>Ga0209395_1007739_pt1 | contig 11186 bp, 9 predicted proteins | sample GOMGulsemesocosm_3_FD_184635 | JGI IMG/M metagenome (GOLD analysis project Ga0209395, IMG submission 184635) | Methane-oxidizing microbial communities from mesocosms in the Gulf of Mexico - GOM9D Gulf of Mexico (SPAdes) (version 2) | ecosystem: Environmental > Aquatic > Marine > Cold seeps... | reverse complement strand
AAGAATTGGAAAACACATTCGTTTATTTGTTGATGCTGATTCTAAAGCTGTAGCTGAGGAAAAAGTAACAGCAGCTTGTAAGAAAATGCTAGTTAATCAAATTATGGAATCATTTACTTTTTCTGTAGAAGAAGTATAATAGATTTTTACTTAATATAAAACGCCAACTTGAAATATCAAGTTGGCGTTTTTTATTTCCCTACGAAATTATTTAAACTAAACTCGTTAAAATTTAACCTTAGCATTATCATCTGGAACATAAATTCCAAAATCTTCTATCTTGTATACAAATTTAAAACATGGAATACTTTCAGGTAATTGAGCCGTATGCCTGTCCCAAATAAATAATTCTCACCCTTTCTGAACTATATTTTCAAGATAATCAGAATCAGAAACCACACTATTCTTCACTCCCTATCCTATTGTATGTACCAAATATAATCCTCTTGAATTTAAGTTACTATTAATAACAATCAAATCACTTGGATTAGTATAGTCATCTGCTATATTTTCTAATTGTAACAAATAGTTTTTTGACTGTTTAGGCATAAAATCATGCTGCAAGTTTAAAATACCTTCAACAACGACAGCTAAAAGAAAAACAGACCTTAACCACTTCACCTTAATTAGACTAATAAAATAACCTGCACAAATTGCCATTACGGGAATAAATGGCATGATATAATAACTATGTTTAATAAAACTCTCTCCAGATTTAATCATAAATATTAATGGAGTACAAAAACACCACCGAGAGCAAAAAGTAATTTCCTTTCTTTTTTAATTATTAAATAAATCATTCCCATCAAACAGAAGACAAACCCAACATACCCAATAACATCAAAATAAAAACATCTAAATACAGTCCGCCATTCAGATATTAAAAACCCAAAACTTGTGCGTATATCACTTCCCATAAAAAAGTAAAAGAAACCATAATCTGCGGTTAGCCTTGGAGTCCAATAAAAATACCACCATACAACAGGAATCAAAGCTACAATAGAAGTAACAATAAACAACAACTTGCGTTTCAAATTAAACCTACTTTCAAAAATAACAGGTACTAACAATCCAATCATGACAAAAGCAGGTAACTTACTTAGTAACCCAAACATTATAAATACGAAATACAAGATAAGGTGCCAATTCTTTTTGTTATTAAAAAAACTCAATCCAAAATAAATAGCAATTAGTACCAATGAAGTGCTAAACACATCTGGCATAAACTTTCTGGAATGAGAAAACCAAAGTGATGCTAACAAAATAAGAGTTGCAGGAAATGCAGCCTCTTTCTTTATGAATTGAAAAATAGTTTTATAAAAAAACAAACACCCTAAAGAAAATACAACTAAATTTAGTAATCTACCTTGCCATCAATCCACCCCAAATAGTTTATACAGACCAAACACTAAGTAATTCATTATTGGGAATTCACTCCCTATAATTCCAGTTAATTACCCGCATGGTTAACTCTTGGATAAAATATATTTGCATCTATTTCAAAAAAATTACGCGCAATTGCAACTCCATCTGACTGACGCCAATGGTGACTATCAAAAATAGGAGCATTAATATTAAAGAGTCTAATCACAAAAAATAACAGAATCCAAAATCTCACATCACCAAAAAGTAATGTTATAGAATTAGTAAACTTAGCATTCATTACAACTTAATAATAATTATTCTTCTCTGAAGTTTTCTCGTGTTGGTGTATAAGGTATTCCTTTTACATTCATTTTCTCCTCAATAGTAGACACTCTGTTTTTAATTGCTAATACACTAACCTTTAAAAGGTCATAATCTTCTTTTGCAATTTCATACTGTTCCTTATGTGTAGTTGTTGGGTTTGATGTTGAATACCACGTTTGATACACAACTACACCTATTCGGCTTCCAATTCCAGGCAACGTTTCGACATCTCTTTTTGACAAATGACTTTCACCATTCATTTTATATTTAGCATCAATTACTAACAACTCTAGCGCTTTAACTTCTTTCAACCAAACTAGGTCAGCATTAGGATAATTTTGAATAGCAGCTTTTATATATTTCAATTTTTCAGACAAATCATACACCTGACTAGTTGTACCATTGTACTGTCGACTTAATTCAGCTAATTTAGATTTAAAAGCAATACTTTCTTCAGTTTGCCTAGCCAATGATGAATTCTCCAATGGTTTCACGTCAAAACTTTGTGTATCCCCTTGTTTTGTAACTACTCCATTATCACACAAATAAAACTCAACAGAATATTTACCAGGTAAAACTAATGGACCTTCATCAGCATTTGAGTAACGTCCTGGCTTACTAACCGAAAGTTTAATTGGTGAAGTTGTTGTATATCTTAAATTCCAATTAATTGAACTTACACCCTCACTAACTCCAGTTTTAATTTTTCTAACTTCACTCCCTTTACTATCTTTAATTACAAATAGTAAATATTGGTTTTCATCATTATCTTCTTGAAAGAAATAATCAGCCTCTGGGTAGTCATTATCAGTCTTCATCTTTTCAATTCTCTCTTCTTTTAAAGTCGACTGAACTTCTTTTAAATAATATCTGATATTCACTCCAAACTCTGGATTTTTAGCTAAATAAAATGACTCACCTTGACTACCTGAACCTCTACCTCCTAATGGTGCAGTTGGCACATATTCTAACCCTGTTCTAATCGGGAATATATAAGCGGACTCATTCAATATTTCAGGCTTCAGATCTCTTAACGCAGAATAATCATCTAACACATAAAACCCTCTACCAAAAGAAGCTAACACCAAATCATTTTCTCTTTTTTGAATGGCTATATCTCTAATAGCCACAGTAGGTAAACCTGATTTTAGCTGCACCCAATTAACTCCACCATCTGTAGTAAAAAACACACCAAACTCAGTACCTGCAAATAATAAGTCAGGATTTACATGATCTTCAGCAATCGCATACACAGAACCTCTTTCAGGTAAATTACCAACAATAGAAATCCAGCTTTCTCCTTTATTTGAAGATTTCATAATATAAGGTTTAAAATCGCCTTTTTTATGATTATTAAACACAGCATATACTGTACCCTCTTTATGAGATGATGCTAACAACATATTAACATAAGTCATATTTGGAACATCATTAAACGTAGACTTTTTTGACCAATTAGCACCGCCATCTGAAGTGATTTGAATTAATCCATCATCCGTACCAGCATATAATAAATTCTCATTTACAGAAGACTCCGAAAATGCTACAATATTTCCAAAAATTGTAGTTGATTTATTCTTCATAACCACTTCAGGAGCTTGAATCCCTCCCATAACTTCCATTTTATTTCTATCCAACTGACGCGTTAAATCTCCTGAAATAGATTGCCAAGTATTCCCCTGATCATCAGACTTAAACACTTTATTTGCCGAAAAATATAATCTTTTATTATCATGTACTGATATTACTAATGGTGCATCCCAATTCCAACGAAATGCTTTCTCACCTTTTTTAGGTTGTGGTTGAATTCCAATTTTTTCTCCTGATTGTTTATCATACCTAACTAACCAACCGTATTGAGCCTGTGCATAAACAATGTTTGGATCTGTAGGATCAACTTGACTTTCAAATCCATCTCCCCCGTTCGTAATATACCAATCAGAATTTAAAATTCCTGCGTTATTAATTGTTCTTGAAGGACCACCAATTGAATTATTGTCTTGCGTTCCACCATAAACATTGTAAAAAGGATAATCATTATCTAATGCCACTTTGTAAAACTGAACCAAAGGAAGATGTGACATCCATTTCCAATTAGTAGCATGATCGTAAGTTTCATATACGCCTCCATCACATCCAACAATCCAATGCTCAGTATCTTTTGGATTTATCCAAATACAATGATTATCAACATGTTTTGATTTCTCTCCAGTTTTAACAAATGTTTTGCCTCCGTCAGTTGTATGGTGCAACCAAGTATTCATACTAAATACTTTATTTACATCTTTTGGATCACAAATAATTTCTTGATAATAATTTCCTGAAGTTTTATAGCTTGATTGTTTATTCCATGATGCTCCTTTATTTGTTGATTTAAAAAAACCACCTTTTCCTTCTTCAGCTTCCAAAATAGCATAAACATAATTTGAATTCACTGGGGAAACAGCTAAACCTACTCTACCCATTTTACCAATTGGCAATCCAGATTTTAACTCATCCCATGTCTTTCCAGAATCCGTTGATTTATATATTCCAGATTCTTTTCCACCACCTACATAAGTAAAAACATGTCTTCTACGTTGATGAACTGCTGTATATAAAACTGAGTTATCCGTTGGATCCATAATTAAATCGGCAATACCTGAATGCTCTGACACAAAAAACACCTGCTCCCAATTTTCGCCACCATCTATAGTTTTATAAACTCCCCTATCACCACCTTTACTCCACAAGGGACCATAAGCTGAAACATAGACAATATTTGAATTTTTAGGATCAACAATTATTTTTGAAATATGTTCAGAATTTTTCAACCCCATATTCTTCCAAGATTTCCCTCCATCCAATGATTTATAAACACCATCTCCATAAGCTACTGACCTTTGATTATTATTTTCTCCTGTTCCTACCCAAATCACATTACTATTATTTGGATCCATTGTTACACAACCAATAGAATAAGAGCCTTCTTTATCAAAAATAGGACTATATGTATTACCATGATTAGTCGTTTTCCAAACACCACCTGAAGCAACAGCTAAATAGTATTCGCTAGAGTTATTTGGATTTACTGCTATATCAGCAATTCTTCCCGAAATTTTTGCAGGTCCTATACTTCTAAATTTAAAGTTTGAAACTAAACCAGAATTTATTTCTGTTTGAGTTTCAGAATTAGATTTTTTAGACTTTTTTTGAGCAGAAACGTTTAACGTTAAAACGAAAGTCAATGCAATTACTACTATTTTTTTCATTTATTGTGGAATTTAATTCTGCTAAAATAAGCATTATAAAAAACAATAGCTATTATTATAAATATGAAAAATGGAAAACTAGAGATTCTCGGCCTCAAAGAAATCATTTAAAACCAAGCTAATATGACTTTGAGTATTGCCAAAAAAACTAAAATTAATTATCTACCTTTGTAAAAACAATAATTATGAGTTTAACAGAACAAATATCTAACGATATTAAAACGGCTATGAAAGCCCGTGATAAAGAAACATTAACAGCATTAAGAGATATAAAATCTAAAATTTTATTAGAAGCTACATCTGGAACTATTGGTGAAGTAACTGAAGAGGCTGAAACTAAGATTATTGTAAAGCTATACAAACAAAGAATGGACACTTACGACTTATATATCAAAGAAGGACGTGAAGATTTAGCAGCTGATGAATTGAGAGAGGCTAAAGTGATCAAAAAATACATGCCTGAAATGATGTCAGAAGATAACGTTAGAAAAGTGGTACAAGAAAAAATAGCTGCTTTAGGAGCATCAGGACCATCATCAATTGGTAAAGTAATGGGTCCAATAATGGGACAATTAAGTGGTAAAGCTGATGGTGGATTAATTTCTAAAATTGTAAAAGAAGAATTAAATAAATAATTTTTAAACACTTGACATTCATCCTCTTTAGACATTGTTTAAAGAGGATTTTTTTTGCGGTATAAATTTTGATACATTTAGCGTCATGAAAAGAACCTATTTTATTTCAATTATTACCACATTAAGTCTAAATAGCTGTTTTATCGCTGATGAAATGTTTTTAGATAATGAATCCAACAAGGAATCGTTAAGCTCTAAAGTTGAAAAAGAAATATCAGAATACATTAAAGATAATTCCGAAAATTACATCTATAAAAATTATGGATTCAGTAAACTAACTATCAAGAAGCCAGCAGAACTTGTAGTTTTAGATAATTTAAAAAGAAAACAAGCATTAGATACCAACCAACATCTAGTTAATCAACAAATAAAGACAATAGATAGCATAATAAAAGCACGAAACATTAGATATTCTTTAGAAATAGATCATGAGTACTCCTTAAAAAATAAACTCTCAAAAACCATTGAATTATTTGAAACAAAATTCACTTTAGCTGACTCAATCAAAGTTAACGAAATCAAGCCTCTTTTAAATTTAAAATTAACTGATGAAGATGTTGTTCTTTTTGAAACCTACTTTTATGAAACTCCTATTTTTTTAACGAGTACTTATGCAGAAAGCAAAGCTCTAAGCTCTGAGTTTTATAACTTTTTCAAACAACATCAAGAAGAATTAATTGGAGTTAAACAAAAATCTAACTTTCTAAAGCATAGCTTAAACATCTGCAAAGACATTAAAGAAGATGGGATATTTGATCAATCCTACTATTTATTAAAATCTGCAGATCGACAGATTAGATTAGACAGCACTATTATAAACTACAAACCAATTGAATACTCTCCACTATTTGAAACAATAGTTAATGAAAAACTTGTTAATTATTATTTTTTTCATAGTTTTATAAGTTCAACAACTGGTTCTTCAGACACATTATCGACATACATAGAATTTTCACCATATTATGAATTAAGATTAATTTCAACACCTGGAAAAACATATAACACCTACTTCAATGACTAAACTATTTTCTTTACTAACTGGCTTAATACTCTTTACAAGTATCTCTTTACAATCTACAGACTCAGATGAAAAGTCAGTCGAAAAAGGAGTTATCACTTGGGCAGATTCAATTTTTTACCATCATGAGGAATACAGGTTCGAGCAATACCATGCTGAATATACAGACGAATATCAAATTGCGATACTAAGACTTAAGATGTATCAAGGCAAACAAGAAAATTTGGAAAGCATTAAGCAAAAAGGATTTTATAAGAAAACTGAAGAAGAATACACAAAGGAACACAATTTATTAGTAAACAAAAACATAGAGTTAAAATCTATAATCGACAATTTCGAAAACAAGGCGAAATTTTATCAAATATTATTTTGGAGTAATATTAAAACAAATCAAGGACCAACAGCTTATTACTCTCATTTAGTAACACTTAATAACGATTTCAAAGTTACTTCTGCAATAATCAAAAGTGAAATTGGAAAAAAGAACGATAAAACTAAAATTCTTTACGTAAAAGGGACTAAAAAGAAAAAATAAACGCTCCTTCATTTTTAATATCATGAATCAGTTGACTAGGATATTCTTTCAATAACTTTCGTTTAACATAATACTTGATAGAAGGATGAATAATTAATACACTTTTATTTAAAACCCATTGCTTTATTGTATAATCATGAATTCTTTGAATGTCCGAGACAACAATAAAATCAGACATTACAGCTATCGAATTTTGATTACAAACACTAACGGTTTTTGTTTTTAATTTCAAAATTGAATTCTTAAAATTTGCTATATCCCTCCAATAAACAGGAGACTCCTTTCCTGTTTTATAAAACCAATAATGTTTAATATTGAACAATAACTTATCTTCATTATTAACTAATGAATCACTAGACAAAAATAAATTTTTATCGCCATAAAAAACATCAATCGCTACGTCATCTTTTATATTATAGACAACAATTTCATTCTTTTTATTAGTAGCATTTGACCTGAACATAAGTAATCCCAAAACGACAATACAAGTAAAAAATGACATAATCAATAACTTACCTTTTTTAAGGGTAAAGGAAAAAACAAATAAAATTAAAACCCCATAAATCAGAACAACTTCATACCAAAAAATTGAAATCCCCCATGTTATAGAAAAAGGTAAACTTTTAACCCAACCTACTGTACTATTCATAAAACTTAACACTCCATTTAATTCATTCAATATAAAATCATTTAAATAGGGTATTTCATTAAAAACTAAATACGAAATCCCCAACACTAAAATAATGCCTGCTATCGGGATTACAATTAAGTTAGACACTAGAAAAAAATTGGGGAATTGGTGAAAATAATACAACCCCAAGGGAAAGGTAGCTAATTGAGCAGCAATTGACACTGAACTAATCTGCCATAAATAGTCAATCGGTTTGTACTTAATATAAAATAATCGATAAATTTTAGGCTGAATATAAACCACACCAAGCACTGCTAAATAACTTAATTGAAAGCCTACTTTAAATAACACTAATGGATCTACAATTAGTAGGAATAAAGCCGAAACTAATATCGATTGATAAACAGAAGTTTCTCGTTCTAATTCCTTTCCAACAACAATAAACGAAAACATTAAGCTTGACCTTAGAACAGAAGGGGACAAACCAGTTACAAAAGCATAAAACCACACTCCAAATAGTACCGTTAATAGAAAAATCATCTTCCCGCTTCTAAACCTTTTAATTGGTTTAAGAATGAACATCAAAATCAACATAACAATTCCGACATGTAACCCTGAAACAGCTAAAACATGCATTGCTCCAGCACTTGAATATGTTCTTAACACCTCTTTACTTAGATCATCTTTCTGCCCAATCAACAATGCTTTAGCAATTGCTTTATTTTCAGCATTCAAATTTGACTCACTAATTACATTTGACAAGTAACCGCTAATTTCATAAGTAATTTTAAACAATTTGTTTTGAGAATTACTTATCGTCAACCATTTTCCTGAGTCAAGAAACCCTTGATGATAGATATCAAACAGTTTTAAATAGTTTGGGTAATTAAATTCAAAAGGATTACCATTAGACCTTGATTCTGTGAATTCAGACTTCATCAACAGTACATCACCATATTTTAACCCAATAGAGTGTTCGTCTTTTTTCACATACATCAAGGCTTTACCAGAAACAATAGTATCATTTCTAGAAATAACATCCACAATTATTTTAACAGATTTACTTTTAACTTCAGGCGGCTCGTTAATTCTAACTTGATAGTACTGAGCTCCTTTTTTATAAAAATAATTCGTCTTGTTTAGGCTATTATTAAATTCAACACTCAAAACACTAATAAAAAAGAAGAGTACTGAAATCAACGTTGCTAAATAGAATTTCAACCGAACACTAGCCAATCTTTTGATTGAATTAAACGCAAGTAAAACAGCAAGTATTATTACAACAAAACACAAACTCACACTTTTTAAATCATAAGACGTTTTAAAAGAAAAAATAATACCAGCTATAACAGGTATTAGAATTTTAAGTATTGCTGGTAGGTTTTTAATTCGATTCAAAATTTTAGACAATATAGTATAAAGAATTGGAAATCAAGTAATGCTTTAGCCAATTTAATAGTATTACCCCCTAAAAAAGTTGTTAGCTATAAAACAGAAACTAACCTACAAACTACCATGAGTTTACGTATTGATTTAGGTAAGCTTTTTTACATTTATAATAGTGGAGTACATTTTCTTACAAGTAAGTTAGTGTTTTCTACTGATATTGATTATTTTTGTACAGATTTTAATAAAATTTGAAACACACAGAATGATAAACATTACATTACCAGATGGTTCCATTAAGGAGTTTGAAAGCGGAGCATCATCTTTAGACGTTGCATTAAGTATCAGTGAAGGACTAGCAAGAAACGTATTAGCTGCAGAAGTTAATGGCGAAATCATTGACGCTACAATGCCTATCACCACAGATTCTACCGTAAGTTTATTAACCTGGAATGATGATAATGGAAAAATGGCTATGTGGCATTCTTCAGCGCATTTAATGGCTGAGGCCATTGAATTTTTATACCCTGGTGTAAAACTAGCAATTGGTCCACCAATTGAAAAAGGTTTTTATTATGATATTGATTTAGGTGATAATCAAATTACAGATGCTGACTTACCTAAAATTGAAGCCAAAATGAAAGAGTTGGCTAAACAAAAAAATAAATTCATCAGAAAAGACATGTCAAAAGCGGAAGCTGTGGCTTATTTTACTGAGAAAAATGATGAATATAAATTAGAACTTTTAGAAGGTTTAGAAGACGGTACAATTACATTTTATACGCAAGGTGAATTTACTGATTTATGTCGTGGGCCGCACATTCCTCATACTGGTTTTATAAAATCGATTAAGTTAATGTCGATTGCAGGTGCCTATTGGAGAGGTGATGAAAACAGACAGCAATTAACACGAATCTACGGAATTACATTCCCTAAGAATAAGGAATTAAATGAATATCTTGAATTACTTGAAGAAGCAAAAAAAAGAGATCATAGAAAATTAGGAAGAGAATTAGAATTATTTACATTTTCTCAAAATGTTGGGTCTGGATTACCATTATGGCTACCTAAAGGTGCTGCGTTAAGAAGTAGATTAGAAGACTTCTTAAAAGTAGCACAAAAAAAAGGTGGATACGATCAAGTTATCACACCACATATTGGACATAAAAATCTTTACATTACTTCAGGACATTATGAAAAGTACGGAGCCGATTCATTCCAACCAATAACTACTCCACACGAAGGTGAAGAATTCTTATTAAAGCCAATGAATTGCCCCCACCATTGTGAAATATACAAGGCTAGCCCAAAATCATACAAAGATTTACCAGTTAGATATGCAGAATTTGGAACAGTTTATAGATATGAACAAAGTGGTGAATTACATGGCTTAACAAGAGTAAGAGCTTTTACTCAAGATGATGCGCATATATTCTGTACACCTAGCCAAGTAAAAGAAGAGTTTTTAAAAGTAATTGATTTAGTACTTTATATATTTAAAACATTAAGTTTTGAAAACTTTAGAGCACAAATTTCTTTAAGAGATCCTGAAAACAGTGAAAAATATATTGGTTCTGATGAGAATTGGGCTAAAGCTGAAGCAGCAATTATTGAAGCTACTGAAGAAAAAGGTTTAGACACAGTTACTGAATATGGTGAAGCTGCATTTTACGGACCAAAGTTAGACTTTATGGTTAAAGATGCACTTGGAAGAGAATGGCAATTGGGAACAATTCAAGTAGATTACAATTTACCTGAACGTTTCGAATTAGAATTTAAAGGTTCAGACAACACTATGCACAGACCTGTTATGATACACAGAGCTCCATTCGGATCTATGGAAAGATTTGTAGCTGTATTACTTGAACATTGTGGTGGTAATTTCCCTTTATGGCTAACAACTGATCAAGTTGCTATCTTACCAATTAGTGAAAAACATCAGGATTATGCTGAAAAAGTTTTAAAAGTGCTAAATAATTACGATATTCGCGCTTTTATAGATGACAGAAGTGAAAAGACTGGAAGAAAAATTCGTGACAAC
>Ga0209395_1007737_pt1 | contig 11187 bp, 9 predicted proteins | sample GOMGulsemesocosm_3_FD_184635 | JGI IMG/M metagenome (GOLD analysis project Ga0209395, IMG submission 184635) | Methane-oxidizing microbial communities from mesocosms in the Gulf of Mexico - GOM9D Gulf of Mexico (SPAdes) (version 2) | ecosystem: Environmental > Aquatic > Marine > Cold seeps... | reverse complement strand
AGTCTCATTGTTTATAAAACCAAATCTTTCGATTTAATTTAATGTTCACAATTACATTGATATAATTTTTGGTCATTATATCTCTGCAAGTGCTCACACAGATTGCTTGAATAAATTGTTAAAGAGCGTTGACCTTGACGTCTTTCGTCGTAGTCAGGCTGCGTATTCTACGCAAACCGAATTTGAAGTCAAGCACATATTTATGCTTTATTCAGGACGCTTAAAAAGTAACCTAAGTTGTTTTTAAACACCTTTACTTAGCGGCTATTGCCGTGTCAGTGAGGTCGCATTATAGAGATCTGCCTTTACATGGCAAGCAATTCTTTATTAAAAGTAAAACGTATACAGCAGCTGTATATAGAACAATCAAAAGGGGCACAGCAACGACCAGTTTGTTCGATAAATAACATCGAGTCTATAACCACAATAGCTATCCCACACTATATCCACTATTTTAGGACCTACATTTTTAGCTCATAGTGAAATTATCATGTCTTTACCTATCGAACATACCCGTTTCAACCTGCAGGCATTAGAAAAAACGAAACGTCAGCGACAATACAAAGCACAATTACTGGTTCTACGTAATGGTGAGATAAACATTCGCTTAGGCAAAACACTAATCACGCTAAACCAGTCGCAATCAATATGGCTACCACATGACTGCTTGTATTCAATTGAATCAAGAACAACGAGTCAGGTCGATGTATTATCGTTTTCAGCTAGAATAACAGCAGGTTTACCAACACGCTTATACCCATGCACAACGCCTCCATTATTACCTTTATTAATAGATGAACTCGCCATAATAAATAAAACCAGTGTTCCTGCTCAGCATTTATCTCAAGTATGCCTAGATCAGGTGCATAAATTAACAAGGCATGATTAAGCTAATATTCTTTTATGGGTAAATTGCGTATAATTAACTTTTCCATTATTTAAATCAATTATGTTTATTTTTAAATGCGAAGGTTTTAATCAAGAGCAAGCAACTATCCAAGTTGCATCTTTACTGTGGACAGAATCAGGCGAAGTTACCTTTAGCGCTAATGATGATAACTTTGCTTGCTTACTACTAACCCAGTGTCAAAGTGATAGTGGTGGTTTCTTCAACCTACTTGCAGGTTCTAAACCTCTGTTTATAGAACAATGGTTAGAATATTTAGAAGAAAAGCAGTTAATAAAGAAAATATCATTGCAACAAGTCGACTATAAAGAAGCTGACTACCCAATCAAATTAGCCTTAGATGATGAAAATGCCAGTACATTGCTGGATATGCTATACAAAATTGGTAATTTCAATCGATTACAAGTATCTCGCTATTTAAAGAACAGAAACAACATTACTTACCTATCCACCAAATATGACAAAGCAGACTTACAACGCTATCTGCAACTTGGCAAAGCAATTAATTTTATTCTTAAGCTCAAGAAATAACACTAAACAGCTCATAACTGGGATGCCAAAATACATAGATATTTGTCACTTAGCTAACATTAACACTGAAATAGATAGCCCATGACTTAAAAAAATAGCTATCAATGTTAAGCAAGTGTTAATATAATTAGCTATGAAAGACAATCGAAATAACACAAGGAAGTGGTGTTTTATGAAGAAGTTACTCGCATTTATCGTGCTTAGTTCTGGACTATACGGGTGCCAATCGACATCTAACTACAAGTACCAACCAACCAAATTAGATAACATTACCATCGTACGCTATCAAACAATGGCAGATAATTATCAACACCTAAAATTTGATCGCTACAACTCTATCCTCACCGTCATTTATCAATTACCCGCCAATAATCTGGTCTGGAAACGAGAACAAATAGAAAAACAAACACATAATACTTTGTGTAAAAGTAAAAATAACACCATTTATCGGTTAGCTCACGAGGACCATATTGGCGTGAAATTTGTGTATAAGGGCCAGGGTGGGGAGACCTTAGGCCCTTGGGGTGCAGATATCTGCGAACAAAATTAATGATCACGATTGGTGTTTAGTAGCACCAATCAGCATTATGCGGCAGCAAGATTTTTAATTACCTCTAATTGATTTACCGCATTTAACAATGCAGTCAGTGACGCAGTTAAAATATCATTATGGATCGCAACACCAATAACTGATTGCGTCGCAGTTCTCACTTGTAAATAAGCGATCGCATCTGCATCCGCGCCTCTACTTAATGCATGTTCACTAAAATTAATAACGTCAAATTCGATATTAAAATGTTGTTTTAGTGCTTCCATAAAAGCAGTTAGCGCACCGCTTCCTTCTCCATAGACCTCTATTAACCTATTAGTATTTGCAAGTTGAGCCTTTATTTTATCTATATTTCCATGGCTAACGTTATAATCTGTTAATTCATAGGTATCTTCGCAACTTGCATAAGTTGATTTAAATAACGCCCATATTTGTGGGATCATCAACTCACTAGCTGTCGCTTCAGACTTTTTCTGAACCACACTCGAAAACTCAATTTGTAGCCAACGCGGCAACTGCACGCCATATTCTTGTTCAAGTAAATACGCAATACCACCTTTACCCGATTGGCTATTTACACGAATTACATGTTTTAAAGTTCGATTCAAATCGGTGGGGTCAATTGGTAAGTAGGCCACATTCCAACTATCTTCAGGGTTTCTACGGTCTAGGCATTTTTTAATCGCATCCTGATGGCTACCAGAAAAAGCGGTATACACTAACTCTCCAACATAAGGATGACGTGGATGAACAGGCAATTGAGTGCACTCAGTAATAGTGTGAATAATATTATCAATATCACCTAGGTGAAGTTCAGGGTCTATACCTTGACTATAAAGATTCATCGCCATGGTAATAATATCCATATTACCGGTACGTTCACCATTGCCTAACAGTGTACCTTCCACGCGGTCAGCTCCAGCCATCACAGCCAGTTCAGCGGCAGCAACAGCACAACCACGATCGTTGTGTGTATGTACGCTGACGGTAATAGCGTCTCGGTTCTGTACATGCTCACAAAACCATTCGACCTGATCTGCAAACACATTCGGCGTCGACATTTCGACCGTCGCGGGTAAATTAATTATGACGGGATTGTCCTGCGTTGGCTGCCAAACTGCATTAACCGCATCACAAATATCAACGGCAAAATCCAACTCAGTACCCGAGAAACTTTCAGGAGAATATTCAAACTGCCAGCGAGGACCTGGATTCGCATCTGCATGCTGTTTCACCCACGCAGCACCCTGCACTGCAATATCAATAATACCTTGACGATCTTTTTGAAAAACAAGATCACGCTGTACCGTCGACGTTGAATTATAAACATGAATAATGGCCTGCTTAACGCCTTTTAGCGCCGCGAAGGTCTTTTCGATAAGGCTTTCGCGCGCTTGAGTTAATACTTGGATAGTCACATCATCAGGGATCTTATTTTCTTCAATTAACCAGCGGACAAAGTCAAAATCCATTTTCGATGCAGCAGGAAAACCAACCTCGATTTGTTTAAAACCCATATCCAGTAGTAATTGATAATAACGGCGCTTTTGCGCAACTGTCATCGGTTCAACAAGGGCTTGATTACCATCGCGTAAATCTACACTGCACCATTGCGGCGCTTGAGTAATTCGGTTATTTGGCCATTGTCGATTAGGCATGTTTAAAACAGGAAAAGCTTGGTACTTACTGTGGTTAAATGTCGTCATATTAAGATCCTTTTACGTATTTACAATCACATCATCAATGATGAATTAGCGCTCATTGCGCGTGTTAGAACCAGCAACTAAGCACCACACTCAAGGCTTAGTTACTGTATCCAAGTCGTATACGTAATAAAGATTTAAATTGTTTATCAACCATCATCGACACCAAACATTTATTTATCCAAGGTTTATAGTTAAAGTATACGTACAAACATGCAGATAATGATTGTTTTGTTGGTATCAATTACCCTAAACAGAGCAATGAATAACTAAAATATAAAAAATTTTAGCTATAATTCACCAAGTTTAGTTTTAATGATGCAATTTTAAGTTCACATTCATTGTTCACTTCCCAAGAATGAGACAATCGCATAATGCCTCCTCCAGCTTTTGCCAAGGTAACTCAATCATACTAATGATCTCGATTTTACTCACATCTAACTCACTAATCGGCATAAAGTCACATTCACCATTAACACTATTTATCGCAAAGCAGCCTTGTTCGGTTTTAATGACCGCTTTCAAACGCACTACCTCTAGAGGTTCTAGCAATGTCGCCAATGCCATTAAATTAAATACCTGTTGCGGATTGAACACCCAGCCATAACTAAATAAACCTTGTCCTTCGCCATGATTGCGTTCGAAACGCAGATCTGTATCCAGTGCTAACGGTTCCTTTTCATGATGATGGTGGGTATGACTGTGTTTTAGATGTTCGGATAAGTGTTGAGATCGGCGTTGATGATCAAGTGGTAACGTAAGGGTATCAATTGAAAATTCACCGTGATGAGTCCATATAACTGATTTTTTAATCGGTGATAGCTGCGCAGTAAAGTCCATGAAACAGTGCTTATCTTCATTAGATAGTTGCTCTGTTTTATTTGCTACAAGTACATCGGCCAAACTTATTTGATCTTGAAAATGGTTATTCTCTACGTACTTAGTATCATTGAGGTGCTTGGGGTCAACTAAGCAAATAGTTGCGTTAAGCGCTAAAACATCACAATAAAACTCGCCCGATAGATCTTTAATCACTTGCTGTAAATGCCCAAGCCCTGTTGGTTCAATCAAAATACGATCAGGCTTTGCCTTACTGATTAACATATTCAATCCCATTTTCATGGGCAGCCCAGCAACACAGCAAAGACAACCACCAGGGACTTCTTTAACAATAACGCGTTGCTCTTGATCGTCTAACGTGTCAGTAAATGCAGATAATAGCGTACCATCGATACCAATTTGGCCAAACTCGTTAACGAGTATCCCCCACACTTCATCTTTCGGTTTTTGCTTAAGTAGCTGTTGGATAGCGGTTGTTTTACCAACCCCAAGAAAACCAGTAATAATATTGGTCGGTATTTTATCTACTTGTTTCGACATGAGACTTCCTATGTATGATTACAGCGGTCAAAAGTTGACACTAAAACATCATAATAGATAAGGCGTTTTTATAAAATAGGCTGAGATATGAAAAGAGTAATAAAGGCTAGTAAGCAGTAAGAAAGGCAAAGTGATGGACTTTATATAACGAGCTAAATATAACCGAGAATAACAACTTGTTACCCTCGGCTATTAAATAATAACCAAACAATTAATCGATCAGTTCGTCATCATTCCAATCATCGTCATCGTACTTACCACTGGCTAATGCAGCTTGTTCAATCACCTGTGCATAAGCAACAATAAAATCAGGCATCATCTCTAATACGGTATGCGTAAATGCTTCCCACTCAGTTTGTTGCAACTCGGCAATTTGTTGCGCAGTTCCAGCACACGAAAAGTAACTTAAGCATAAATACGCCATTTGTAATGCTTGATGTATTTCACTGTCGTCAGCCAATGAGCTTACTAAACTTTCGTAATAAAAAGCTGCACCAATCGCAAAACCAATCGACCACTCGTTTAATGCTTCACCCGATTTAAAATTATCAGCAAAGTTCGCGCTCTCGATGCACTCAGCAGGTAATTTTGCGCCAGTTTCATAAACTTGCTCACTGATTTCGTTATAAATAGTGATAATTGCAAATAGCTTATCGTCACTAACATTGCTTGGTGCAGCACCACCAAAAATCATGTCCATCCAATCTTCTGTTTCTACTGGCGCAGGCGCAGCAACTAAACCGAAGAAAAAACCTTTCATCGCAATTAATGACAGCGTTTCTTTTGGTGTTTCGTCGCCAGATAACCAATCTGATAATAAGATTTCATCTTCGCGTGATAATGCTGAATCAGTCATATAAAGCCTTTTATTTCACAAATATTTTGTCGTGTTATTTAGCGTCTAGTTTACTGGAAAGTCAGCAACAGTGATATTTATTCAACAGAAAGCTGATCTAAAATAGCGCACTCTGAAGAATTATCGCCCTTACAAGAAGATGCTAATGATAATAGCGTACTGTGCATACCTTGTAATATTACAATACGCGCTTCAATATCAGCAATTTTTTCTAACGTTAATGCCTTTACTTGAGCCGCTGTACGTTCTTCACTTTTATAAAGATGTACCAACTCTTTACACTCTTCAAGATTGAAGCCTGCATCTCGCGCCCGCTTCACAAAGCTTAGCTCGTCAATAATACGTTGGTTATAATAACGATAGCCATTATCCCCCCGTATCGGCTCAGAAGTTAAAGCAATACTTTCGTAATAGCGGATCGTTTTTGTTGATAAACCGACTTCTTTTGCTACCGAACTAATATTTTTCATCATATAACCTGCTAATTTGACTGTTTCAAGGCAATAAACCTGTGTAATCGATAATGCTTCAATATACTTATTGGCGAGAAAATTTAGGCTGCCAACGTTTAATCAATAGTGAATTCGACAATACTGCGATACTGCTAAATGCCATTGCTGCACCTGCGAGCTCAGGGCTCAAATAACCCGTGGCCGCCAAAGGAATACCAATAAGGTTAAAAATAAATGCCCAAAATAAATTTTGCTGGATCTTACGCCAAGTTATTTTCGAGATATCCATTGCTGCAGATACCAAGCGAGGGTCATTTCTTAATAAAGTAATATTGGCTGTTTCCATCGCGACATCGGAGCCTGCTCCCATCGCAATGCTAATATCCGCTTGCGCTAATGCAGGCGCATCATTAATGCCGTCCCCAACCATTGCAACGGTTTTACCTAATAGTTGTCGTTCTTGGATATAACTCGATTTATTTTCAGGTTTTACTTTGGCATAGTAGTTATCTATTTTTAGTGCTTGAGCTATTTGTTCTACCGACATCGCATTGTCACCACTGAGCATTGTCGTATTTATTTGAGCTTGCTGTAATAATGCAATCGCAGCCCGACTTTCAATACGTAAAATATCAGCAATAATAAATAAACCGACAAGATGACCATCTATTGCAACCCACATTTCTGAACCTATATGCTCAATTTTCTCAGCAAGTAACGAATCGCCAGCGTTGGTATCTACGCCCTCTGCGATCATCAACTCGTGATTACCAATTAAAATCTTCTCGTCTTCAACATTCCCTTTGATACCATAGCCGATAATAGTTTCAACTTGAGAAGCTGGTAATAATTTAACTTGCTCGTCTTGTGCATAACTGATGATAGATTTTGCTAACGGGTGTTCACTAAACTGCTGAACTGCTGCTGCGCTACTAATTAAAATATTTTCATCATAATCAAAACTATGCACTGCAATAACCTTAGGCTTACCTTCCGTTAATGTACCGGTTTTATCTAACATGACGTCGGTAATTTTATGTGCTTTTTGTAAGGTATCTATGTCTTTAATTAAAATACCCTGTCGTGCTGCCGCACCAGTTCCAGTAACTAATGCAGCCGGTGTTGCAAGCCCTAAAGCACAAGGGCAGGCAATCACTAATACTGCTACCGCGGAAATTAAACCACTTTCAAAATCATCAAAACCTAGATACCAGATTAAAAATGTCACTGTAGCAATCGCTAACACGACAGGCACAAAAATATTACTTATCTTATCAACTAATTGCTGAAAGGGAGCTTTACCCATTTGTGCGGTTTCAACAAGAGAGATAATTTTATTTAAACTGGAATCTTTACCAACCGCATTGACCTTCAACAATAAAACGCCAGTACCATTAATAGAACCACCAATAAGCGTTTGTCCGAGCTGCTTTACTACCGGTAAACTTTCTCCGGTGATCATCGATTCATCTAATTCGCTTTTACCATCAATAATTACGCCGTCTACTGGTACTTTTTCACCCGCGAGAATCCGAACTACATCCCCAATAACGACCTCTTCAATAGGGAGTTTTAACCATTCATCCCCACGCTTTACGTTAGCAACTTCCGGTCTTAACATCATCAACTCATAGATAGCCGACGACGTATTCTGTTTCGCATTTTCTTCTAAGTATTTTCCAAGACTAATTAAAGTGATCACAACCGCACTGGCTTCAAAATACAGCGCACCTTGTGCACTTTCGCCCATGCTTAAAAATAAATACAAGCTATAGAAATAAGCAGCACTGGTACCTGTCGCAACAAGTACATCCATATTTGCTGCGCCATTTCTTAGTGAATTATATGCACCTAAATAATAACGACGGCCAATAATAAACTGAATTGGTGTGGCTAATAATAATTGCAGCCATACAGGAACAATGAAATTAATATCACTGACAAACATAGTTAACATGCCTGCCACTAAAGGCAACGTTAATAAAGCAGAAATAATTACAAATAGCAGCTGCTGTTTATTTTTTCTTTTGAATTCTATTTCTCGAGTCAATAAGCTTTCTGTTTGTGATACTACACTTCCGCGATGAACAGTCGCTTTATAGCCTAGATGAATGATCAAGTTAATAATATCGGCGGGGAGAATAGCACCAGAAAAATACGTTACAGTTATTTTCTCACTCGCAAAGTTAGCATCAACGCTTAATATGTGCTTGTTGACTAATAATTTAGACACTGTTTTGGCCGCACAATTAGCACAAGACCACCCATCGACAGAGAGTGATAATGATTCGGTATGATAGTTGTATTTCTTATCATCTAAAATAGTCTTAACAGTATGACTTGTTGCGGTATCAGTTATATTGATTTGAGCACTCGCAAGCGCAAAATTAACGCTAGCTTGAATACCATCTTCAGCATTTAGCGCGGCCTCTAACTTTGATGCACAACCCGCACATGACATACCATCGATAGCAATTGAAACTGTTTTAGACATAACGAAAAAACCCGATTAATGATAATATAAATAGAATATAACCTTTACCCTAAGTGTAAGGTCAAGGCGTTAATTACGCGATTTATTATTCAAGAATTTTGTAACATCTCGTAAAAACGCGATGTCCCTAGCATTACCAACAATCTTTTGATGAATAATAATCATCATGTAATAAAATTACTTATATAATTAGAGTACAGCTGAATGAACCGCCTTAAAACATCTTCATCTGTCTTATATGTAGATTAATTACCAAATTCCATTTAGAAAAAGTGAAAAATAAAATCATGAATCCAACAGAAACGAATGCTTGGCATGCCTTACAAGCGCACTATTTAGACATGCAAAAAACAAATATCAGTACTTTGTTTGCGAATGACACTAATAGATTCGAACAATTCTCAAAGCAATTCAATAATGATATTTTATGCGACTTCTCTAAGAATATAATTACCCAATGCACATTAAAAAAATTAACGGCTCTTGCGCATGAAATGGATTTACCCACTGCAATTAATGCAATGGTGTCAGGTGAAAAAATCAACCAAACAGAAAAAAGAGCAGTATTACATACGGCACTTAGAAATCGCAGTAATACGCCAGTGATGTTTGATGGCGAAGATGTAATGCCAGCTATAAATGCAGTACTAATACAAATGAAAGCATTTTGTCAGGACGTCATAAGTGGTAATTGGAAAGGTTATACTGGTAAATCAATCACAGATATCGTCAATATCGGTATTGGTGGCTCTGATTTAGGTCCTTATATGGTAACAGAAGCATTAAAACCATATAAAAATCATCTAAAAATGCACTTTGTTTCAAATGTCGACGGTACTCATATCGCAGAAACATTAAAAGGCTTAAACCCTGAAACAACATTATTTTTAATTGCATCAAAAACATTTACGACACAAGAAACAATGACTAATGCACACACTGCAAGATCATGGTTCTTGGAAAGTGCAGAAAATGAATCTCATGTAGCTTCTCACTTTGCTGCATTATCTACGAATGCAATTTCTGTTCAAGCATTCGGTATTGATACTAAGAACATGTTTGAATTTTGGGATTGGGTTGGTGGTCGCTATTCACTTTGGTCAGCAATTGGTCTGTCGATTGCATTAAGTATTGGCTTCGATAATTTCGAAGAGTTACTTAGCGGTGCACATGAGATGGATAAGCACTTTGTCGAAACGCCACTAGAAGATAATATTCCAGTTATTTTGGCATTAATTGGTGTTTGGTATAACAACTTTTTCGGTGCTGAAAGCGAAGCTATTTTACCTTACGATCAGTATATGCATCGTTTTGCAGCATATTTCCAGCAAGGTAATATGGAATCAAACGGTAAGAGTGTTGACCGCGATGGTAAGGCTGTTGATTACCAAACGGGCCCAATTATCTGGGGTGAACCAGGTACAAACGGTCAACATGCTTTCTACCAACTGATCCACCAAGGTACGAAACTTATTCCATGTGATTTCATTGCGCCAGCACAATCACATAATAAGATCTCAGATCATCATGTAAAACTAATGTCTAACTTCTTTGCACAGACAGAAGCGTTAGCGTTCGGTAAATCAAAGCAAACAGTGATTGATGAATTAACAGATTCAGGTATGTCAGAAGCAGACATTGCCACATTAGCTGAGTTTAAAACGTTTACAGGCAATAACCCAACCAACTCTATTTTATTCAAACAACTAACGCCGAAAACACTTGGTTCGTTGCTAGCCATGTATGAACATAAGATCTTCACACAAGGTATTATCTGGAATATTTACAGCTTTGATCAATGGGGTGTTGAATTAGGTAAGCAATTAGCTAATCAAATTCTACCAGAATTAAATAATGATCAATCAATTGATAGTCATGATAGTTCTACGAATGGTTTAATCAATACCTTCAAGGCATGGCGTTAATCCGTTAGCAACAAAGAGCCAACGTCAATAATACGATCCGCTCACGAACGCCAAACACATAAAACCAGCCGTAGGCTGGTTTTTTATTGTCTGGGAAATTTTATCACGGCGTATTCTGCCGCTTGAACTCGTGGCTTTTGGTTTAATCACACCATCATCACGCCACGGCCCTGAATTTTAGACACAAAAAAGCCGATATCATTGCTGATATCGGCTAATTCTAATTTGGCGCTTGGCGATGCCCTACTCTCACATGGGGAAACCCCACACTACCATCGGCGTTATTACGTTTCACTACTGAGTTCGGAATGGAATCAGGTGGTACCGCAACACTATGGTCACCAAGCAAATCTGGTTTGCTTTCTATAGAAGTTTTCACTTCGTTTTAA
>Ga0209395_1007734_pt1 | contig 11188 bp, 9 predicted proteins | sample GOMGulsemesocosm_3_FD_184635 | JGI IMG/M metagenome (GOLD analysis project Ga0209395, IMG submission 184635) | Methane-oxidizing microbial communities from mesocosms in the Gulf of Mexico - GOM9D Gulf of Mexico (SPAdes) (version 2) | ecosystem: Environmental > Aquatic > Marine > Cold seeps... | reverse complement strand
ATCTGTAACAATTGAGGCTGCCATCAAACGTGCATATAAGTCACGTTTAGGTCGTTTACGTGTTGATATTACTTGGGACGGTACTTCAGCCGAAATGGTTGATATATTCCGCAATGGTATAAAAATTGATACGGTTGAAAATGCAGGTATTTACCGTGACCGTGAACGTCGCACTGAAGGTAGTCAATTCATATACCAAGTATGTGATGCGACATCGGCTTGTTCAAATGAAGTAACCGTTAACTTCTAAGCTTTTTTTAAAATAAGACTAATAAGTTAGTCAAATTTTTGGTTAACTAAAAATCCCTAATAATTAAAATTGTTAGGGATTTTTTTCTGTTAAAAATATGGCAAAACCTTTGGTATATGGATTAGTTGATTTATATAGTAAAAACGATTGAATTTCTATGTACTGAAGCAGAATGTACATGCCGAAAATGTAATATCTAGCAACGAAAAGCATTTGCATTATTGGCTTACTATAAGACTCTTAACTAGTGTTATGAAGGTGGTTGCTTGATTTACTTTACTGAGTGTTGAGTGTTGAGTGTTGAGTGTTGAGATAGTCAATATCGCTGATAAAATCGATTAAAACTCTAGCTGAATCAATTTTATTGCTCCTGCGTGTATCAAGCAATAAATAGACAGGAGTCATATTAATAAACACAACTGGCCAGAAGTATTGGCTAAGTAACATTCGACTCAAAGTAAATATTCTGAGAAAAGACTAATTATTGAAATAAAAAATGACGATAATTATATCGTCATTTAATTTTACTTATCGTAACAATCCGATGAATTAAGGTAGCTTTTTAACCGCCTTATTTATCAAGTAAAATCCTAGTACACCTGAAATTAAAGAACCAATAACAATACCTAACCTGTCTTGAAATAATGGACTCATTGAGTCTTGCTCAAAAGCTAAAGAACCGACAAACAAGCTCATGGTGAAACCGACACCACATAAGGCAGCCACACCGTACAATAAAGTCCAATTCACATTTTCAGGCATTTTTGCAAACCCTAACTTAATGGCAACAAAACAGAAACCGAAAACACCAAGCTGTTTACCAACGACTAAGCCTAAAATAATACCTAATGGAACGGGCTGCATAACCTGTTCAAGACCAACCCCAGCAAAATTTATACCCGCGTTGGCAAAGGCAAAAACGGGTAATACAATAAAGGCAACTAGCGCATGTAAATTATGCTCCAACTCTTTTAGTGGTGAGGGCTGACCAGGTTTACCTTTTATAGGAATAAATAAAGCTAATACGACACCGGCCAAGGTTGCATGAACACCAGACTTTAAGACGGCAACCCATAGAATAATACCTACAAATATATAAGGGGCGGTACTGACAACACCTTGACGATTAAAGATAAATAATAAAACTAACATTACAGCAGAAACGCTTAACGAAAGTACCGACAATTGATCAGTATAAAAAGCAGCAATTACAATAATCGCACCTAAATCATCAAAAATAGCTAACGAAGTTAAAAATACTTTTAACTGTAAAGGAACCTTAGAACCAATAATGGCTAATATCCCTAAAGCAAAAGCAATGTCAGTTGCTGTAGGTATTGCCCAGCCATTTAGCGCTGCTGGATTATCATAATTCAATGCAGCATAACAAAGTGCAGGCACTAGCATACCGCCAACGGCGCCAACGGCAGGTAAAGTGACCTGTCCAGGTTTTGATAGGTCTCCTTCAAGAAACTCACGTTTTAGTTCAAGACCTATCAAAAAGAAAAATAATGCCATCAGTCCATCGTTTATCCAAAGTAATAACGGCTTAGCAATTTCAAATGTACCAACAGCCACCACGACAGGGATTTCAAGAAGTAGATCATACCAAGGAGCGAATGGAGAATTAGCAATAATCATTGCAGCAACTGCTGATATCATCAAAATAATACCACTAGCGGCTTCGAGCTTAAGAAAATCTTGAATCATTTTTACGGGCATAGGTTTCCTACTATTTTTAATAAATAACTTTTATAACTTTTGGACATAATATGTCGCAATAGCTATTTTAACAATAGTTTTGCTGTATAAAAGTGTAATTCAAAATATTTAAAATGCATTGATTATTAATCTTATTGCTTGATAAATGATAAAAATTCGGAAAAAAAGCAATTTATCGATAATTATTTGTTTATTTATTGCAATCAATTGGTTATCAATACAATAGTCGGTATAGTACGTTGGTCAATATAATATTTAAAAGGCAGCACAACATGAAGAAATTAGATGATATAGATTTACGCATTTTAACTATTTTATATCGAGATGCCGATATCACTAATAAGGAACTTGCGGCACAAATTGGGGTTGCACCATCAACATGTTTAGAACGTGTAAAGCGAATGAAAAATAAAAAGATAATCAATGGAGCGTACATTGATATTAATTTTAAAAGCTTAGGTGGGAATATTGAAGCGATTGCTGCTATTCGTTTACAACCATATTCAGAAGAAATAGTTAATAGCTTAAGAAATGATTTATTAAAGCTACCTGAAATTGTTAGCTTGTATCATATGGGTGGAAGTTATGATTACTTTATTCATATGTCTGTTAAAGATAGTGAGCATTTACGCCAATTTGTTTTCAATGCCGTTACTTCTCGAGAAGAAGTAACGACAGTGGAAACATCATTGATTTTTGAACATAGCCGAAGTGGCGTATTACCTAACTTCGGGGAGTAGCGTTAAAAATCACTCAGGTGTTTTAAAGCTTTCAGTTTCGAAATACATCGGCTTCATCGTGCCACAATTTAAGAATTTATATTGTAACTCTAATTCTTTAGGCACGGCTGAAGAAGTTCGAAATCGCATTAAACAACCAGCTTCTAAGTCAATATGGAGTAAATGGGCAAAGCTTGGTTTCTGTTGAATTTTATGAATATAAATTTTGTAACTCTTGTTTAAACTCACCATTTCATATTCTTGTAGAGTACTTGATTCTTTAATATCATCAAGTTCTCGTACATATAGCTTTTTAGAAAAAGTGATTGGTATATTTTCATAAACTAGCATCCCTTCACGATCAAAGTGCCCTGCATATAAATCGGCCATAACAACCAACTTTTCACCACGCATTAACCGCTGTAAATTAAAAGGTTTGGTTTTTATAGTCGTTAATTGACCATCACGTACGGTTTGTAAAAAGGCTAAATCTTTGTTTTCTATTTTATACAACAGCTGGACATTGCTTGGTCGGTTATAGGTTGTCATCAATGTAGCGTAGATGGTTGAACTATGACTGACAAGTGCCATATTATGTGCGCCCATAAAAGAAGGGTCTAAAGGTGGCAGCTCCTTTACTTCCGCCTTAGCGTAACAACAAAAGCTAAAAATAGTAAACAGCACTAAAAGTAATATATTTTTCATCAAAGTAACTCGGTAAGATCTGCAGATATCAAAGTATTGAGTATAAACCATTATCCTAATTCTAATAATAAAAAGCGCTTAAATGAACGATCATTTAAGCTGTTATTTATACTAGTCCAATAAATAACAGCTTTAGCTATTAGAATATCCCCTCCCTTAGCATAATATTGATGTTAGAGAGCCTTTCGATGGCGATATGTCATAAGTATTTCTCATCATAAACACGAACTACCAAAGGATTAAAAACAGGTAAACAGAAAGGTTTATCCTAATATTTTAAACCTTAGGAGTACTACGCTTTGCTGATGTGCTGCGGTGGCTTTTTTTATGGTTCCTATTCTGTACTTTCTTACCTGATGCTTTACCACTATTTTTCGTGCGATGCGTAACTGAACTATGCTTACTTGAACCTTTATTAAACTTTTTAGACACTAAATTCTTTGAGTTACCTTTTTTTACACGAGTACTTGTGTAATGAGTATCTTTAGAATTTACCTTCTTATATTTATGGGTAGATGCATAACTTTTAGATGAAGGTTTTGTGGTCCTTTTGTTTATCGAGTGAACTTTACTTCCAGCTCTTTTATTCGTCTTGTGATGCACTATTGATGAATTTTTTTTAGTATTACGTTGTAACTTTTTCTGTATTGTATAATGAGATTTTTTACTCGTTTCACGTACTATAATTTTTTTATGATTATACTTCGACCGAGTCTGCTTGGTTCGATAAGCAACACCTTTTCTGTGTATAGGCTGATGTGTCCAATGTTTAGCATAACCACCATTAACAATTAAACGACGAGGACGCTGATCATAATAACGATGCTTATAATGATGAGTATTCACCACAACTACACGTCGATTGCTCCAATGAAAAGCGCTAAAAAAATAATTAAACGAAATATGAATACCTGAATGATAATAAAAAGGACTATAACGACTGACGTATACACTACGATGAGGCTTCCAATAAACAGGTGGATAAGATACCGCATGCCACGTTCCATAAACCATACGTGTATCATAGTAAGGGACGTAAACAATTTCCCTTTCTATTGGCTCAATAACAATATTACTGTCTTCATAACTTACATCCATGTTATCCATTTTATCTAAATTACCAGCAAGCTCAGCTTGCCTCCTCAGAACCTGTATACTTTCTAACAATCTTGACTCATCTTGTAAGAAAGCATCGCCTAATTGCTGAGTCCACGTTAAGTCTTCACTTAATCGACTAAGAATACGTTCAAAGGGCACCAATGCCTTAACACTTGCATCCCAATCAAAGTCTTTTACTGATAATGAAGCCTTATTTGCACTTAGTCTTTTATTTTTTTTTAACCACCGATGAGCTTCAATAATTTCAATAGGGTAAGTTGAAGCGATTAATATGTGGGTTAATAAACTGTCTGGATACAGCGCAATTGGCGCTAACATTTGCGCTAATTGAGCCTCACTAAATGGCTGAACCTCTAACTGTTGTTGATTTGTCTTTACATTAGTTTGTTCAGCTAATAAATTAAAACTGATTAAAGCACTGGCTGCTAAGCTAAATAGAAAAATGAAGTTTTTCATCGTTATAATCCTTATGACTAATTCTAGAAAATAAGAATAACAAGACTAAACTGAACGTAAGCTGAATAGCTTTTCTACATTGAGTTTTATTTAAGGTTAACTAGGGTAGGTTAGATTTAGCTAGAAGAGTCAAAGATAATAGTAAAAGCTGCTCCGGAGAGTATTGTTGAGTTAGTAATGGTTAATTGACCTTGGTAACTACTGACTAAATCATTAACAATGGCTAAACCAATACCATGTCCAGCTTGGTAAGTATCGGCCCTCCCTCCTCTAGATAAAATAACATCCTGTTGTGACGCTGCAATACCTTCACCATCATCAGCTATTTCAATGGATAGCCTTGTCCCAAATATAACAATATTTATTGAAACTTTGTGCTTTGCGGCTTTACAGGCGTTATCTAAAACATTACCTAATATTTCCATTAGATCAGATTCATCACCTTTAAATACTGCCTTTGAGTCAACCTCAACAGCAAAAATTAACTTTTTGTCATGATAAATTTTGGCTAAGGTTGATATAAGTTTGTCGACAACAGGGGGGATTTGAACACCTAAATGCCATGAGGCCTGCCCTGCACTTTGCGCTCTTTTAAGTTGGTGCTCTATAATCTGATTGATTAACTGTAGTTGTTCACTGGAGCTATCTGAAATCTCAGCCTGGCTTTGAATAACCGCAAGAGGGTTTTTAAGACTATGAGCTAAATCTGACAATGCGTTACGATAACGAGCTCGTTGATTTTCTTCCGTTGCCAATAACGTATTTAATTGGTTAGTAACTTCTTGTAACTCAAGTGGGTAGTTTGCGTCGAGGGATTTTTTTTGCCCTTTTTCTATATGCTCAAGCTCATGGGATAAAACAGTCAATGGTTTTAATGTCCATAACAGCCATACAATTTGCACAAAAACAAACACAGCCATGAGTACCAAGAGCAATGTCCAAAGCTTTTGCTTAAAATCACTCAGAGCAGATAAGAAGGCTTGCTGATCTTTAATTAGGTGAAGCGTTATATCAAAGGCTTGACCATTATCAGAGAAGCTTACGCTAAAGCTATAAAGTATATGACTGCTGTTCGATAAGTTTATCTTTGAAAGTAACGTTTCACCAACATCAGGTGAAGGTAATGATGAGGGTAGAGATAGGGTTAACAATGAAAGTGACTGCCATAGAGGTTTACTTTGGGTATCGGTTGCCTGATTGTTTTTAGGCAACTTTGTTATTAATGCATACAAACCTGATTTACTGACATTAAATTGATTCTCTAACAATACTTCCGGCATCAATAATTGATTATCTTCAACTTCCGCAACGGTAAAAATTGAATAACTGTAAGCTTTCAATTCATTTTTCATTGCTAAGTTTAACTGACGCTCAAAAGCATTCGTTAAGGTTAACCCAATGATAGGCAACATCACTATGGTCATTATAAATGTACTTAATAATAATCGAACTTTTAAAGAGTTCATTCGTTATTAAGTCGCTTTAATTTATAACCATGTCCACGGAGTGTTTCGATAAAGCCAAGCTCGTTATTAGGGTCTAGTTTCTTCCTTAGCCGCCTAATAAATACTTCAATAACATTTGAATCAAGGTCGAAGTCTTGATCATAAATATGTTCGGTTAATATCGCCTTCGAAGTAACCTCATCAAGATGCAGCATCATATATTCAAGTAATTTATATTCAGAACTACTTAACTTTACTGCTTTGCCATTCACTTCAACTTGAAAGCTTTTGGTATTAATACTTAACGGACCATTCTTAATTAAAGGGCTAGCTTTCCCTGCAGAACGCCGTATAAGTGCATTTAATCGTGCGAGTAGTTCTTCAGCTTGAAAAGGTTTTGTTAAATAGTCATCGGCACCCGCATCTAAACCGGCAACTTTATCTTGCCAGCTGTCTCTGGCTGTTAACACTAAGATAGGAAAGTCGATATTTTTTTCGCGCAGTAATCTAATGACACTAATACCGTCTAAAAGAGGTAAACCTACATCAATAATAGCTGCATCGTATGGGTACTCTTGGCCTTGAAACAAACCTGTTTCTCCGTCACTCGCTAAGTCGACTAAATAATTAGCCGCAATTAAGTGCTTGTTCAAGTTCGTTTGCAAGGCAATGTCGTCTTCAATAAGCAGTAAGCGCATGACTAGTGTTTACCCTGTATTTTACCTGTTTTGGCATCGACATAGACAGAAATAATATGACCATCCGTTTTGATTAATTTAACACGATAGCCAGATTTACTCTTTTTAACTTTAAGCACCTTACCACCATAGCGAGCTTTAACTATTCTGGCTGCTTGTTTCGAGTTTTTCACCTTTAACTGTGGGTTAGCTTTATTCTGAGTTTTAATCGCATTACTTGCAGATACAAAGCTACCTTGAGCTACAACATCAATTGAAAATGTGAAGTACAAAAGAAAAACCAAAGGTAAAGCAAATTTCATTGTTATTCCATGCATGAGAGTAATAGCGTTAATCGCTATAGCATATTTAAAATCATAAACCTTAGCAACTGAATGTTAGCTGAACAGTTTTAAAATCGAAACAAAGTGTTCAGCTAGCATTCAGCTTCAGTGCGCTTTAATGGCAACACTAAATAAAGCCATTAGGAAATATTATGTTGATAAATAATAACGAAACTCAAAAAGTAAAATTAAATACACTAAAACCATTATTACTCTTAATCACCGTTAGCTTGTTTCCTTTTACTCAAGTAACTGCCAATGAATTAAATACCGATCAATATACGGTTTCACATGGTGTTGTTAAAAAGGGGATCAATGAACAGCAACGAATTAATATTATTGAAAAAAATAAACTCACAGCGCTTCCCGATCAACTAACTGGTAAAGCAAGCGCAAAAACCAGAACGTCAATATTAAAAGGCCAAACACAAACATTTAACAAAGCTAAAAATAAGAGCTACTCGCAAGCTAAAAGTAGCAATCACGACGCAGACTTTACGATTTATAGCGCAACTAGCTTTTTATATGAAGATTACGATGGAGATGGTTATTATCAAACGTTTAGTGTGACTTTTGATGCTGATATATACAGTTATACTGACAATCAACTTGGTGAAGTATATGCCTTGCTCTATCTCAGTAAAAATGGCGGTCCTTGGACACATTACTTCACCACAGATACTTTTCTTATTGAAGGCGATACTGATTCAGATGAGTATGAAGTAATTTCAACTTTTGTATCAGGTTATGCAAGTGATCACTACGATGTATTAATAGATTTATACCATATAGGCCATAGCGATATTGTGGCCAGTTTCAGTTCCGATGACAGTGACGCGTTATATGCTTTACCTATAGAAAGCGCCGATTATGATGAACCTTACGTAGAGGTAATTGAAGTGGTTGAGCACAGTGGTGGAAGCATGTATTGGTTGGTATTTCTATTATTGAACATCGTACTGCTGCGTATAAAAAAATAGAATTTTTAACTTTTATAAAACAAAAAAGCCACAAAATATATTTTGTGGCTTTTGAAAACTTTCAATTTTTAGAACTCAGAAATAAGTTTATCCATTTCTAACTTAGACAAAAATTAAGACTGTCTAAAGGTGATCTAGCTTTTAAGGTCGTCAAAGAAGTTCTTAACGCCATCAAAAAAACCGGTTTCTTTAGGACTATGTTTTGCCGTGCTCTTACCCATTTTCTCGTCTAATTGGCGTAACAAGTCTGCTTGATCTCCAGATAAGTTTACCGGCGTTTCTATTACTACTTTGCACATTAAGTCACCCGTTGAATGGCTACGTACTGACTTGACACCTTTGCCACGTAAACGGAACATCTTCCCAGTTTGCGTTTCTTTAGGTATTTTAAGCTTAACTTTTCCGCCCAGTGTCGGTACTTCAATTTCACCACCCAATGCAGAGGTAGTAAAACTAATAGGTACTTCACAATAAAGGTCGTTCTCTTCACGAACAAATATTTTATGATCGCGAACATTCGCTTGTACGTATAAGTCACCAGCTGGTGCACCATGCTCTCCGGCTTCACCCTCACCTGATAAACGAATACGGTCACCGGTATCAACGCCAGGAGGAATTTTCACAGAAAGTGTTTTGTTTTTCTCTACACGACCTTGACCACGACATGAAGTACAAGGAGTCGCAATAACTTTTCCTTTACCACTACATGTAGGACATGTTTGTTGAACAGCAAACAAACCTTGACGCATTTGAACCTGACCATGCCCATGACACGTTGAACATGTTTTTGCACTTGTACCTTTTTTAGCACCAGAGCCGTCACATGGATCACAACTAACATAAGTTGGCACTTTAATTTCTAACGTTTTACCTTTAACGGCTTCTTCAAGCGTTAAATCAAGATTATAACGAAGGTCTGAACCACGTTGCTGACGTTGTTGACGTCCACCGCCACGACCACCACCAAAGATATCACCAAAGATATCACCAAAATCTTGACCACCGCCACCAAAGCCGCCGCCAAAGCCACCGCCGCCATTGCCACCTTGTTCAAATGCGGCATGACCATATTGATCAAAAGCAGCACGCTTTTGATCGTCATTTAGAATTTCATAAGCTTCTTTAACTTCTTTAAATTGCTCTTCTTTAGCTTTATCACCGGCATTGCGGTCAGGATGAAGTTTCATCGCTAAACGTTTGTAGGCTTTTTTGATATCACGCTCAGAAGCATCTTTTGATACTCCTAGCACTTCATAGTAATCGCGTTTTGACATAGTGACTTCTTTTGACTGGTGTTTAAATTTTCAGGTATAAATTTAGTAAAATGACATTATAAATAGTTAGCTATTTTCAATGGCATTTAATGATGTTTTTTAACGTAAGAAGCGCTGGTGTTTAGACCAGCGCTTATAATTACGTAAATTAACTTAGTACGTAAGGTTAACTAAAGACTATTTGTCTTCTTTAACTTCTTCAAACTCAGCATCTACAACATCGTCAGCTGGCGCAGCGCCGTCTGATTCTGGTGCTGCACCTTCTGGTGCGCTAGCTTGAGCTTTAGCTTGAGAAATTTCCATTAACTTAGCAGAAGCTTCAACAACAGCTGCTGACTTAGCGTCAATTGCTTCTTTGTCATCGCCTTTAACGGCTTCTTCAAGTTCAGTTAATGCAGCTTCAAGTTTTTCTTTATCTTCACCAGCAAAGTCTTCGCCTGCTTCTTCAATTTGCTTGCGAGTAGCATGAACCATACCGTCAGCTTGGTTACGTGCTTGAACTAATTCTTCAAACTTAGCATCTTCATCAGCGTTAGCTTCAGCGTCACGTACCATTTGCTCTACTTCTTCATCTGATAAACCAGAAGAGGCTTTAATCGTAATCTTCTGCTCTTTACCTGTGTTCTTATCTTTAGCCGTAACATGTAAAATACCATCAGCATCGATATCGAAAGTTACTTCGATTTGTGGCGTACCACGTGGTGCTGCGTCGATACCTTCAAGGTTAAACTGACCTAAAGATTTGTTATGCGATGCTTGCTTACGCTCACCTTGACAAACATGAACAGTAACAGCAGCTTGGTTATCGTCAGCTGTTGAGAATGTTTGAGATTGTTTAGTAGGGATAGTTGTGTTTTTGTCGATAACTTTAGTCATCACACCACCCATAGTCTCAATACCTAATGATAATGGCGTAACGTCTAATAAAAGAACGTCAGTTACATCACCAGAAAGAACACCCGCTTGAATTGCTGCGCCTGCGGCAACTGCTTCATCAGGGTTAACATCTTTACGTGGCTCTTTACCGAAGAAATCAGTAACCGCTTTTTGTACCATTGGCATACGAGACTGACCACCAACTAAGATAACGTCATTCACGTCACTTACTGATAAGTCTGCATCTTTAAGTGCCTGCTTAAGCGGTTCTAAAGTTGCTTTAACCATATCTTCAACCAAAGACTCTAATTTAGCACGTGTTACTTTGATGTTCATGTGCTTAGGGCCAGATGCGTCTGCAGTGATGTAAGGTAAGTTAACATCTGTTTGTTGAGCTGAAGAAAGCTCACATTTTGCTTTTTCTGCTGCTTCTTTCAAGCGCTGCATAGCAAGTGGATCAGTTGTTAAATCCATGCCTTGGTCTTTTTTGAATTCCGCAACAAGGTAGTTGATTAAGCGGTTATCAAAATCTTCACCACCTAAGTGGGTATCGCCGTTAGTCGCTAATACTTCAAAAGTGTGCTCGCCTTCAACTTCATCAATTTCAATAATTGAGATATC
>Ga0209395_1007731_pt1 | contig 11190 bp, 9 predicted proteins | sample GOMGulsemesocosm_3_FD_184635 | JGI IMG/M metagenome (GOLD analysis project Ga0209395, IMG submission 184635) | Methane-oxidizing microbial communities from mesocosms in the Gulf of Mexico - GOM9D Gulf of Mexico (SPAdes) (version 2) | ecosystem: Environmental > Aquatic > Marine > Cold seeps... | reverse complement strand
GCCCTGTCGCCGCCCCAGCTAGAGCCGATGGGTAGGTGGCGACCAGCTCTTGGTCCATCTCATGGCCCAGCACAATGACAGTGTTTAATCCTTCGGGCAGGTCATGCGGTGCGTCCGTCATGTCGCGGGTGTCAACGCGGCTGGTATAGAGCCAGCGGTCATCCAGATCGGTGACGCCGCAGAGATCGGCACCAAAAAACTTGGCAATGCGTTTGATCTCGGCTGACATTTGAGCCGGGTCGTCGATCTCGGCTGCGTCGTCGGCGACCGGGGTGTCAGACTGGATCGGTGCCTGAAACCCCTGCCGCAGCCCTTTGTCACCGGTGCGGTTGGACACCAGATCCGAGATCAGCCAAGCCGCGTTGCGCAGTGCAAAATCGCGTCGGGAAAAGCCGTCGCCGCGGCGTGGTGCGGCCTCCATCCGGTAGGAGGCAAAGAACTTGGCGCTGTGTTTCGACATCACGCGATCGTCCCAAAAGGCGCGGGTGAAGATGTCGTTGCGTTGGGCAAAGCCTTCGAAACCGTCGGTGACTTCGATGCCAGCTGCTGCATCGCCATCTCGTTGGGGCGGAGTGTTGTTGGGCCATACCATGCAGCGAAGCTATCGGGCTGGGGTAAGGGGTGCAACAACTTCTATGCGTGCGGGTTGTGGTCGGTAACTGATGTCGTATTCAGGAGAAAATTTCGGAAATCCAATCGCGCACCAGTATGTCCTCGGGGCTGTTGGGGGCAGAACCTGTGGCGGGCATCAGGTAATGTCCCTGTCCCATTGGCATCTCATAATTCTGTACCTGCGCAACACGCCCCTGATCCAGTGCAGCTTGAGCATAACGCCGCATGATCATCGCCACTCCGGTACCTGCCGCAGCCATTTCGATGGCCGCTAGGGATGTATCGGTCAACAGTCCTCCGTGACGGTCCTTCAACTCCAGCCCCTGAATTTTGGAAAAACGCAGCCAGTTGTCCTGATAACCGTGAATGTGGATCAGGTTTTGGTCAAGCATGTCTTGAGCTGATCCCAATTGTGCTGCCAGATCGGGGGCAGTCACAGGCAAAACGCTCTCGGTAGAAAGCAGATGGGAACGTCGGTCAAACCAACTGGACGGTCCAAGGCGCAAATCGATGTCCACATCCTCGTCGCTGGTGCTATCCGCCCAGATCGCCGAGATCAGCCGCAGCTTGATTTGCGGGTATTGCGACTGAAATTCACCCAGGCGCGGCGCAATCCACAACACGGCGGTTGAAATTGGTGCCCGCAGGGTAATGACGCGCGTCTCCATCGGGCGCAGCAGTCCACGCGTGGAATAAGCAATGTCGTCCAGCGCCTGTGCAACCGTGGGGTAATAGGCATGACCCAGCGCGGTAAGTTCAAGGTGGCGGGCACGGCGGATAAACAGGGCAACACCAAAACTGGCCTCCAGACTGCGGATCTGATGTGAGACGGCGGCCTGACTCAACCCCAGTTCTTGGGCAGCGGCAGTAAAGCTGCGCAGCCGGGCCGAGGCCTCGAACGCACGCAGCCAGACAAGATTGGGAAGGTCAGACATGTGTTGCTAATTTTCTTGGGGTTAGACTGCGTTATTATTCGTTTTTGTTTTGATTGAGGTCAAGCTAGCCCTTGAGCAGAAATAAACGCTAAGGGCTGGCTAAATGAAAAACGAACTAAAAGTGGGCTTTATCGGGCTCGGTAACGTGGGCGCTAAACTGTCAGGCAGCCTGCTGCGCAACGGCATGGATTTGTCAGTGCATGATCTGAACAATGATTTTGTGCAGGCTTTTGTTGCCAAGGGGGCAAGGGCAGGGGGATCCCCCGCTGCCATGATGCGCGACTGCGATGTTGTGATCACCTGTCTGCCATCGCCTGCTGCTTCAGACGCTGTGATGCAGGAAATGCTGCCCGAAGTCACCATGGGCAAAGTCTGGATGGAAATGTCCACCACGGACGAGGCTGAAGTACGTCGTTTGGGGGCTGAGGTGATTGAACGCGGCGGTGCCGCCGTGGAATGCCCGGTATCGGGGGGCTGCCACCGCGCCGACACCGGCAATATCTCAATCTTTGCGGGCTGTGATCGCGCTACTTTCGAACGTATCCTGCCGTTGCTGACCCTGATGGGGCGTCGTGTTCTGCACACAGGCGAAATGGGCACGGCCAGTATCTTGAAAGTGATGACCAACTATCTTGCTACCGCCAACTTGCTGACTCTGTCCGAGGCCATGGTCACCATGAAGGCTGCGGGTCTGGACATGGCGACCACTTATGAGGCCATCAAAATCAGCTCGGGCACCTCGTTCACCCATGAAACAGAAAGTCAGTTGATCCTGTCGGGCGCGCGCGATGTGAATTTCACTATGGATTTGGTGCTCAAGGACATTGGCTTATTTCAGACCATCGCCGAGCGGAACAACGTGCCGCTGGAATTGTCGCCCGAAGTGATCCGCATCATGAAGGATGGCCAGCAGCGTTATGGGGATCGGGCCCAGTCAGACCGCATTATCGAACGTCTGGAAGAGGCGACCGGACACAAGGTGCTGGCTGACGGTTTCCCAACTGATCTGATCGATGACGAGCCGGAAGAGCAGGGATACGAGGTGGTGATCAACCGGCTGGCAGCAGGTTAGGCATACCCAGTACTGGGGGCTGTTCGTCGCGCCGCTTTCACGCTAGACCCGACGCGCGCCTTTCGGGGCGCGCCAATTGGGGAGTGGAACATGAGTGACGAAATTGTAGCAACCATAAAGGCGTCAGAGCCCCGTCGCTATATGGGCGTTGGTATGCTGGGCATGGTTGGGGCTCTGGTCATATATGTGGCGCTGTCCACACCACCCTCAGCTGGCTGGCTGGTGTTTTTGCTGGTGGTTGGGCTGTTTGCCATCTGGTTGGCGGCGCGGATGTGGCAGGCCACTCAGTACCACATCGAGTTGACCGAGGACGAGTTGCGTAGCTCGGATGGCAACGTGATCGCGCGGGTCGATGACATCAAGTCAATTGATCGCGGCTTTTTTGCCTTTAAGCCCTCGAACGGGTTTCTGATCAAAACCAAAACCCCGGCCAGCCGCATTTGGCAGCCTGGCTTGTGGTGGCGGTTCGGGCGTCAGATTGGCATCGGTGGAGTGACACCGGGATCGCAGAGTAGAGCGATGTCGGAAATTCTGGCCGCGATGGTCGCGATGCGCAATCAAGGCGGTGACGGTCGCTTGTAAGCCGCAATCCTTGCGTGACGATCTGAATTGCGCTGCCTGGAATTAATTTGGCCCAGTAGTAAAAAGGACAGTGCCTGATCATCAGGCACTGTCCTTTTTCATTTGTTACGCGGTCTTAGCACTAGCTGGTACTATCACCGACACCATCGTCGTGAGTGCCACCACTATCTGTCGATCCTTCGAACACGATCTGCGGTGCAAAACGCGGGCGGGTGAACACAAAGTTGTAGATCTCCATGTCGGGCAGGCCAATCTTGAAGGCCGCGTCGACGTCGTTCTGGGTCTCCACCAGGATCACCCGTTCTTGATCGGGCATCGTCGGCAGATCATCCTCGACATTGTAAATGGTGGCATCTGTCCATGACGTGAGAGCCGTCCCGCGGTTCACGGACCAGTCGACGTAGTACCGATCGTCGTCGTCATCCCAGCGAATAACCGAGATCCGTAGTGAGATCGACGAGTCCGAGCGGATCAGCAGTTTGGTCAGATTGTGCATGCTGTCGATATAGTCGTTGTTGACGGCATTGGTCTCGCGAGAGATCAGGTCCGAAACGGTATAGGCGGCCTTGAGGTTGGCGCTTTCCTGTTTGAAGGCGTCAAAATAGGTGTAGATCGCGGCGAAAATGAACAACAGAGCGGGCAGGTAGAACGCGAACTCAATCGAGACCGAGGCGTCAGTGTCTTTTCGAAAGGCCCTTAGGCGGGGTGGAATGAAACTTTTCATGGTTACCGCGGCTCCTGAACAAAGGCAGAGGAGGCAAACAGGCTGACACGACCATCGTCGTCTTTTTGCAGGTCGTCGCCTAGCCCCCAGTGCGGGAATATGGGAGTGAATTTCATGCAGGCACGAATGAACATCAGCTCATTTGATTGACCGCTAATAAAGCTGCGAACGGGCTGCACCTCTTCTACCGCGTTGATACAGTCCGCCGTAGTGTCAATGGCGGTCCAGTTAAACGGATCAACTTGGATCATTTCCAGGCGAAGGGATGTTTCGCAGTTATCGATAAATCCTGACCGCGCGCAAATAGAGTCGCGAATGTCATCGTGTTGCTGGTCAGCGCCGGTCCCCAATCTTAGATCGCGGACGGTCAGGTCCATAGCGCGTTCCAGCATGGATTGTTTGATGGTAATCAGTCCCAGTTCAACGGTGGACATCAAGATCATCAGAAAAACTGGAATTATCAGCGCAAATTCAACCGTGGCGTTGCCGTCTTCATTGGAGCGAAAATTGCGGATTGGATGAAGGATGCGCGTAATCACTGGGTCAACCTCAGCTGGCGGATTGACGTTGCAATCGAGGCAAACGCATCCGAAATTTCCAAACCATCTACATCAAAGTAGTGAGCGTCAGAGCTGGCACAGTCTTGCAGCACAGCCTGGCCACCACTGGGAGCCTCGAACCCAATGGTATAGACGATAATACCCGCTTCCTTGGCTGCATCACAGATGTCTTGCGTGCGGCTGTTCTTGGTGCTGGTGTTGTAATACTTGCGAACCGGGTAATACCAATTGTTCTTGGCCGAGGTATTTCCCATCCATTGAGCGTAGTAGGAATAGTTCTTTTTCAGCGACGTCCGTGCCCAAAGTTCCGCATAGCTCAGACGAACGGGCGAACCTGGTTCATCAACGCGGTAACTACAGTAACTATTTCCGCAAAGATCGTCCCCGTCGCCAAAGGCGTGATCCTCCCACTGCCCCCTGTCATAGTCGTCGCCACTTCTGTTAACCCAGTAATACTCATTGTAATACGATGAGTACTGCGAATAGCGGTCCTTGTCTGTGTCGCCTCCGGGGCCGTCAGTCCACCAAACATCGGACATGCCGCTTCGGTAATCATCATGGACATAATACTGCGACGTGTTTTGCCCATCAGTCATTAGCACGACGATCTTGATGGTATCGGCATCGGTGTAGCTGGACGGACGCGCCGCAAAATCAACGGGAACGCTTGGGTTCGCACCGATAGTCAGCGCTTGTATGGCGGATTGAGCCGAGGGGTCCAGCAAAGTGGTGGCCCATTTCATACCCAAATCGATGGAGGTGTTCCCCCATGCGCTAAGGTTCTGGATAAAGTCTTTGAGCGTATCAGCGTCTTTTTGTAGCGGCAATATTTCGCGGTCCGCCTCGGGTGAACAAACAGCATAGGGAACCAACCCATCACTGGAGCGATAATCATAAGAATACCAAGGGCTGAAGTGCATGGTGCCGTCAAGCGACGTCGTCAGTGGCAATGCCACATTGTTAAAGTCCGAAGACGAGAAATTCACACAGTGGGAATAGTCTTGTTCGGCTGAAACATTATACTGGTCAAACAGATCTTCCGGGACCGACACCTGCGTGGCATAGGGAATGATCGAGATCGACATTTTGCCGTCAGTGGTGGCGGCAACCATGGTGTCGATGAATTCTTTTGCCGCAACCTTAAGGTTGGTCAGTCGGCTGTTCGAATTCATTGAACCGGACACATCCAGTACCAGCGAAATTTCTAACCCATCGATGCTTTCCTCAGCTGTTGAGGACGCATAAAGCGGGATGTCACCGACGCCGGTGAGATTCATGAAATGCGCGTTAAAGTCTGTGTCGATCGTACTTGTTACTTTACGAAATCCAAGTCCGATGTCCGACATAGGTGTTTCGTAATACTCGCCCAGACCTGATTTGGTCAGATAGTCGAGCACAACAGCCGCCGGCGTCTGTGTTTGGTCCAGGTCGGCAGCCGCCAGAACCGCACGGTCCAGAGTATACTGCAACTCGGTACGGTCGCGCTCCATGCGCATCAAGTCAACACCGATACCACCCACAGCCAACATTGACAGGAAGGTAAAGATAGTCGGTTTGATAAGCACCCCGTCTTCTTCTCGCGCAAATCGGCGCAGTGCCGATCCGCAGCGGTGGGTGATCAATCTGGATAGGGCGGTGGTCTCGCGTAGTCGCAGTCGCATTTCAATCCTCTCCGGCCTGGCATGGCAGCGGGCCCGTATGGATAGTTTTGGATTTGGTTGAAGTGTTAATGCTTGATGAAGATGGCGGAAATGGGGCAGTCAGAAGGCGCTATTGTTCGCATTGATCATAAAATTAAGGCAATTCGCGATGGAAGGTGGCTTTGGTTCCGCGCTGTCGACAATGAGCTGAAATTAGGGTGAAATTTACGAATCGCCCCGAAAAGTAGCTTTTTTGAAGATTGAATGGTCAAAAAGGTCGCACTTGCTAAATAAGTCGTCATAACCTTGCAATGACAACTGTAGGCGAGTCGCCTTAGGATCAGGGAGAATAGCTAATGAGCAATCTCAACGAACCCAGTTTCCGCGAAAGTGTGGATCTGATGTTCAGCCGGGCCGTGGCCCTGATGGATCTACCACCAGGTCTGGAAGAGAAGATTCGGGTTTGCAACGCGACCTATACAGTGCGTTTTGGCGTGCGCCTGCACGGTGAGATCAAGACCTTTACCGGCTATCGCTCGGTGCATTCCGAACATATGGAGCCGGTTAAGGGCGGTATTCGCTTCTCCATGGGTGTAAATCAGGACGAGGTAGAAGCGCTGGCGGCGCTGATGACCTATAAATGTGCCCTGGTCGAGGCGCCGTTTGGTGGCTCCAAAGGGGGGTTATGCATTGATCCGCGCAAATACGAAGAGCATGAGCTGGAACTGATTACTCGCCGCTTTGCCTACGAGCTGATCAAACGTGACCTGATCCACCCTAGCCAGAACGTGCCCGCGCCTGACATGGGCACTGGTGAGCGCGAGATGGCCTGGATCGCAGATCAATATGCGCGCATGAACACCACCGACATCAATTCCCGCGCCTGCGTCACCGGTAAGCCGCTAAACGCTGGCGGCATTGCTGGCCGGGTTGAGGCCACAGGTCGAGGTGTGCAATATGCCTTGCAGGAATTCTTCCGCCACCCAGAGGATGTGAAGGCGGCAAAGCTGACTGGCTCGCTGGATGGCAAGCGGGTTATCGTGCAGGGGCTGGGCAACGTGGGCTATCACGCTGCCAAATTTCTTAGCGAAGAAGATGGCGCAAAAGTCATCGGCATCATTGAATATGATGGCGGTCTGTTTGATGCTAACGGGTTGGACGTCGAAGCGGTGCGCCAATGGATCGGTCAAAACGGCGGCGTCACTGGTTATCCCGATGCCACCTATTCCGCTGATGGCTCACCGCTGCTCGAGGCCGACTGCGACATCCTGATCCCGGCGGCGCTGGAAGGGGTGATCAACCTCTCTAATGCTGCCGGCGTTCAGGCCCCATTGATCATCGAGGCCGCCAATGGCCCGGTGACCGCCGGAGCCGACGAGATCCTGCGCGACAAAGGCATCGTGATCATTCCCGACATGTATGCCAACGCTGGTGGTGTGACTGTGTCCTACTTTGAGTGGGTCAAGAACCTGTCGCACATCCGCTTTGGTCGTATGCAGCGCCGCCAGGAAGAATCGCGCCACGAATTGGTGCTCAACGAGTTGGACGCGCTGGAACAGGTCATGGACGGCCAGTGGAAAATGTCACCGGGTTTCCGGGACAAGTATCTTAAGGGCGCTGGTGAGCTGGAGCTGGTACGCTCGGGGTTGGATGACACGATGCGCATTGCCTACCAGTCGATGCGCGAGGTCTGGCACAGCCGGGACGACGTTACCGACCTACGTACTGCGGCCTATTTGGTGTCGATTGGCAAGGTTGCCGCCAGCTATCGCGCCAAAGGGCTGTAACCCGAAAACCAGAAAAACGGCGCGCTGACAACAGCGCGCCGTTTTTCAGTTCTGAAGGCTAAATTCAGCTGCTGACATTGGTGGCGGTCAAAACTGCACGGTTTTAAATGTTTCTTCCAGCTGGGTTCCTTTGTAGACAATATCCTTGGCTGTTCTTCCGTTGAGCTTGGAGGTGGGGCCGTAGTACCTGACAACAATGTAATAACCACTGTCGATTACAGGCATCCAGTACGTCCCATCTTCCGGATCCTCTTTGCTGAACGTAAAGGAGACATTCCCACCACTGTCTGGTTCGGTTGAAAAGTCAGGATAGGCTTGAATGTCGTTGTTGCCGATATTTGCGGGATTTAGCGGTAGAAACGTATTGGCATCATAACGTGTGACCGACCAAAATAGATCGACGCCGGGATCATGTGGTAATGTCAGTAAGAAGGGTCCGTTGGCCCCTGCAAGTTTCGTTCCCGTCCGGTCCACTGGGATAACCTGATAATAAGCGTGATGCACCGGGAAGCCCAAATGTCCGATCAATGTACCCGCTGCTCTGACTTTGTGGCTACCGCCTGCGGGGTGATCAACCGGCTCAAACGCACCTGTATTGCCGCTTACCCCACCATCCGCGAGAAACTGCTTTAGGCTGGCAAAGGTTTCCTTGTGAACCGCCGGAGTATAGCCCAGGGCGGCCTCAGCCATGAGGTCTTGTGTCAGGGCATATGGCTTGGAATTGTCAATGGTCCACTGGATCAGCGCAAGCGTATCTTTGGGGTTCGGCAAGTCCACCTTTTCCCAAAGTCCATACATCCGGGCCTCGTGGCGGATACTGTTGGCCAAATTGTCGTCATTGAATGCAAATGTCTGAGTACGAAGAAAGACAAAGGGAAAGTTCGAAGTTGTTTTTATGATCGTGCCTTCGGGTAACTTACCTTTGTAATCTTCATGAACCAGAACAAACCGTTCGCCGTTCTTCGCAGTGACCTGATCGAAAATTGCATGGTGCTCGACGTCAAAAATTTCGATGCTGGAGTACCGGTTGTCCCTGGCAGGCGTATCAATGATCACAGGTCCAAACCGAACATCTGCTACGGCCTTGGAATAAAAATGATCAAGTGCTGGTGTTATGACGAATGAGCGGTAGTCGGCAATTCGAGGGTGATCGAAAACGTTGAAGCCGAATTGCTCGATATGGCCCACCACAGATGACATGTGGTGAACGATTTTGTATCCATAATACTGCATGTCCGGCAGATCATTCTTTGACTGCGCTGAGGCAGCACTACTCAATAGTGCCGCTAAAAATAACGCAGCAATTGCGGGCAGCTTTATGTGCTTCAATATCATTTTTCTCATATTCTCCATCAAGTCAACTTCCTCCATATAACATAGAAGCGCCTGCATGTTGTAGTTGTTGTGAGCTCTGATCAAGCCTGTTGTGGAAGGTGTTTCGTGGTTCCCGCTACCGTCCGTAATTTGAACGTTAGCAAAGAACGACATCTGTAGTCGCATCTAAGACTAGACACTTGTGCCTAGTTTGTGCGCTTGTGCCTGTAACACAGTTCTGGATCGCAGGGTCACTGCCAAAAAGGGTAGGAGCCGCGCGGGAAAGCGGATAGCAATGCAGCGGGCGGCCTGGCGGTGAATCCGACCGGCCACTCGGCATTTGAATTTGGAGGTAGGCCATGCGGTTTTCAGGCTGGCGCGTGCTCAAAGAAGGGCTGACAGGTAACAAAGGCTGGGCGCCGCATTGGCGTAGTCCGGAACCCAAAGCCGAATATGATGTGGTGATCATCGGCGGTGGCGGACATGGGCTGGCTACAGCGCATTACCTGGCCAAAGAGCACGGCATCACTAATGTGGCTGTGCTGGAGAAGGGCTACCTTGGCGGTGGAAATGTTGGGCGGAACACCACCATTGTGCGGGCCAATTATTATCTGCCGGGCAACTCCGAGTTCTATTCCCATTCGCTGAAGCTCTGGGAGGGGCTGGAGCAGGATCTGAACTATAACGCGATGATGTCTCAGCGCGGAGTGATCCAGATCTTTCACAATGATGGTCAGCGGGACGCCATGGTGCGGCGTGGCAATGCCATTATCAATCAGGGTGATGATGCCGAGCTGTTGGACGTCGAAGGCGTGCGCAAGCGGGCGCCATTCCTGAATTTCAACAACAACCGCTTCCCGATTATGGGTGGTTTGTTACACCAGCGCGGCGGCACTGCACGCCATGATGCGGTGGCCTGGGGCTTTGCCCGTGGAGCCGATCAGCGCGGCGTCGATCTGATCCAGAATTGTGAAGTCACCGGCATTGATATCGAGAACGGCAAAGTGCGCGGCGTGCAGACCTCGCGTGGGGTCATTCGGGCCAAGAAAGTGGCACTGGCTGCTGCTGGCCGCTCGGGGCAGGTGGCGGCAATGGCGGGGATGCGATTGCCAATCGAGAGTCACGTGTTGCAGGCCTTTGTCTCGGAGGGGTTGAAGCCGGTGATCGACCACGTGATCGCCTTTGCCGAGAGCCATCTTTACATTAGTCAGTCCGACAAGGGTGGTTTGGTGTTTGGCAGCTATCTGGACTTTTACAGCTCTTATGCGGCACGTGGCAATCTGCCGATGGTCGAACACACCATGGAAAGCTGCCTGGCAATGGTTCCGGCGCTGGGCAAGGCACGGCTGCTGCGCAGTTGGGGGGGCATCATGGATATGACACCGGATGGCTCTCCGATTATCGATCGATCAGACATTGACGGGCTCTATCTGAACTGTGGCTGGTGTTACGGCGGCTTTAAGGCGATCCCAGGATCTGGCAGCGCCTATGCGCATCTGATTGCCACCGATCGCCCACACGGTGCGGCAACCAAGTTCAAACTGGACCGGTTCCGCAGTGGCCATGGTTTGATGGATGAGGAGGGGACCGGTGCGCAACATAACCTACATTAAATTGGGTCGGTCTGTGGGACATGGGGGCGCTGCCCCCTCGGCCTGGCGGCTTCACCTCCGAGGTATTTTGAACAAGAAGAAGAGGGCTGACGCATGAGGGTCACCTGTCCGAATTGCGGCGAGCGGGATCGTCGCGAGTTTTACGTCAAAGGCGCCGCGCTGGCGCGCCCGGCTGCGGATGCAGCGCTGGATGAGTGGCATGATCATGTCAATCTGCGCGACAACCCGGCCGCAGACGTGCACGAGCTGTGGTATCACGAGATGGGCTGTGGTGCCTGGATTGATGTCTGTCGCAACGTTGTCAGCCATGCGGTGATCTCGACGGCGCTGGTCTCGGGGTCGGATCTGGGG
>Ga0209395_1007725_pt1 | contig 11198 bp, 11 predicted proteins | sample GOMGulsemesocosm_3_FD_184635 | JGI IMG/M metagenome (GOLD analysis project Ga0209395, IMG submission 184635) | Methane-oxidizing microbial communities from mesocosms in the Gulf of Mexico - GOM9D Gulf of Mexico (SPAdes) (version 2) | ecosystem: Environmental > Aquatic > Marine > Cold seeps... | reverse complement strand
TTCCCGCTGAACGCCTAATAAGTGCATTTAAGCGTGCTAGCAGCTCTTCTGCTTGAAATGGTTTTGTTAGATAATCATCCGCCCCGGCATCTAGGCCCGCAACTTTATCTTGCCAGCTATCTCTTGCAGTCAATACAAGAATGGGAAAATCGATATTCTTTTCGCGCAACAACCTAATGACACTGATACCGTCTAAAATAGGTAAACCAACATCAATAATTGCTGCATCGTATGGATATTCTTGCCCTTGAAACAATCCTGTTTCACCATCACTAGCTAAATCAACTAAATAGTTAGCTGCAACTAAGTGAGCATTTAAATTTTCCTGCAACGCAATATCGTCTTCAATAAAAAGTAAGCGCATAATTAATGATTACCCTGAATTTTCCCTGATTTGGCATCGACATAAACAGAGATAATATGACCATCCGTCTTTATCAATTTCACGCGATAGCCAGATTTACTCTTTTTTACCTTAAGTACTTTACCACCAAAGCGACCTTTGACTATTTTAGCGGCTTGCTTGCTAGTTTTTACTCTTAAATGTTGATTGCTTTTACTCGAACTACTGGCAGAGACATAACTTCCTTGAGCTATAGCATCAAAAGAAAATGTAAAAGCAAAAAGAAAAACCAAAGGTAAAGCAAATTTCATTGTTATTCCATGTATCAGGGTAATAGTGTTAATCGCTATAGCTTATTTAAAATCTTATACCTTAGCAACTGAATGTAAGCTGAACAGTTTTAAAAGCTAAATAAACTGTTCAGCTAACATTCAGCTTCATTGCGTTCTAATAGCAACACTCATTAAGTCAGTAGGAAAAAATTATGTTGATCAACAATAACGCAACTAAAACAGCTAATTCAAGTTATCTTAAACGATTATTTCTTTTAATCATCGTGAGTGTATTTCCCTTTACTCAAGTTATGGCCAGTGAATTAAGTACTGATCAATATACGGTTTCACATGGTGTCATCAAAAACACTATCAACGAGCAGCAACGAATAGAAATAATTAAAAAAAATAAGCTCAAGGACCTGCCCGATCAGTTAAGTGGGAAAGCCAGCGCTAAAACAAGAACCGCAATATTAAAAGATAAAACAACATCGCTTAACAAAGTTAGAAGCTTAACAGCAGAGCAAAACCAAAGTAGTAATCAATATGCTGATTTTGCTATTTATAGTGCGACAAGCTTCTTGCACGAAGATTTCGACGGGGATGGTTATTACCAAACATTTAGTGTTAATTTTGACGCCGATATATATAGCTACACAGAGAACCCATTGGCTGAAGTGTATGCTTTACTATATCTCAGCAAAAATGGCGGTCCTTGGACACACTACTTCACGACAGATACCTTTATTATCGAAAGCGACTCTGATTTAGATGAATACGAGGTTGTGACAACTTTTGTTTCGGGTTATTCAAGTGAGCACTACGATGTATTAATAGATTTATATCTAGTAGGTTATAGCGATATAGTAGCTAGCCTAAGTTCAGATGACAGTGCTGCTTTATACGCTTTACCGATAGAAAGCGCCGAATATGACGAGCCATACATTGAAGTTGTTGAAGTTGTTGAAGTTAGAGGTGGCGGTATCTATTGGTTAATATTGGTGTTATTGAGTATCTTATTTATTCGTATAAAAACTAGAAAGTCTTAATAGCTATAAAACAAAAAAGCCACAAAATAACTTTGTGGCTTTCCTTCAATTATCTGTATTCAATTAGCTTTTCAAATCGTCAAAAAAGTTCTTAACGCCATCAAAGAATCCTGTTTCTTTAGGGCTATGTTTAGCTGTGCTCTTACCCATTTTTTCATCTAACTGACGTAGTAAGTCAGCTTGATCGCCAGACAAGTTAACTGGAGTTTCCAGCACAACTTTACACATTAAGTCACCCGTTGAATGACTACGTACTGACTTAACACCTTTGCCACGTAAACGGAACATTTTTCCTGTTTGCGTTTCTTTAGGTATTTTAAGCTTAACTTTACCTTCAAGTGTTGGTACTTCAATTTCACCACCCAATGCTGCAGTAGTAAAGCTAATAGGTACTTCACAGTAAAGGTTGTTTTCGTCACGAACAAATATTTTATGATCACGAACGTTTGCTTGTACGTATAAATCACCAGCAGGTGCGCCATGCTCTCCGGCTTCACCTTCACCGGCTAAACGAATGCGGTCTCCGGTATCAACCCCTGGAGGAATTTTTACAGAAAGCGTTTTGTTTTTCTCTACGCGGCCTTGGCCACGACATGAGGTACAAGGAGTTGCAATGACCTTACCTTTACCACTACAAGTAGGACATGTTTGTTGAACAGCAAACAAACCTTGACGCATCTGAACCTGACCATGACCATGACAAGTTGAACATGTTTTTGCACTTGTGCCTTTTTTTGCACCTGAGCCGTCACATGGATCACAACTTACATATGTTGGTACTTTAATTTCTAAAGTTTTACCCTTAACTGCTTCTTCAAGTGTTAAGTCAAGGTTATAGCGTAGATCTGAACCACGTTGTTGACGCTGTTGGCGTCCGCCACCACGACCACCACCGAAAATATCACCAAAGATATCACCAAAATCTTGACCAAACCCACCGCCATGACCGCCGCCACCATGACCACCTTGTTCGAATGCAGCATGACCATATTGGTCATAAGCAGCACGCTTTTGGTCATCATTTAGAATTTCATAAGCTTCTTTAACTTCTTTAAATTGCTCTTCTTTATCTTTATCGCCGGCATTGCGATCAGGATGAAGTTTCATCGCTAAACGTTTGTAGGCTTTTTTGATATCACGCTCAGAAGCATCTTTTGATACCCCTAGCACTTCATAGTAATCGCGTTTTGACATAGTGACTTCTTTTACTAGTGTTTAATTTTTCAGGTATTACCTGAGTAAAATGGCATTATAAATAGTTAGCTATTTTCAATGGCATTTTATGACTATTTTTAACGTAAGAAGCGCTGGTGTTTAGACCAGCGCTTTTATTTCGTGCGTTAATTAAAGACTACTTGTCTTCTTTAACTTCTTCAAACTCAGCATCAACAACATCGTCAGCTGGCGCAGCGCCGTCTGATTCTGGAGCTGCACCTTCTGGTGCGCCACCTTGTGCTTGAGCTTTAGCCTGAGCGATTTCCATTAACTTAGCAGAAGCTTCAGCTACAGCTTGAGATTTAGCATCAATTGCTTCTTTATCATCGCCTTTGATTGCTTCTTCTAACTCAGTTAATGCAGCTTCGATTTTATCTTTATCTTCGCTTGGTAAGTCTTCACCAGCTTCTTCAATTTGCTTGCGAGTAGCATGAACCATAGCGTCAGCTTGGTTACGAGCTTGTACTAATTCTTCAAATTTCGCATCTTCATCAGCGTTAGCTTCAGCATCGCGAACCATTTGCTCTACTTCTTCATCAGATAAACCAGATGAAGCTTTGATAGTGATTTTTTGTTCTTTACCTGTGTTCTTATCTTTAGCTGTTACGTGTAAAATACCATCAGCATCGATATCGAAAGTTACTTCGATTTGTGGTGTACCACGTGGAGCCGGGTCAATACCTTCAAGGTTGAATTGGCCTAAAGATTTGTTATGTGATGCTTGCTTACGCTCACCTTGACAAACATGAACAGTAACAGCAGCTTGGTTATCATCAGCTGTTGAGAATGTTTGAGATTGTTTAGTAGGGATAGTTGTGTTTTTGTCGATAACTTTAGTCATCACACCACCCATAGTCTCAATACCTAATGATAATGGTGTAACGTCTAATAAAAGAACGTCAGTAACATCACCAGAAAGAACACCAGCTTGAATCGCTGCACCAGCTGCAACAGCTTCATCAGGGTTAACATCTTTACGTGGCTCTTTACCGAAGAAATCAGTAACAGCTGCTTGTACCATAGGCATACGAGATTGACCACCAACTAAGATAACGTCATTCACGTCGCTTACTGATAAGTCAGCATCTTTAAGTGCTTTTCTAAGCGGCTCTAAAGTTGCTTTAACCATGTCTTCAACTAAAGACTCTAATTTAGCACGTGTTACTTTGATGTTCATGTGCTTAGGGCCAGACGCATCTGCAGTGATGTAAGGTAAGTTAACATCAGTTTGTTGTGCTGAAGAAAGTTCACATTTTGCTTTCTCTGCAGCTTCTTTCAAACGTTGCATAGCAAGTGGATCAGTTGTTAAATCCATGCCTTGATCTTTTTTGAATTCAGCTACAAGGTAGTTGATTAAACGGTTATCAAAATCTTCACCACCTAAGTGAGTATCACCATTAGTCGCTAATACTTCAAAAGTGTGCTCGCCTTCAACTTCATCAATTTCAATAATTGAGATATCGAATGTACCACCACCTAAATCGTAAACAGCAACAACTTTGTCACCTTCTTGCTTGTCCATACCGTAAGCAAGAGCAGCGGCAGTAGGCTCGTTGATAATACGTTTAACATCAAGACCCGCAATACGACCAGCATCTTTTGTAGCTTGACGTTGTGAATCGTTAAAATATGCAGGTACAGTAATTACCGCTTCACTGATAGTTTCACCTAAGTAATCTTCAGCTGTTTTTTTCATTTTAGCTAAAACTTCAGCTGAAACTTGTGGAGGAGCTACGTTTTTATCACGAGTAGTAACCCAAGCATCGCCGTTGTCAGCTTTAACAATGCCAAATGGCATAATTTCAATGTCACGCTGTACTTCTTCGTCTTCAAAACGACGACCGATTAAACGCTTAATTGCGTATAATGTATTTGTTGGGTTTGTTACAGATTGACGCTTTGCAGGTTGACCTACTAAAGTTTCGCCTTCTTCTGTATATGCAATGATTGAAGGAGTTGTACGATCGCCTTCTGCATTTTCAATTACACGTGCTGTGCCGCCGTCTAGAACAGCAACACAAGAGTTTGTTGTCCCTAGGTCAATACCGATTATTTTGCCCATCTTGAGGATCTCCGAATACTAATTAAAATAAAGTTTATTAAAGTATATTTTTAATAAATCTGTTGATGAAACAAATAGTGGGGGCAGTAAAACTCTTTTCAACTATTTATAAAAAAAAAAGTAAATAAATGTTACTTTTTTATTTCTTAATATAAATATGAAAATGTACTCTTACTACTTTACTCGTATTTTCCAACAAACTAATCAATTAAAAAAGAACTGGTTAGAAGAAAACAAAAAAGCGGTAAGAGGATTATTTTCGCCTCTTACCGCTTTTCAATTATTTTTTATTATTAAGCTGTTGTATCAACCGCCGGAGCAGCTTTAGATACCATAACCATTGCAGGGCGAAGTAAACGTCCATTAAGTTCATAGCCTTTTTGCATAACAGCAATAACCGTATTAGGTGCAACACCTTCTACTTCTTGCATAGACATCGCTTGATGAAACTCAGGGTTAAACGGCTGGTCTTGTGGATCAACTCCTTTAACACCAAACTTTTCTAAAGAAGCAATTAAACTTTGTAGCGTTAATTCAACACCTTCAACAATGCCTTTATTGCTTTCGTCTTCTTTGTCTATGTTTTGCAATGCACGCTCTAAATTGTCTACAGAAACTAACATTTCAGCAGCAAATTTTTCTAAAGCAAACTTACGTGCTTTATCTACTTCTTGTGCACTACGACGACGAATATTGTCAACTTCTGCTTTAGCGCGAACTACAGAGTCTTTTTGATCTGAAACAGTTGTTTGCGCAGCTGCAAGGCTTAACTCAAGCTCGTTAATTTTTTCTTGTTCATCACTTATTACATCATGTGCATTAACATGTTGAACTTCAACTTGCTCTTCAGCTTGGTCGATAATCTCTTGTGCTAAAAGCTCTTCAGGCGTTAATGCCTCTGTTGATGCTTCAGCCGTGTTCTTGTTTTCTGTTGACTCATTAGTCATGAAAGCTCCAAAATAAACTAATAATATATTTAATAATATATGGATAATACAAATCTGATAACGCTAATTATGGGGACTTGTTGCTACGATTCAAGCATAAAAGTAAATCATTTATAAAAAAGTGAACTTTACAAGCACAGTAAATACAGCGAAACTATTATTAACTAAGACATTCCACCTTATTTCAACTATCTTTTAGTACCCAAATGACAAAAATTTATAACACCATAGGTTTGATTGGCAAACCCCACCACGAAGGCGCGAGTACAACAATAACAGCGCTTTATCAATTTCTCACTGAACACAATTATCAGGTGTTAATTGAAAGTTCAGTGGCTCCTTCTATTAATATCGAACAATTATCTATCCGTACATTAACAGAGATAGGCGAAGAAGCAGACCTTGCCATTGTTGTAGGTGGCGACGGCTATATGTTAGGTGCCGCACGAGTTTTGTCTTGTTTTAATATAGGCGTAATCGGCGTAAACCGTGGTAATTTAGGTTTTCTAACAGACTTATCACCTGATGAATTAATACCACCTTTAGAAGAAATACTGCAAGGTAAGTCTCGCTCTGAACAACGCTTTATCATTGAAGCAGAAGTATATCGACATGGTAAATTAAAGAGCACAAACAGCGCTGTAAATGAAGCGGTATTACATGCAGGTAAAGTAGCCAGCATGATTGAATTCGAAGTTTATATTGACGGCAGTTTTATGTTTAGCCAACGTTCAGATGGCTTAATAGTTTCTACGCCAACGGGTTCTACCGCATATTCTATGTCGGCTGGTGGCCCAATATTAACACCCAACCTAAATGCCCTATCATTAGTACCGATGTTTCCACATACCCTAACAAGTCGCCCTATTGTAGTAGATGGCAACAGTGAAATAAAACTGGTACTTGCTAATGAAAACTACGAAAACTTACAAGTAAGCTGCGACGGTCATGTCATATTAGCCGTAATGCCAGGTGATGAGGTAATCATTAGAAAGAGTGAATACACTTTAAGGCTAATTCATCCACTTGATCACGACTACTTTAACGTATTAAGAAGTAAATTAAGTTGGGGTAATAAGCTTTATTAGATTTATATAAAATTCAACCTGTTGAATTTTTATTCTATTTATTTCTTGCATAAAACCAAGTTACTGTATAAATTAACAGTTAGTTATTTATACAGTGATTTGACCTATTATGCTTTTACAACTAAACATCCAAAATTTCGCTATTGTTCGCTCTTTAGATATCGACTGGCGCAAGGGCATGACCACAATTACCGGCGAAACTGGCGCAGGTAAATCTATCGCTATAGATGCGCTCGGCTTATGTTTAGGCGACAGAGCGATAACCAATGTTGTAAGACCAAATGCCAAAAAAGCTGAGCTAGCCGCAACTTTTGATGTGTCTCACAATAAAAGTGCAAAAAAATGGTTGTCGAATCATGATTTGCTTTCAGATGATGAATGTATTTTACGACGAATAATATCTGCTGAAGGCAGATCAAAAGCCTATATAAATGGCAGCCAAGTTCCCTTAGCTCAGCTCAAAGACATTGCACAATTTTTAATTAATATACACGGTCAGCATGATCACCAATTAATTGTAAAAGCGAGCCAGCAACGTAAAATTCTTGATGAATACGCAAAACATCAGCATTTACTTGACGATACTCAATATTATTACCAGCAATGGCAGAATTTAAATAACGAATTAAAACAGCTACATAAAAACAAAGAGCAACGCGAAGCTAAACAACAGTTGCTTCAGTACCAACTCAATGAACTTGACGAATTCTCATTGCAAGAAGGCGAATTTCAAACCTTAGAAAATGACTATAAACGACATAGCAATGGACAACACTTACTCAACGGTGCTTTGCAAGCGTTACAAACATTATCAGAAAATGAAAACTTCAATATAACTGACAGTTTAAGAAATAACTGTGAACAGCTTAATGACTTAGCAACTATGGATCCCAATCTAACTGAAATTGCTAAAACATTAGGTGAGGCCCTGATACAAATTGAAGATGCAAATAATGAACTAAAACATTATTACGAACGACTTGAACTTGACCCTCAAGCCTATCAAATAATTGAAGACCGATATTCATTTGCAATTCAACTCGCTAAAAAGCATCAAGTAACACCAGAGAATCTACCGAGATTGCACCTAGAAATTAAACAAGCATTAAATTTAATCACTTCTGACGGTTCGAGAGTCGATAGTGTTTATCTTGATATTGAAAAAACAAAAGCACATTACCATCAGGCAGCAAGTATTTTGACTACATCTCGGTTAAAGTCAGCTAAACAGCTCAGTAAAAAAATTACCACAAGTATGAAAGAGCTTAATATGGAGCACGGTATTTTTGAGGTATCGGTTGAACCTAATGATATCGAAGCACTATCGCCTTCTGGACTTGATGATATTAATTTTTTAATAAGCCTCAATCCAGGCCAGCAAGTTGAAGCAATGAATAAAGTCGCTTCAGGTGGAGAATTGTCGCGTATAAGTTTAGCTATGCAAGTAATTTTGGCGAATAAGGTGGTAACACCCACACTGATATTTGATGAAGTAGATGTTGGTATAAGTGGACCAACGGCGTCCATGGTCGGTAAAAAGCTTCAACAATTAGCCGGTAATACCCAAGTGATTTGTGTGACACACTTACCTCAAGTAGCGAGTAAAGGGCATCAACAACTATTTGTGACTAAATTAACAGACGGTGAACATACAGAAACAAAAGTTACGGAACTAAGTAACAATGGTAGAGTCCAAGAAATTGCTCGCTTACTCGCGGGTGATAAAATTACCGATAATAGCTTAGCAAATGCTCAAGAATTACTAGCAAGTTGACTTAAGTTTGAGCGTTTTTAACTTAAAAAACTTAACAAATCTGCGATATTAAAAATAAAATGAAAATAGTTTTGTATCTGCAAGCATGCTTGGTTATTATCTCCACTCGCAATTATTAGGATAAATATAAAAATCATGTTGTTTCGTATTTTAGCAATTACTATTGCATTATCTCTCTCTGCCTGTTCAAGTTGGGTTTTCCGTATAGATATTCCTCAAGGAAATTTTTTAGAGCAAAAAGACATAGACAAACTTCAAATAGGTATGAATAAAGAACAAGTTAAATTTGTTCTTGGTAGCCCTGTTGTTGTTGATGCATTTAACAAAGATACTTGGCATTATGTTTATTTATTTAAATCTGGCCGTAATTCAGATTTTAATGCTAAGAAAAAATTCACAATGAAGTTTGAAAATGATTTATTGGTAAGTGCTGAAGGTGATTTTAAATTATCAGAAAACTTTTATGTACCTATGGTTAATTAGTTAAATAATCAATTTTAAAATTATAAAAAAACGGCTGAATAGCCGTTTTTTTTTTATGGTAAATGTAAAAGTTAACTGGCTTTACTTCGCCGAGGGTCAACTCTACCACCAGTAACTTTGTCTGCACGCCCTTCTTCTTTCGCTTTTTCAGCTCGACGTTTGCGTACTTCCTTGGGGTCTGCGATCATTGGTCGATATATTTCAATACGATCTAAATCTCGTAATGGATCAGACAGTTTAGCTACTCGGTTCCAAATACCTACTTTATTAATAGCTAGATCTATATCATCAAAAACGTTCAAAATTCCTGACTCAATAATCCCTTGCTCTAATAGAGTGCCTTCATTAACGGAAAGCGTTATAAGTTCTTGACGAGTAGGTAACCCATAAACGACTTCTATTTGAATTTTATTCTTAACACTTACATCATCTATTTGCATATTATCGACCATCAGAATGATAAACCTCTTTTGCTCTTTGTGTGAATGCTTGAACCATGTTGTTTGTTAAACTATCAAATACACGGCCAAAAGCCAGATCAAATACCTTACTTGAAAACTCATAATCTAACTGCAAACTAATTTTGCAGGCTTCTTCAGACAACTTAGTTAATTGCCAGTGGCCAGTTAACTTTTTAAATGGTCCGTCAACTAAATCAAGCTGAACTTTATTATTATCAATCAAGGTGTTTTTGGTGGTAAACCATTTTTTCAATCCTCCTTTTGATACCATCAAAGCGGCAGTGACTTCATTATCTTGATTAGAGATTATCTTACTATCACCACAATTAGGAATGAATTGAGGGTAAGCGACAATATCATTAATTAATTGATACATTTGTTCAACGCTATGCATCACCAAAGCGCTACGACTAATTGTTGGCATTATTCCCCCTAAAATCTAAAGTGCAATGATAACAAAGCCGTGAGCAAAACGCATTAAACAGAAAAATTGAAATTAATCATTCAAATAAAAAGAATTCTCCGTATAATGTTTGCGATTGCTATTTTCGGTAGCAAACGTAATGGAAATATAATGGCAAAGAAAAAAAAATCAAACAGCAATACCATAGCTCTCAATAAAAAAGCACGTCATAACTACTCTCTTACTGATAAGTTTGAAGGTGGGATGAGCTTGCAGGGCTGGGAAATTAAAAGTATACGCAGTGGTAAAGTAAATATATCTGACTGTTACGTACACATTAAAAACGGTGAAGCCTATTTACTTGGCGCTGAAATAATGCCGCTTAATGCTGCTTCTAGTCACGTAGTTTGTGATCCGAACCGTGACCGAAAATTATTACTGAACCGTAGAGAGTTAGAGAAAATTATTGCCTCAGTAGAACGCGATGGTTATTCATTAATTGCCACCGCAATGTACTGGAAAGCCTGCTGGGTAAAACTCGAATTTTACTTAGGTAAAGGTAAAAAAGATCACGATAAGCGTTCAGATATAAAAGATAGAGAATGGGCTGTTGATAAAGGCCGATTAATGAAAAACAAAAACTTAGATCGATAACTGATTAAAAATTATCACGTTGTTAATTTATGCCAAGCGTTGTACAATACGCTTTATAGGCTGAACTAGCCTATAATAAAAGAGTAAGCTTTGGGGCGGATCTAGGATTCGACAAGATTCACGAAACCCGAGGTGCATGCCCAGGGGCGGTTTGCCTGGTAAAAAGCCGCAAAACTATAATTGCTAACGACGATACGTTCGCACTAGCCGCTTAAGGCTAGCCATCGCCTCATAAATTCTCCTGTTGTTTCGAGGATCGATGGTCACCCCAAATAGGATAGCGAGGGAAGCACGCTTAAGGCTGAACCGCGAAATAGTATTAAGCTCACCATGACGAAGCCTGTCGATTGGCGTCTAATTGGTTAAATAAATAATCGACTAAGCATGTAGTACCGAGGATGTAGGTTTTTTGGACGGGGGTTCGATTCCCCCCCGCTCCACCAAATA
>Ga0209395_1007724_pt1 | contig 11199 bp, 7 predicted proteins | sample GOMGulsemesocosm_3_FD_184635 | JGI IMG/M metagenome (GOLD analysis project Ga0209395, IMG submission 184635) | Methane-oxidizing microbial communities from mesocosms in the Gulf of Mexico - GOM9D Gulf of Mexico (SPAdes) (version 2) | ecosystem: Environmental > Aquatic > Marine > Cold seeps... | reverse complement strand
TAATATCGACGTTTTTGAGGCTTGACTCTGCATAAATGAGTGACTCTCTATCAAGACTCGAAATTTTATCATTTGCACTTCCAACAAATTGTATAATTTGAAAGTACACATCCAATAAGGTTTTAAAGTTGGCTATTTTTAAAACCTCCCATTCTTCTTTTTTGAATGCAGGTATAAGAGCAGCATCAATCAAAGATGTCTTACCTGATCGACGACTCGCAAGATACAACAAAGGCTGCTTAGCATTGTTTACATGGTTAACTATCTTATCTTTAATTTTATCACGACCAAAAAATCGCACAGAATCATTAGCGTTATATGAATTTAAACCTTTAAAAGGCTCCCAACGACTATTTGGGTTACCGTCATAATCATCTCCAATCAACTCTTCCAAAATAGTTTGAATGCATTTAGCACTAATTAACCGCCCCCCAATATTTTGAATACGTTCTTTAGTAGAAGATAGAATATCTCTATCATTTGCAAGGGGATAACAGACATAAAAGGGACTGACAACACTGTTTTTTTCTACATAATCACATAATGATTGAAGTTTTTCTTCGATAAACCCTATCTCAAAAATCTCTCCTGTATTACTTACTTCACCAGTAGCAAATATTGGGTGATTATTTACAACATTCTTTTTAAGATTATCCTGCCACCAACTAATGAAAAGAGCTAAAGAGTACCCTAAACCACTGCTACTGCTACCGCCAGTAAAGTTGAAAGTATCACTATTTATAGCTTGTAAGTTAATGTTACTTTTATACTTCTGTTTTTGGTCAATAGGGTTTAATGCTGTGAATGAAGCTATTGCAGCAGAGTCTAAATATGTAGACTGTTCATCAAAAGACTCTGTTGTTAGTGTTTTTTTTAGTTTAAGGCCAAGGCTTGCATGAACAGCCTGTTCTGCTTCTCGTGTTACTTGTCCACGTACTATAATTTTTATAATAGTTTGTGTGCTCGTTAAGATATGCACCATCTATTCTATTACTTCAATAACTATAGATATTTTACCTTGCACTGGTGCAGCATCAAGATCAACTAATTGTCCACTTCCTTCTGCCTCTTGCCCTGTATCATCAATATATAACTCAGCAGTTAATAAAGGCTTGCCATTATTTGTGATAGTTAATTTTAGGGATTTTCCTTTATAAGCATCAAAGGACGCACTCATTTTTTCTAAATCTGTAGGTGAAAGGTACAAATCTATTTCATCTTTTGTACCAAACACACGACGTATATCAAGAATAAAGCCACCACCAGCAAAATTAATAGGCTGAGAAAACCAATCCGCCAATGATTTACCAGAAGCTGCAAGCAACTCAGTTTCTGCAAAATGAGGTGTTTTTGGTTTTAATTCAATTACATTATCTGTAGCTTTTCTTAAGCACAAATCTAATTCTTTTTGTAGATCGCTAGGTATATCGCTTGCAAGCTCTTCTTGAGTATCTGTTATCATTTGTTGAATAACTTCTTCTTCATGCATCTGTAGAATTTGTTCCGTTATATCGATAGGTTTCATGAGTACACCTCAGCACTTTCTATTTGCTCTCGTAAAAATTGAATTTGCTCATGAGGGTTATTAACGGTTATCCCATGAGGCTGAGTACACATTGAAACTTTTTCAACAAAACGTTTTAATTCTTGTGTTGGGTTACTTGAGTCATACCCTAAATGCTTTGCCAATGATTTAAGGGGCATATCATATTCATTAAATTGCCAGAAAGCCGCTTCAAAGAAAGTTTTTCTATCAGTATCATTTATTTTCATTAAAAGGTTGGTGTAGCATCCTTTTATCCATTGATAAGCTTCTTTAACAAATACATATTGATCTGGATTTTCAACATTCGGCAGGGCAATATCATTTTCATTAACATCTTCAATTAATTCATGCTTAATATTTTCATACTTTTGCCCTGAACTAATTGACTCGGCTTTAGTCAACCTTCTATTTATACCCAAAGTTTTTAGTTGATCCATAAAACACGAATAAATAGTCCTACTGATATAAGCCCCAATCATTTTTTTGTCATCTTCAGAATCAAGCTTGTTGTTATTAAAAAAGTCTTGCTTATATAATTTTAAAAAGGATTCTTGAACTATATCTTCAGCAAAGCTTTGATAAGCAGGATCTTGTGTTCTCAATTTATAATGAGTTAATTTTTTAATTAATAACATATATTCAGCTAATTCTTTCTTACTTGCTTCCACTTAACTACCTGTCATTTGATTATGTTGAAACTATCCATAAATCATAATATACAAGTAATTAAAACCTATTTGAAATACAAACCGTTTAAAGTTGTTATTTCTTTGATTTAAAGTTATTAATGTTTGATAACCTTTCCCCTTTGCCAGATAACATCACCATTAGATTTAAAGCCAATAGCTTTATAAGCAGTGCGACTTGAGTAGCCATCTAACCAAACAACTTCACCTAATTCAGGAGCTGGACAAGCTCGCTCCATTCTCTCAATCCAACGATTTAAATCCCCCTTTCTACCTAATGGTGTTGACACCCAGTTTTTTCTATTCGATTTAGTATTTTGATAATGCATAATTGTCTCTCTTTTAATAAATAACTTCAGTTTAATTACTTAAGTTTGTCTGTTCATAAAGAGAAACGTTATGTTAATAACAAAGTTAACAATTAATTTAAAATTAATTGTTAACACAACCACAAGAGCCAATTAAAACAATAGTTATGATATTCACTCTCTTCATCATCGTCGTCTGTATTTACAACTTGATCACGAGTAAATATATTATTGCCTACAAGCCGCTTCTGACCTTTTTTTTAACTTGATAGCCTAATTCTTGCCATTTTTCGTATGTATGTCCTTTTACCATTATGTTGACCTCAATAGATTTTAATATCAGAAGTTCAAACACAATGCGTATGGTAAAATTAATATTTTAATTTATTTTGTTAATTTTATGATTTTAGTAGTGTTTGTTTATATAGGAAGCATCTACATTAAAACACACTGAGGATAAGCTTATGCGACATAGATTTTCATACTTCTCTAATCATGCATTACTACGAATTGAACAAAGAACTTCATTAGAGCCTGATGAAATAGCGGACATCATAGATTTTGGATTAGCTGTTGATACAGGAACAGAGCCTGTTTTTGAAAAAAAACACTGGTTAATTTATAGCATAAAAGAGGACTGCTACTTTTTTATTATCCAAGATAAATTTACAGGATTAGTAGTAACCATTTTACCTACTCAATATCATGACAATCTAGCTTGGCCTGTTGATAGTGAAAGTTTTATTCAAGCTAAAAACAATATTGAACAAAATAGCATATCTGAAAAACAACAGGAATTTTCGAGGCAATTCAACTTAGAAACAACTCAAAACATTAAAGTAAAAATTCGATATTTAGATTTAAACTATGAAGCTAAAACCAAAACATTATTTAATTTACCAGCAATTGAATATGATTATAATTCTGCCAAGGTGCCAATTGACAATTCTTTTAAAAACAATATAAATCAACATTTAAGAATATACGAAATCAAGGAATCAAGTGTTTTTGCAGTATTACTTAGTTATAAAAAAAATGAGCCTCCACGAATACTAAACTGGTAAATGCATAATAATTGTTTTTTCACTGACACCAATCAAATTATCGCAGCGAAATTTTGTGTGCGAGGGATTTTAATCTCTTGTTGTTCAATTATTAGTTTCCCTAGTAACATGTGCTTATTTAATTGTTGGGATTAGCGTAAAGAACAAAGAGCTAACATATTAATAACAAAGGTTATTCGAATTTCGACGTTGCAGTTCCAATAACTTACTTTCACCAGTATAGTAGGAGAAACAATTCAGGAAGTGCCTAAAATCTAGGGCGTATCATCACTCCAAAGTTTATTTATCCGATTCAATATTTATTAAAAGGGAAATTTATGAGCATATTTCGACCATTACTAGAAGGTTTCAAGTCATTATCAAAAGCAACTAAAAACTATTATTCCGCTTGGTCTACACTAGGTCATGCCTTCAAACTAAAAGCAGAAGCAGAACTCTTGGGCGCTGTGAGTAAAAAAATGAAAATTGATGAAGAATATTCACAGTTATCAGATAAAGAAGTTGAGCAAGCTAAAGAAGTTATAGACGCTCTAAGTGATAAATTAAAGAATGAAAGGCATCAAATTATATTGCTTTCTATACCATTGATTTTGTTTTTACTTTTAATGTATGCACTTACGCAAATTGTTTTTGAGGTTCTCAGGTTAATATTTTCCTAGTATAAATATGGACATAGTGACATTTTCAGTTACCCTAAGTTCTTATTAATCAGAATCACTTTCATTTGCGAAAGACCTGACCGCTGTTTATATAAATTTTGGATAAACACTGGTACATGTCACTCAGTAGTAAACTAAACATCAATAAAACCAGTTTGAGTTGATGCCTTATTCATTTCTAATAATTCCCCCTTTATTTTTATAGCTTTGAGTTTTATACCTTTATCGTATAAAACACTGATGTTAACTCTTTGGCGTTCTTTCATATATTGATGAATAACACTCTCAAAATCAGTATTGATAGTCATCACAGCAATACACGTTTTGTTTTCCTTTTTTCCATGAAATTCTGCAGTCACAATGCAGTCATCATTTCGAATAGATGTAATGATACAATTTAATATTTTAGCATCATCCTTCACCGTCACCTTTGTATCTATTTTTGGCAATGGTGGTAAGGTAACTTCCGGCCCATTCTTACCTGCCTTAAACTTTACCACTTCATTTTTAGTGATACCTCCTACTTTTGACAAATCCCCCCCATTCTCCCTATCGAGTCTCCTTGCTGAGTCGACATCACGATTAATTATTTTTTCTACATGTTTTTCAGATTCATCGAAAAGAACAACTAGTTTTTTTGCAATGGCCTCATCTATCCCCTCATCCATCCCTTGGAGTGGTAAGCTAAACTCATCTTGGAGGATGATTTCTATTTGCCCCTTACTTAAAAAAACTTTCAATTTCATGTTTTGTTTATTAGGTTTAATTGCTAAATAGATCAAATCTTGATACTTTTTTACCGCACTAATCAAATTATGTGGTTCTGAAGCTGACACTCCATTTTTTAAATTTTCAATATCTACATCAATATCATTAAATATCATAATAAAACCCTCAACAAAATAAAAAGCTGTTTATAATCATTAGTATAGTCAACTTCGAGAGTATTAGTTCCCTGTATTAAAAGTAAGTGTCAAATAGCTTTTTTCGCCTTATATATAAGGTTTTTTTACCACCCGTTTTATGGAAAATAACAGGGGATTTCTTGCTAATTATATTGGCAAGCAGTGTTTTTCAGTTTTTTAAAAATAGCTAATCAAATAAATGCATAACAGAAAAAGTGCATGATGAACTTTATTATCACCGTATTGACGATCATTACTTGTGGTTTCAAGTGGGAAAAACTTTATTAATACACCAATTAGGTAACCAGAGGAGAGCCTAACCTTACAGTTTTCATCAACAACCCTTGTTTCGTATCCTAAACTACGAATTAACTCAGAGAACGTACAAAGTTCATCCTTAGGTATAACCATGCCTTTATTCTTTTTATAATTTTTTTTCCAACAATCTGCCAAAGCTTGCGCGTTTAAATTATTTTCTAACATTTTACTAATATGTTTCAACAGTAGATGAAAAGACGGCTGACGGATAAATTTAGAGTAAGTTGATAATTTCCTCATATTTGTTTCAAAAATGATGTGCCCTTTATCAGGGTCGATATTAGTACCTTCATACCCAATTAATAGTTTCAGTTGGATAACAGCATCAACAATACGTGTTACATGTTCAAAATCGAGATGTAACCTATTAGTGATTGCAACATTCGACAATCCTCTCTCTGCTGCTCTAATTACATGCTCTATATCAAAAAGCTCACTGACTCGTTGATATTCTAAATTTGAGTTCATAGTAGATAAGTTAACCAGCTCAACTTTACGACAAACCACTACACGTAAAAAGTTATCCCAGCTCTCAAGAGGCTTTACAATAAGCGGTTGATAACCTGATAATTCTTTTCTATTACGAGACAATATTGTATTGCAACTTTCTGGCTTTCCTTCCAGTAAGGAATAAATTTTATGCTTTGAATTTTTAGTAAAATCAGGGTGACTAGGATGTTTTTTCTGAGCCTGAAAAAGACACTTTTCATTTTCAGCTGCCAAGACAATGTCGAGACAATGAATATAATGCTTAAGTGTGGTTTGTGGATTAACATGACCCATAGCCACCGCTACAGCATGTAAAACACTTTTGCTACTTCCAACTTTATCCAAAAATTGCAGTCTAAATTGCTGGTTCAATAATTTAAGATCATTTGACCGTGACCAGTTTTTTAATTCTTGCTTTACATTTTTTGAATAATAAGTGGAATGCATGATCATTAATAAATAGTTAGCAAAACTATGTCTTGCATGACGGAGTTTTAAACTACTATCACCAGAAGCTAAACGTATAACCTCCCTAACTCGAGTTAGCTTTGGTGCTAAATTCACTAAACATTGAAAATTGATTTTATCGCTAAATAACCATAAATCGGTTAACCCTAAATGGTAATTTTTAACACGCTCGATTTGCTTTATTATTAGTTTTTTTTCAGCTTCACTGAACAATAAACTAATAGGGATCCGTCGATTAGACGGACCTGTTTTTAATCTGTGACGATAATATGAACGAACATGTATTATCCAGTTATCTGTATCGATATCATTAATTTTTAGATAACAAGCCTCTCCCGTGCGCAAACCAGCCCTATAACACAATATCAAAATCAACTGATTAATATCTCTGTTTTCAGCGCTAAAACTTTCATCATTTGTCAACATTGATAGCATTTTATTATACTCATTCATCGATATGATATTTTCATCAACAGCGTCTTCATTTCTTGATATTGTTGGCTCAATTTCATACCAATCGAGAGGTTCAAAGTTAAATTTTTGTTGTAAATACTTATGAAAGAGTTGCATTCTGCCGGCTAATACACCTCGATGTTTAACATTTTTAGCAATGATTGCCTTTTTGTATATATTTGCAAGTTCATTACTGTCCAAGCTCAAAAAATTAATATTTCGAACTTGTTTAAGCAAAGGCATTGCAATATATGATAGGTAGTTACCAGGAGTCATAACCGCATTCAATTTATTGCTTTTGTTTTTTGTCTTTGCAACCTTGATAGCCCATAAAACTAATAAAATAGCGAGTTCACTAATATGGCTCGAATGTTCAACTAACACCTCAATGCTAGTTTCATTACTTTTATTTATAAATTTAGCCCAAGTTATTATCAACAAATCAGCTGTAGGACATTTTTCTTTGATCTTATTTTGCCTTGATAACGCCGTTTTTAATGTATTTATAAATTCTTCTGATTTTTTAAAGTTAGTATTCTCATGAGAAAAATATGAGTGAGTTGATAATTTGTTGATTATCCTCTGAGAAGAGGATGAGTTTTGGTGACTTGACAGTAAAGTCACTCGAGAGGGACTTAACCAACGAGTCATTTTTTCAGGTGATAATACTGTAGTTTTAAACTTATTATTTTGATATGCATGCATCAATGCCGATTGATTTTCATCTCTTGAATCAATAATGTAGCTAGATAGTTTATCAAATGACCATAAAGCCCGATTTAGATCATTATCTAAATCATGATTTAGGCGTAATAAGGACAAAAATTCATTTTCTATGAGGCTGTTAAGTTTATTAACATCAATAGTTACACTGGTGTAATTAGAGCCTTTCATGATAAGAAGTAGCGTTAACGAGTCTATAACAACACGTTTTTTAATCTTATTACTTTCATAAAAATCAAACCACGCAATACCATTTTCAAAATATGGTGAATTTTGAATAACCTTCAAGTTTTTTGACGTCAGAGAGAGCTTAACTCCTGAGTTTATAACTAAACTCATAAAAATTTTGACTAGTTGAGAATATCCATCATAGATTTCACTCTCTAAAATTAAATCATTGAGCGCTGATTTTATAGTTTTAGATTGTCGCATCCGTAACAATGTATTTGTACCTACATCAATATGCTTCATGTTATTAATTAAATTAAAGTGGTCATTCCGTAGAATATTTTTCATCACTTTATTTAACCAAGACAACCTAATAGGTTTAGAGAATTTAAGTTTAGTATTATTTTTGGCTTCCTCAAATAATAACTCTCGGGTAGCTTCAAACGTATTGTTATTAGTCAAATCATCAATGTGGGGATTTATTGTTTTTTTAGCCCATGTTATCAATTCACTCCGCTCTTTTTTTTCATTTCGATATAAATACTTAGCTCGATAACTTTTTTTATCACAATCATTACTAGCAACAATCTTAGGACCAAGAGGTTTTTTATAAAAAATATATTTAAAGCCTAGTGTGTCAAGAAGTGCATCAAAAACAAAAGTCGATTCCTTTATATCTACAAAGGATGCGCAAGAATGATTTGACAACATGTGCTCACCATAATTTACATGTCCCATCATTGTTTTGGCAAAACTAAACTCTTCTTTTTCGTGTAAAAAACGACTTAAGAAATGACGAAAACAATTCATAGGTAAATTAAAAGTATCACCAAGATATGATTCTATATGCTTGCGCATAACAGGTTGTAAACCTCCCCCTTCAATGTAGCTAATTAAAGGCCACTCACACGAGGAAGCACTTGCAATAGTTGATAATTTTTCCGATAAACGTGGATTAAACGCTTTAATATGTCGAGCTGTATCCATACAACAGTTTTTAAATGCTGTTAATTGCTGAATAACCATAGAGCTCATCGGCAATATTCGAACAGCACTTTCCTCATAATTAACCTTATCACTCAATAATATATACCCTCCATTTTCATCCCATGCAAAAGGTGAAAAACCATATTCATCCCTTGTTCTAGCGCCTGTTGAGGCAATCAGCATTAAAGAGATATAACATGAAAATTCATTGTGTCTTAAAATTAGCTCTTCATATTTAAGCTGTGAACTGTCCTTTTCCAGCATATCGACCAAATGCTTACTTTTATCAATTATTATTGGCTTAATTTTGTCAGCATCGATGACAAGTTCACTGCCCACTCTTTTATCACTAGTTAACATGGCTACTTTTGTGTCGAGCCCCATGTCACTTAGTATAGATTGGTAGTTTGTTGCCAATAACGATGCCCCCCCTGAAAGATAATACAGCGAGGTTGGATTATCATATTCAGTATTTGCAAGGATTAATGAGGCAAAAGTGCCGTCATATTTGTGAGCTAATTGTTCAAACATCACGGCTCTTAAACTAGCAGGGGTAATTATCCTATGAATGACAGGGTTGTTTTGCCACAAAGGTTTTAAAAATTTAGAGAGTAACTGTCTAACAGGCTCATCAATTTTACAAAGTTCCGCAACAAATACACCATCAAGCTCACCAAAATCGATAACCTGTAATTTAATGGCATCAATTAAGGCTGATGGCAAGGGTAGATGAAGTCTTTGAGAGTGAGGACTTAAGTAACCTTCCTGCCCTTTTTTCCGGGTGAACGAGTCAGGCATGTTACAATTTTCACGAACCCATTCACCTCGAGATAAATCAATATAATCACCACAAACACATGCCCCACTATTTGAGTAGACTTTAATTTTCGGAACATCTTTAAAGGGCTTAGAAGTAAGCATCACTAAAAATGCAACTATAGCTGCTCGTCTTGTCTCTTCTCCATTTAAACCGTTTAGCAAAAACTTAACCGATTCATCAATTTCATGTCTTGCCAGAACATTAGATCTCCACGGCAGGTGTAAAAGCTCATTGAGGCTTAAGCGACTACCATAAAAGTTATAATCACCAGTGCCTTTTTCACCTCGCACTGAAACATCTTTTATATCTATATCGCCATTATTTTCATTGATATAACTGAGTGATTCATTATCAAGTATTTCAGAATGACCTAAATCATCTTCAACCGCATTTGAGTTAAAGGATAGAGTGAGTGTATTCCAAAAAGACGTAAGTTTATTAAGCTCTCTCAGCTCTTTAACTTCGCTTACCTTCTCTAATAAATTTAATAAATCACCATATTGGTACTCAATACCAGCATTTGTAAACGTAAAACATTCATACTTTGAATCTGCACGTTTGACTAATTTACGCAAAAGATCAGCAACATTATAAAGCGCACTTTTATCATTTTCATCACATTGCAAAACTTGATATAACATCAAAACAAAAAGTAGTAATACATGCTTTTGCTTTTTAGAAATGTCTATATTAAAAGGTTGGGTAAATAAGGCTGCAAAAGGAAAACTTCCTACACGCTTATTGTCAAATGGATTGGTAACTTCTGTATGATATTCACTTTTGTAAACATCTGTTTTTCTGACGTCAGATAAAACCTCAAACCTAGCACGAAGCAATTTATCTTCTGAATCAGGCCAACGCATTGTTAATGCCACTTTATGAGCATCAAACAACTTATCTATAATATTTTTCACACCAGTAAATTCTGGTGTCATATGTATTGGAGATAAAATACCAGAAAGTAGCTCTATATCTATTTCTGAATTCTCTCGATAAACTTTACTTATAAAAATATTATTAGTATCAGGCATCCAACTCTCCATATATCCTTTTGTTCCGTCAAAGACAAAACACGTTAATTGTATTATTGCACAACAACTAGATAAAACAGCCTAAAAATTAACGACAAGGCGTTGTATTAAAAGAGCTTTTATCATTACGATAATGTAATGACAGACAAAAAAAGAATAAAGCAAGGGAAAGCATAGGGTTAAATCAATGTCATTTTTTAATGCCATGGCTATAAAAAAGTTTAATTTAATCCTAAATTATCTTATATCTTTAGTGATAACGCATTAAGGTCAGTAACTGAATAAAAAAAGAATGAATGAGTCATTTACATTTGAGACGACGTACAATATACTCCGCAACGAATTAATTAGGGCTGTGTCACAGCATTCTAATTTATACTCCTTAAAAATAAGGCTTTTTTAGATTATAATTTTTAAGGTAGGTTAAAGTAAGCTTAGGTAATAAAAAATACTCAGGCTCATAACCCGAAGGTCGTCAGTTCAAATCTGGCTCCCGCAACCAACTTCAGATAAGTATTAAAAGAAAATCTTCAGTTCCCTCTTCACAAAATAGAAATATCAATTACAAACTTCG
>Ga0209395_1007721_pt1 | contig 11201 bp, 8 predicted proteins | sample GOMGulsemesocosm_3_FD_184635 | JGI IMG/M metagenome (GOLD analysis project Ga0209395, IMG submission 184635) | Methane-oxidizing microbial communities from mesocosms in the Gulf of Mexico - GOM9D Gulf of Mexico (SPAdes) (version 2) | ecosystem: Environmental > Aquatic > Marine > Cold seeps... | reverse complement strand
TCGTTAATCTTCAACCATATTTTTGGTAGGCCTGGTTGGATAGTCGCACGCGTATGGATCACGTTATCAGTGCCAATTAAGATCCGCCTTGCTTCATCACCCAAGGTTTTTAAGGTATCTAAATTAGGGCCAAAAAGTCGTAACTCAATTGGTGCTCGAAACGGAGGGCCTTGTTCTAACTTACGCACTAATATCTGCGCTTCTGGGATCGCGTCATCAAGTAATATCTGTAATGACGGGACCAATTCGTTCACACGCTTAAAGCTATCGCCCGTGATCATCGCTTGGGCATAATACTGTGCACCATCTTTACTTGGCATCAAGTTATAATAAAAAGACGGGGCGTTATTACCAATAAACCAGCGTACCTTACTGATCCCTTGCTGTTGCGCTAACAAATCGCTGATCGTTCTGGTCATGGCTTCGGTGGCAACAATACTGGTTTGCACAGGCATGAATAATTCAATATGGAACATGTCACGATCCGACGCAGGAAAGAACTGTTCATCCAAATGCTTAGCTAAGATAAAGCCACTCAAAGGTAAGATAAACACCAAACCAATGCTAAGCTTAGGCCTCGCTAATACCAATTCCAGTGACTGACGGAAAGTCCGCGCTAAACCCGGTAATTCAATGCCATTATTATACCAAGTAGTTGTGCGTACTGATTGACCAGGTGAACTTCCCGCGAGGAAACGCCCCGATAGACCAGCTACAATCGTATGCGACACTAAATACGAACCGATTAAGGCAAAAATAACACTGAGTGCGATACCACTGACAAATTCACCCGATGGTCCAGGCATCAGCACAATTGGCATAAAGGCTAATATTGTCGTTAACGTAGAACCCAATAGCGGTAACCATAGGTGCTTAATTGCACCTTGCACCGCAACGCTCATATCTAAACCCTGTTGTCGTCGTTTTTGGATGGTATCTGCCATTACAATCGCGTTATCAACCATAATACCTAAAGCGACAACTAAACCAGTGACTGACATTTGATGAATGGGCAAGCCGTAATAGTTCATCACGGTCAAGGTAAACAACACGGTTAAAGGCAGAGATAAGGTGACGATTAATGCCGCACGCCAGCCTAAAGTCACTAACAGCACAACTGCAATTATCGAGAAACCAATCAGAATGTTATTCACCAGACCTTGGAGCCTGTCTTCTGTGTATTGCGATTGATCAAACAAGACTTCAGTGGTTAATGAATAAGGTAATTGCTGATTAAACGCCGCAACCTTGGCATCAACCTCGGCACTCCATTTATCAATACGTAAATTAGGTAACATACGCGTTGATACTACAACGGCATACTCACCATCAACTAAAGCAATTTCTTGTGCAGGCCACTGCAGATTTTTACTTATCTTCGCAATATCACCTAACCGAACCACCGCCCCCTTATTGTCATTTAATAGAGGGATCTGACGGATCCGATCGACAGAATCAAACGATCCCGCTACTTCGATCTGCATTTGGTTATAATCATTAATGATATTACCCGCTGATACTTTGGCATCGGCAGCTAAAATAATGTTGGAAATAGCTTGTGTCGATAACGACAAATTCGCCGCTAAATGTTTATCAATTTCGACCAATATTTGCTCTTCACCACGGCCAAATAAACTGACAATATCAGTACCCGGAATCACCTTTAGCTGATTTTGTAATTCTTTACCGTAACGACCTAATGTTGTTAAATCAACAGCAGTATTTCCTTGCCATTTAACGGCAATTAATTGTGTGTAGGCATAACCGCGATCATCTTCTAATCGAGGGGCAACTGCCGCTGGCGGTAGCTCACTCGTTACGTCATTAAGTAAATCACGTACGCGTGACCACACCGGAACAGTATCTGTAATGGTATCGTGTAGTTTTAATTGCACGATGGATATTCCCGGCCGAGATGTAGAGGTAATACGGTTAATATCAGCCAGTTTACGTAATTTCTGTTCTATTTTTTCAGTCACTAACGCTTCGACACGCTCAGCACTCGCACCGGGCAACACAGTCAACACACTTGCGATCCGATTAGTGATCCTTGGATCTTCCGTACGCGGTAATGTTGATAACGAGCCAAGTCCAGCCACGATGAGTAAAATAATCAACAGTGCCATCAGGCGATTATTTTCAGTAAACGCCTTGATCATATTTTATGCTCCGATACAACATCGTCGGTAGGCGTATTTGCAAATGCTTGCTGATGACTAAGCGTTACCATCTGCCCGGGCACAAAACGATGGATTCCGGTATTTACATAGCCTTGATTATCTTTTAAATCACCCTGTACATAAGCCGTCGTTTCAGTGGCGTGTAATACAGTAACGGTGGTGCTTTTAAGCTGAAATAGTGCAGACGATCCTGTTATATTCGTCTCTAGATCTCGAAACCCAAGGTTTTCTTCTAAAGTATATATATTCCACATACCTCGCACGCCGTCAGTGATCGCACTTAACGGCACCCAGTAACCCGGTTGTTGGTATTCCTGCGATAAAGCCAGGTAAGCTAATTGACCATTGTAAACAGGGCTATTATTCGCTAATGCAAAGCGCAGACTAATCGTTCGGGTCACCGTATCAACTTCATTACCCATACTCAATAATGTCGCAGAATAATTAACACCTGCGATCTCGAGTTGATGATCCTTGCCTTGCAGTTGTTTGATAAAACTAGCAGGCACACCTACCGTCACTTCTGAATCGCCCGTTTGCAATAATCTAAATGCCGTGGAACCCGCAGCAATCACTTCACCTTGGGCAATTTGGCGACTACTGACAATGCCATCAAAAGGCGCTAATAATTTCGATTTATCAATTCTGTACTGACTTGCCTCGAGTGCCGACAAAGTACTGTTAATATTTGCAGTAATAATACGTTTTTGCGACGACAGCTCATCCATGTTCTGTTCTGAGGTAAAACCACGTTTACTCAACGAACTTAAACGCGATAGATTTGCTTCAATCAAATCAAACTCAGCTTCCGCTTGCTGTAACTGTGCTTCCAGTTGCGCCCGTTCGATTAATAACAGCTGGGTATTTAACTCTGCCAGCAATTGTCCTTTGACAACCTGCTGACCTTCAATCACATGCAGGGTTTTAATGATGCCAGCGAACTCAAAACCTAAATTCGCATCTTGCTTAGCAATCACCTTACCAACAAATTTATTTTCAACTTGGTAGCTGTCTTGTTGGGTAAGGTGCTCACTGCTTGCTTGTAAATACTGTGACTCGACCTGTGCTTCATCGGCAACAACCTCACTGCATGCTTGCAGTGTGATCAGTGTTAGCACTATACTTAGCCATTGCGCTGTTTTTATATGCAGTGAAGATAAGCGATTCTTTCTAATCATAATAAAAGTCCTTTTTTGCGTGCGATCCAGCGCAACCCTTTTGTTTCAGTCATTTATAAACTAGACTCACAAGTCCAGTTGGGAATATAGCAAAATCAAACTAGACCGTACAGTCCATCTTGTACATATTAACGTATATGTAACACTTTATAATGGAATGTATATTCAAATAACTAGCGGTATGGACAAATGAATAAACCCAGAACAAAGAGTGAATTAAAACGAAATCAAATACTTGATGCAGCTACGTTACAGTTTACTCAGCACGGCTACGCAGCCACGAGTATGGATCTAATAGCTAAATTAGCGGGAGTATCTAAGCAAACCGTGTACAGCCACTTTGGTAATAAAGATGAATTATTCATTACTGCGATTAGCTATAAATGCGAGTTATTGGGCGTAGGAGAATTATTACCCGAGAATCTTGGACCCGTTGAGCCGACGCTAACCTTATTCGCACAAGGTTTTTTTGCCATGATCACATCACCTGATTCCATGGCGGTGCATCGAACGTGTGCGGCAGAATGTCTTGCGCATCCACATTTATCACGGTTGTTCTTTGAAGCAGGCCCCATCTTTGTTATCGATAAACTGACAAATTGCTTAGCCGAGTACCACCGTCGTGGAGAGTTGGATATCGATGACTGTCGCCAAGCGGCAATACAATTACTGGCGGTCCTGAAAGGTGAACAATGGACACGGTTAGAGTTTAATATTGAAGAGTCGTTATCGGAGCAGGAAATTAAGCACTACTTACAAAGCTCTGTGCGTTTATTTATCCGTGGTTATCAGACGTTAAGTTAAAACGAACAGGGTTATGGATCTTCCTATAACCCTGTTTATTACAGCTTAAACTATGCTATTCAGCCGCGGCGAGCGTGGTGCTAAACCAATCAAGCTTGGCGGCTAACTGAGTAACCTTACCAATAATAATCAGCGACGGGCTCTCGGCTTGCGCGGCAAGATCACCAAGATCTTTTAACGATCCTTGTAAGGTACGCTGTCGTTGACTGGTACCTCTTTCCACAATCGCCACCGGCATATCTGCACTCATGCCATATTCAATCAAGTTATGTGCGATACCACTACTTTGGGTTAAACCCATGTAAAACACCAATGTATGCGTCGCCTTACCCAATAGCGGCCAATCCAACTGATTCGAATCATCTTTTAAATGCCCCGTAATAAATTGTACACCTTGGGTATAATCACGATGCGTTAACGGGATCCCTGCGTATGCTGCACATCCAGAAGCAGCGGTAATGCCCGGCACAACTTCAAAAGGTATATTAAAAGGTAATAAGGCTTCAAGCTCTTCACCACCACGACCAAAGATAAACGGATCACCGCCTTTAAGCCGGATCACTTGCTTACCTTGCTGTGCAAGATCCACCAATAATTGGTTAATGCCACTTTGTGGTACGCAATGGTTACCTGCCTTTTTACCCACAAAAAAGCGTTCTGCTTGTGGATTAATTAAAGCAATGATTTCATCTGATACTAAACGATCATGTACAACCACTTCAGCTTGCTGCAGTAAACGTAATGCTTTAACGGTTAATAAGTCTGGGTCCCCGGGGCCCGAACCTACCAAAATCACTTTCCCTGTATGACTTACGGCCTGTAGCTCATTTTTTATTGTTGGTACTGCTTGTCCAGTCATTTTATATCCTTAGCTACTACGCCAGCCATCACGACTAGCAACTATTTACAGTGCTGTTTACATTACATAACTAATAAATACCATAGCTATGCAAGGCTTGCCAATAGCGGAGTAGTATAAGTTATATCAAGCGAAGCAAGATCAAAAAAGGCGCGATCTTTCGAACGCGCCTTTTAGTCTTAATTAACCTATAGCTTATTAATTAAGCTTGTTGTCATCTCTGTCTACTTCAACAAAATCACCTTCGATAACACCATCATTCTTGGCTTTGTTATCGGCACCTGGCTGTTGTTGAAATGGTGACGAGTGTGTTGATGACTGTGTCGACGATTGTGATGAATACTGAAAGCCTTGCGCGCCGCCAGAAAACGTCGATTGTGGAATAATACGATCTTTGTATTGAGTTAAAATTGCTTTAGCTAAACGTCCACGAATTTGTGGAGTCAGCACCAATAAACCTAACGCATCAGTCACAAAACCTGGCGTAACAAGTAACACACCACATACTAGCAGCATAATACCTTCTACAATTTCTTGCCCTGGTGCTTCACCTGCAGCTAAACGCGCTTGTAATTTTTGCACCGTTTGTATGCCTTGGCTCCGAACCAAATACGAGCCCGCAAACGCCGTTAAAATAATAATACCAATCGTCAGCTCCGCACCTAATAACGAACCTATCGACATCAGCACATACACTTCAATTAATGTCATCGCAGTAAATAAGAAAAATAAACGACCTAACACATTAACCTCTCAAAAATATAGTTATAGTAGATAGTTCAGCTGAATATGATAGTAGTAACTACGTTATCTAAAAATCAGCACAAAACGATCAGAATATAAAGTAACATAAGGGTAATCAGCCCAGTTTTCAAGCTCTAGTCTAGTAGATAGTCCATAATGCTAAATAACTGACTTAACAATTAAGACAACTAAAACACCATAAAGTTGGAAAAATGAAAGCAAAATTAAGCCTATTATTCGCAAGTAGCCTTGTGATTCAAAGCGTAATGCCGGTGCATGCAAATATTAATTTTAGTCCATTTGCAAATAAACAACAAAGCGCCCCTGCATTCTTACCCGTCGAAGATGCGTTTGTGTTTTCTCAGCTGCAACAAGCCGACAACTTAAATGTTTTCTGGCAAATTACCGAAGGCTATTATTTATATAAAAATAAGCTGCGTGTAACAATTAATGGTAATGAGCACACGATAGTCGGCCTACCAGAAGGTAAAGATTATCATGATGAGTATTTTGGTGATGTCGAAATTTTTGAATATGAATTGATGTTGTCAGTGCCCGTTGCAGAGTTAGCGCCAGCGAGTAAAGTGACTATTCATTACCAAGGGTGTGCAGTGGCGGGATTATGTTACCCACCCATGACAAAAACATTTATTACACAATAAACAGTTTCCTTCCGTATCTGCATCATCACTCAATGAATGCTGAGATACTAAGATAGAAATTTGGTCATATTTTCCGAATTTACTATAGGGTTATATAAGAATGCATACAATGAATTCGGTACCAAACGAATTAACGCCAGACTGGAAACATGTGGAATGGGTGCTAACAGATGTGGATGACACCCTCACATGGCAAGGAAAGTTACCACCAGAAACCTTGGTCGCATTGGCTGAATTACAGCAAGCAGGTATCAAAGTGGTGGCCGTAACAGGCGCCTGTGCAGGTTGGTGTGATCATATAGCTCAGCTATGGCCTGTTGATGCCGTACTTGGTGAAAATGGCGCGTTCATTATGGAAAAGGAAAATGGCTATTTAACCCTACGGGCCAATCGTTCTATGGATGATATTGCCCAACAACAAGCAATATTAAAACAGCAAATAAAAGCGATTTTAGCGGATTACCCCGAGCTAAATTTAACGCTCGATCAGTCATATCGATTATGTGAAGTCGCGATTGATATTGGCCAAAATAGAGCGCGTGTTGATGACGATATTATTGCTGACGTTGTTGCTAAAATCCATGCATTAGGCGCACATGCAACTGCCAGTTCTATTCATATTAATGCTTGGTATGGCGAACATTCGAAGAAATCGACATCGTTACAATTTTTGGCCGAAAAAGGCTTATCACCACAAGCGATTTTAAATCAATCTTGTTACCTTGGTGATTCAATGAATGATCAATTGATGTTTGAAGCACTACCGAAGACAGTGGGTGTCGCGAACATAGAAAAATATTGGCACAAGCTCAGTCATCATCCCAAAATAGTCATGAGCCAACCCGGCGGTTTCGGGTTTGCTGAATTTACCAAACAGTTACTCGATATTAAACGTAACTAATTAACCGTTTCAAAAATACAGCCAACCATAAACAGATAGTGCATTACATTATCTGTTTATGGTCATATTCAAAAGCCCAATTCATCATTGCTATAGATATACCTAGGCTTACTTAGCTAGCGTTAAATATGTTTACTACGAACCAACACGAATACCGGCACCACTGCAATCGCCATCAAGATAAAGATATTTTCTTTTAACTCTGGATAGAATAAACCCGATACAAACGTCAGCAGCGCAATAGCTAAACTAAACGGAATAGCCGCATAAATAGCTTGTACCGTCATAGTATCTTCATCAGCCACATTTTCGGCTATATAACGCATCGCCGCTAAATGCGCGATACCAAAGGTCACACCATGTAATAATTGCGACAACATAATGATACTCACATCCGTTGCATAACTTAACGTTAACCAACGTACAATACTGCCTAATGCCGCAATCACAAACATCGTCGCCATACTCGTATTGGCAAACAATCGACGCCCGACAGCTAAAAAGAAGATCTCACCGACAACACCCATACTCCAAAAGTAACCAATGTAGGTTTCGCTAATACCAATGTCCTGCCAATACACAGCACCAAAGCCATAATAGGCGGCATGTGCACCTTGTAATAATGCGGTAATCAACAAAAATGGCCAAAAGCTAGGACGACTTAAAATAGTAATAAAACTACTGCTACGTTTACTACTCGTCGCCGTATCTTGCGGCATATTACGCGCGGGCGTCACCGTTAATAATAATAGTCCTGCTAAGCCAACTATAATGGTGAATAAAATAACTTGATGGTCAAACGATTCAACCAGTAATCCAGTCAGCGCACTCGCCAGCATAAAGCCTATCGAGCCCCATAACCGCGTCTTGCCGTAGTCCATATTATTATAACGAACTAACTTCGCAGCCATTGCTTCACCGAGCGCCATTAATGGTGAAAAAACAAAGTTAGTGATAATCACCAGCAGAAAAACCACGTAGACATTATCGCTCAAATAAAAACCCGCAAAAGTAACCATACTGGCCAAAGTTAACCGCCGCATCGCTTGCAATAATGAGGCTGTAGTCGTTAGATTTCGGGTTAACAATAACGCACCTGCAGAGCGCGCGATCAACGCAAAAGCCAACATAGTACCGATCATCTCAGTCGATGTGCCCTCGCCCTTTAACCACAATGCCCAAAACGGCAGCAGAACACCGTAAACACCGAAGAACCCAAGGTAATATAATACCATCCATAAAGACGACGGCAGTGAATACGACATGTTAACCCTCTAATTGTTAGTTATTTCAACTATATATAATGAATCTATTCTGCGCTTTTGTCGCTAAAAAAGCATTAACAATCAGAAATTAAAAAGTTGCGTGGTGTAGCACTTTTTAAATCATAAATTTGTTTTGTCAGTCAAACTATCACAAAAAGTAAGTGCTAATACTAAAGTCGTATTGCTAGATATTTGCGAGCATGTCATTTTTATCCGCAACAGATGTAAACATGAATCGATATAACAAATGATTACATCAAGATGTGGACAAGGAATTAATACCATTAAGGAAGAACAATGAGCGACACTAAACTATATCCGGTACCTGCTGAATTTGCGCAAAACAGTTTATTAAATGACAGTGCTTATCAAGCGATGTATAAGCATTCAATTACCGACCCGGAAGCATTTTGGCGCGAACAAGGGCAGATCGTAGATTGGATCAAGCCTTACAGCCAAGTAAAAAGCACCAGCTTCCAACCTGGTAGTGTCGACATTAAATGGTTTCAAGACGGCAAACTCAATGTCTCAGCCAATTGTCTTGATCGTCACTTAAAAGATAATGCCAACAAAACGGCCATCATTTGGGAAGGCGATGATCCCAAAGATTCAGCAAAACTCACTTATCAAGACGTCTATGAAAAAGTTTGTCAATTTTCTAATGCATTAAAAGCCCAAGGTATTAAAAAAGGTGACGTAGTTTGCCTGTATATGCCAATGGTACCAGAAGCCGCTATCGCAATGCTTGCTTGTACTCGTATTGGTGCAGTACACACGATTGTATTTGCCGGTTTCTCAGCAGAAGCATTAGCCGATCGTATTGATAACTGTGGTGCTAAATTAGTGATCACCGCCGATGAAAGTCTACGCGCAGGGCGTATCACTCGCCTAAAAGATTGTGTTGATAATGCCTTAGCCAAACCGCAAGTAACCACTGTTGAAAATGTCATTGTATTTGCACGAACCAACGCAGACGTTACTTGGCATGAAGGTCGTGACCTATGGTGGCATGACGTGGTAAAAGACCAGCCAAATGAATGTGCACCAGAAGCCATGAATGCCGAAGATCCATTATTCATCCTTTATACTTCAGGCTCGACCGGTAAACCTAAGGGTGTATTGCATACCACTGGTGGTTATCTTGTTTATGCCACTATGACCTTTAAGTACGTTTTTGATCATCAAGATAATGACGTATTCTGGTGTACCGCCGATGTAGGTTGGATCACGGGTCACAGTTACTTAGTTTATGGCCCACTTGCGAATGCCGCAACGACAGTATTATTCGAAGGTGTACCAAACTACCCTGATACTGCACGAATGAGCCAAGTTGTTGATAAACACCAAGTCACAACACTTTATACTGCACCAACTGCAATTCGAGCATTGATGGCTAAAGGCGATGATGCTATCACAGGTACTAAGCGTACCTCACTTCGACTAATGGGTTCGGTGGGTGAACCAATCAACCCTGAAGCATGGCAATGGTATTACGACAAGATAGGCAACTCATCGACTCCGATTGTTGATACTTGGTGGCAAACAGAAACGGGCGGGATCTTAATTACCCCGTTGCCTGGCGCAACAGCACTAAAACCCGGTTCAGCTACTCGTCCATTCTTTGGTGTTAGCCCTGCGTTGGTCGATAATGAAGGTAACTTATTAGAAGGTGAGAATGAAGGTAACTTGGTTATTTTAGATTCTTGGCCTGGGCAAATGCGTGGCATTTATGGTGATGAAAGTCGCTTTGAAGAAGCCTATTTCTCAACATTCCCGAACATGTACTGCACCGGTGATGGCGCTAAACGTGATGCCGACGGTTATTACTGGATCACAGGTCGTGTCGATGATGTCCTTAATGTCTCTGGTCACCGTATGGGTACCGCTGAGATCGAAAGTGCGTTAGTTGCCCATAGCAAGATTGCTGAAGCGGCAGTCGTCGGCGTGCCTCACGATATTAAAGGGCAAGGTATCTACGCCTACGTGACGCTGAATGCAGGTGAAGAAGCAGATGAAGCATTACTAAAAGAAGTGAAACAATGGGTACGTAGTGAAATTGGGGCGATTGCCACACCTGATACGTTACATTGGACACAAGCATTACCAAAAACACGTTCTGGTAAGATCATGCGCCGAATTCTGCGTAAAGTAGCAACCAATGACACGGATTCATTAGGAGATACATCAACGTTAGCAGACCCAAGCGTCGTTGATACGCTTATTGCCGAAAAGCAAAACGCGTAACACCCATAAGCGCTAGCCCTTTCACTCATTAGCTCGCGCTATCGGAATCAATTTGTCGGTGTAACTCTCGCCTTAGTTACATCGATCTTTTATTACCAATATCAATAACAATAACAACCTCAATATTTCTATTCCATAGACTCTGCATAATACCCGATTGTCATCGTTAAATAAGTCATGCTCAGATTATTCTAGCTGATCAAACTGTTAATCAATCAAAGTCATTGATAATTACATCAGTAAGCAGTCCTTCCCCCTCTAAATAAGCGATGTGAGCGAGATTAAACTTAGAGTGTAAACTTTAATAAAATATCAGATAAGACCAGTTAAATGCTGTTATATTCTACGAAAATCATATAATGTG
>Ga0209395_1007717_pt1 | contig 11206 bp, 11 predicted proteins | sample GOMGulsemesocosm_3_FD_184635 | JGI IMG/M metagenome (GOLD analysis project Ga0209395, IMG submission 184635) | Methane-oxidizing microbial communities from mesocosms in the Gulf of Mexico - GOM9D Gulf of Mexico (SPAdes) (version 2) | ecosystem: Environmental > Aquatic > Marine > Cold seeps... | reverse complement strand
AGCTGAGCCAGCGCTTCACCTGATTGGACATTACTACCAAGTTGTACAGTTCGTGAGACAACTAACGCGTCAAATGGCACTTTAAGCTCAGTTTGAGCCAAATCATATTTTGCTTTTTCCACGGCGGTTGCCCACAGCTTATAACTGGCGTTAGCGGCGACTAATTGCGGCTTGCGCAACACTAAGTCCGACGCAACTTCATTACCTAGTCCTGATTGCTGCCATTCTTGGGCAGCCTGGCTACTATTTAGCTTTTCTTGTGCTAGCGCCAACTCGGCGTCCGCAAAACTCATTTGTGCACTGGCCAATGCTTGTTGATAGCCAATTGACTCAATTCTTGCCAACACTTCACCTTTTTTCAATCGAAAGCCCGACCTAAATTTCGGCGAGAGATAGGTGATTTGGCCACTCACTTGAGAGGTTAACGCTAATTGGTGTTGAGAGGTTACCTCTCCGTAGGCTATTACCGATGATTGATGCGTGATCTGCTTGGCCAATGTCACCGACACGACCGGATATTGTGGTAACGTTTTAGGCGGCGTACCGTTGCTCTTGTTGGATGACAAACTGCCATTTACCGCCATCGCAATAAAGATACTGGCTAGTGCGGCAACACTGATGACTGATTTACGATTGATAATTTGCATGTTTTTATACTCCTAGGCCCAAGGCAAGCCCTAAGCTAATTCGATTGCTTAAACGCTGGTAGGTTAATTGGGTAATTTGCGTCTGTAATGAGAATGTTTGTTGTTGAACTTGTAATAGATCAAGCAGTGATACGGTACCAAGACGATAACGGCTGGTATAAGTAACTTCACTTCGTTGCGCACTTTGTAATGCCGCCTGGGTTAACGTTAACTGCTGACTCAGTGATTGTTCTTGTGCGTGTGCGTTTTGCACTTCATTGACCGCATTAAGCAATATTGATTGAAAGCCCCAGTAACTTTTCTCTGCCGAGAATTTCGCTATTTCAACCTCACTCTTTAACCTACCTGCGTTAAACAGTGGCGCGGACAGCCTGCCAAGTAATTGCCAGGCACTACTACCAAATAATGTGTCATGTAGATTGGTACCAACGTTCGAGATTGAGCCACTTAATGAGAGGCTAGGCAGCAATGATTTATAAGCCACCTTATGCTCAAACTGACTTGCAACGATATCTTGATAAGCTTGCTGTAAGTCGGGACGGCGCGATAAGTCTTGATCCGTCAATAAGGTCATCGGCTTAGAAACTGCCGGGAAGGTATTTCCGGCAGTGACACTATTTTTCGTTAAACCAGTAAGTAATGATAAATTTCTTATCGCCTGTTGTAACTCAGCTTGATAACTGACCAAGGTTGCCTGACTACTTTGGGTCGATGACTTAGCGCTATCCAATTCCTTGAGATCCGTTAAGCCTTTACGGTAACGATCGACGATAATATGCTCATTAGTTTGGTAGGCTGCAACGCGTTGTGATTCGATTTTTGTCAATTGAGAGGTCTGGATCAAGCCAAGATATCCCTGCATCACTTGCGCAGCCAATATATCCCGCGCGCCCTGATATGCATACTCAGTGGCTAATACATTCGCTTGCTGTGCACTTGAGCTATTCGCGAGTTGCTGCCAGATATCGGCGGTCCATGATATGTCTAGGCTTGGACTGTACGAGGTTGTGCTACCTTCCAGTTTACTTGTGCCAAGCTCAGCGGTAAGACTTGGCCATTGCGATGAAGAAGTCCCAATCAGCTGTTGCTGCGCAGACTTAACGCTTAGTAAGCTCTGCTGTAAATTTGGATTATGGGTTAATGCCGTTGCCACCAGTCGCTTTACTTCGTCATTTGGTAACATCAATAATAACGATGTTGGCGCGCTCGGCGACTTAACATCGAAGCTGGTACCGGCAACATCGGTGAATTGACTACTGGCTTGGTGGTCAAAATGGACATCGTTGAACGTTGAGCATCCTGCCAACATAGAACATGTGACGAGCGCAAGAAACAAGGGGGAAATTTTCACGGTTAACCTCACTGATAATAATGAATCATCATCATATCGTTAGTGAGGTTAAATTAGGGTTAAGCCCTTTTAAGAAGCCTTATTGCCAATAGTCGACATACAGGTTATGGCAAGTCGGCTTTGGCGTGACACTCTCAATCGCAGCACTGCCTAAATAGAGGTACCCGACGAGTTCATCTTCTGCGGCTAATGAAAAAGCTTCACGAACAAGTTCATCACGTGCTAAGTCGCCGGTACGCCAAATACCGCCATACCCCATCGCTAGTGCAGTTTGTTGCATCGAAAATAGACTACAACCTGCCGATTGCACTTGTTCAATCCACGGCACTTTTGGGTGTTCATTATATTTACAGATCACCGCAATGACACAAGGAGCCCGCAAAGGCATCAGTCTAGCTTTAGCAACTTTTGCCTCGTCACCACCACTATTAGTAACGGCACTTGCAAAAATTTCACCTAAACGCTCGCGACCTTCTCCGGTTATCACCACAAATTGCCACGGTTTAATGCAGCCATGATCCGGCGCTCGGAGCGCGACATCAAGTAACTGTTCAATTTCGTTGCGGCTCGGCCCAGGATCAGTTAGTTTTGCACATGACTGGCGGCTCGATAAAAATTCTAGAGGCGTCATATTTACTCCGCTGCAATCATGCGACCTAGTCGGCGGCCGCCTACTAAATGCATGTGAATATGGAAAACCTCTTGGCCACCATCTTCTTTACAATTCATGATGAGCCGGTAACCGCTGTCGCTAATTCCTTCTTCGCGCGCTAATTTCTTCGCAACAGTAAATAAACGACCTAACGCCAATTCATCATCTTGGGTAACATCATCCACTGTCGCAATCAGCTTATTTGGGATAATGAGAATATGGGTTGGCGCTTGGGCGTTGATATCACGAAAGGCGGTAACCAATTCGTCTTGGTATACGATATCTGCCGGAATTTCGCGACGAATTATTTTACTAAAGATGGTTTCTTCACTCATGAATAAGATCCATTATATTGATACAATTGTCCGCATAATAGCAGGTTTTGCTCGCAGAAAATGACATTAATTGTTGGCTGACTAAGAATTTAATCGTTCGGTTGTACTAAAGTACTGACTGTGTGGTCACGGTTAACTTTAACGAGACGCTCGGTATCATGAAGATGTATCACTTTAAATAGCAATATACTGCTATTTAAAGTGATCGCTACATCGTTGTCGCTTACTTGAATGCACAACTTTTGCCATCTATTCTAACAATAACTGCGGGTCGACTCGTTCTGATAACCAGTTCATCCGCCAGTCTAAATGAGGTCCAGTTGAGCGCCCTGTAGTACCAATTTTTGCGATAGGTTGACCTTGCTTAACGACATCGCCAGCTTGGACTAAGCCAGCACTCAGATGAAGGAACGTCGAAGACACCCCCATGCCGTGATCAATAATAAGGGTACCGCCAGAGTAAAACATATCTGGCACAAACATCCGGACGATGCCATCAGCTGGCGCGTTAACAACAGTGCCAGTTGGGCGAGCAATATCTAATCCATAATGGGGCCGACCAGCTTTGCCGTTATAGAAGCGTTGCGAACCATAAACACCGCTGATACGTCCCGTCACAGGTAGCACAAACTGTTGCGTATAATTAAGGCTATCTGACCAAACAGCACGCGCGGCACGCACTTGTTTGCCATCTTGAGCGGCACGTAGTTGATTTTTCTTACTCGGGTGGGTGATTTTTTTACTGATCCCAGTCACCCGAGAAATATTATATTGGCGCGGCTCAAGGGCTAGTTCAAACACTTGACGCTGCTTATTAGGCGAAGTGACTATTAACGAGTGTAATAACTTTGCATCACGGCCAAATCCAATCACGAAGGTGCCATCAGCTGCCACGCTTATCGCTTTATCGCCTAGCGTGACTTGATATGACGGTTTGGTTTTGCCAACTAACAAAGCTCCTTGAGTAAGCGGGCCTTTAAGGCTAACAGCGTCTGAAAATTGGTGGGTTTGAGCGGCCAATACGCTGCTGCATAATAGCGCAGACATCGTTAGCGCTGCGCGCAATATCATTTTAATCATGGGCATCCTTTTTTGATTTCATGTTGGCGCGCTGCACCTCTTAGCTACTCTATTTGCGAACTAAGGCGCTCGCCATAGCACCTTTATCAACACCTTCGTAACCAATAACATCAATTTTATCGCCAACATTATCGTTTGCTAAGGTGGTTGCAATATAACTGGTCAGTTGCTCGACGGTAGAATCAAAATCTACAACCTCACAGCAATGTTGTGGTATTGCGAGCTCGAAACGGCCTTGCGGCGCTTGATAGGCAACGTAATGCATACTAGGTACTGTGGCTAATACAGCCAACTCTTCGGGGTAACTAAGCTCATCCCCTTTCACCATATCTTCGGCAGTAATAAGGTAAATATCATTCCAACGTGACGCCCAATATTGCTCTAAATCTTCTGCTTTTTCACCGTTGCGTTCAATCTCAACGATAGAACGATGACCGTGAGCAATGCGCTGGCAATTGCCATCATGCTTTTTAAGTCCGTGGCTATATTGGTAAAATGGCCCAAATATTGGTTCTGGAGCAAGCTTTAGTACCAGTCCTGTGACGTTATCTGGTAATACCGCTCGAATGGCACTTTCAAGATGAGCAATTATCGCTTCTTCAGTGACAACATCGCTATCAATTAAGGCAAAGGCTTGATGTGGACAGTTAAGGTAGATTGGCAATTGCTGTGGTCGGTCTAGCAACAATTGAACGGTTTCTTCAAGCACATTGAACGAAACTGTCTCATGCTGTGTGGCCACGAGTAATTTATGATCAACTTCCTCGTCGATCACTGCCTTGATTTGCTTTTTAACTAAACCGAAATCAAGCACCATGCATTCGTCATTAAGCGAACCATCAAGTTCGATATCAACAATCAAACTTTCACCCACCATGCCACGTTCGTGACAAAGGTAAGAATAATCAATAACCGTCAGGTTATTTACAAACAATTTCATTTAAAATCCTATCGGGGCAGAAAAACAGTCCACCCATTAAAAAAGTGGCGTTATTATGCCACTAGTTTTGCACCAATGATGTGAATTAGTGCAATGTATATCAAATATTACTCATGGTCACTCGACAAGCGACGCTTTAATTGATCAAGCAGATTAGGAGGGATCCCAACAATGGTCAGTTTATCATTGACTAAATCGACAATAACTCTGTCCCCTAGGTGCTTTTGTTCGAAACCAACGGTCACACCGCCACCAGTGCCGGAGAATTTTTTCAGCTGGCGCAATGTCGCACGGTCTCCTGGGATTTCATCTTCGAGTTCATAACCTTGCTGAGCGACAAACTGGTAAAGCCCTGATTCGCCATCGCTAGCGACTTTTGACGACAGATCCTTAATCGCGATTTCTTCGCCGTTATCAATTTGACCTTTGCAATAATCGAACACTTTCTCGCGATAGTCTTCTTTCTCGCTGCGATCAAATTCGGCCGCGCTACAATAATCTTCAACCGCATTCATCAGGCTCTTGTTCTGCTCTTTGGCGTTAAAGCCTTCCTTACAGCCCATAAAATCAAGGAAAAAGTCTGACACTTTACGCCCTGCACGGCCCCTAATAAAGGAAATATAACGCTGACAGTCTGGCTCTGCTTGCCACATTGTTAAATCGATACGCGCACCAAGTTGCAAGTTGTTTAGCTCTAGATGTTGATTACTGCTCACTTCCAATGTGTCATCAACCACCAACGAATCTTTAGGTGAGATCAATGCCACAAATAGATAGTTACTTGCAATGTGGGTGTAATTAGCTAACAACAGATAACCCTGCTCGCCAAAATTATATTTCATTAGCTCTGTTTGTAACTGACGAATCGCTGTTTGCGAGAACCCTACAAAATCATTATCCTGATCCAGGTAGGTTGTTAGCGCGCGCGCGAACGGCTGCTCGCCTTGTTCATCATCAGCGAAAAAGCCATAGCCTTTACCCTGTTTTGAATTATATATGCGGTGTAGTTCACTCACCAAGGTTTCGACGTCCTGCGATGGCGCCAACACTTGGTCACGGGCGGAAAATGTAACATCCCCTTCGCTAGTGGTGTTAATTTGATGAAGTATGCTGTGCCTGATAGAAACACTCATTTGGATTAGTCCCGAGCTAAAATTTGCTGTATTATATACGAATTATCCCGCAACATTTCTAGTTGTTGACGCGATTGATGATCTTTCATCCATTTATGGTGGTATTACATAAATAGAGTAGACCTAGATTGGCGCCAGCATAATAGATATAGCAACAACTAACAAGAGAACACAATGGCAGTAAATTCAAAATATAGTAACGAACAAGTTGAATCTTTGATCCTTCAATTATTAACCGTGCTGGAAAATAGCCACGCCAAAGCAGACCTAAGCTTGATGGCATTAGGTAATGCGGCAACGTCAGTGATTAACAATAGTGTTTCGGCAAGCCAACGTAAACACGTCGCCGCAAGTTTTGCAAAAGCATTGGAAAGCTCTGTAAAAGTAGAGCTTCACTGATAGATACTTTCATAGTGTCTAGCCAATGGCTGACACTATAAATCCCTAAGCATAATCACTAGTTGCACCATACCTAGGTGCGTGTGATAATAACTTTACGTTAATAATGAACTGTTAATAATGGTAGATAATTCAAATTCTTACAAAGACAGAGTATCCCGACTAATCAGTTGGGGCCATTGGTTCATGCTTGCCAATATCGTGTTGGCAATGGTTATGGCCTTACGCTACATTTTTGCAATCGACAGCGAACTCACTGCCGTTGCAGCGTTTTATTTGCTAACAACATGGATTGGTCACTTTGGATTGCTTGGCATCCTCACGTATATTATCGTCCTTTTCCCACTGACTTTTGTTTTCCCCTCCTCAAAAGTCATGCGAGCGCTTGGCGCCATTGTTGCGACATTTTCAATTGTAGCTGTCTTAATAGACGGCAGTGTTTTTGGTAGTTACCAACTCCACTTAAATTTATTCGCGTTCGACCTCAAAGGGTTTAACCTAAAAAATAGTATTGGGTGGACATCGATCGGTCTGTTTTTGCTCGCGTTATTAATCGTCGAATTAACGATAGCAAATCTTATTTGGAAACGATTGGCTATCATTCGTGCGTGGGATATCGGGAATAAAATCACTTTTGGCTTTGGCTGCGCATTTTTACTTAGTCACATTATCCATATTTGGGCCGACGCGACGGTTTATAGTCCCGTCTTAAGTTATGACCGACTATTTCCGCTATCGCACCAATCGACTGCGCGTAGCTTCATCAAAAAACACGGTTGGATTAATGATTCACATCAAGATAAGTTAACCCTTAGTGCTGCGCCGCAAACAATTAATTATCCACTCAATCCGCTACAGTGTAATGCACCTCAAGCGAACAATTTGCTGTTCGTCTCAATTGCTCGACTAAACCAACAGCACGTGTCAGCCAATTACATGCCTAATTTAGCGCGATTAGCAAGCACCAACATCAATGCGACGAACCATATCACTACGAGTCTAGTACAACAGGATATTGCATTCACATTAGCGACTGGTTTGCCGGCAAACTATCGTGGTGTTTTTGAACGTAATAGTATGGTCAGTCCTATTCAATCGCTCACCGATGGCTATGCTAATAAGTCATTTACCACCAGTGAAGAAGCACGAAAGCAAACGACATTTAATGCGGCTGTCAATGACCAGAACAACGTTTCTGAGTTAATCGAGTGGATAGGTAGCAATCAGAATACCCCCTACCGTGCAGACATCACCTTATATTCAAGTCAGGCCTTGAGTGTGCCCGATGGTTTCAATCCATCAATAACGTGGCCCTCGACACTGCAGCGCCCAGCAGATAGATTACTTGCCCGACAATACATGAAGGCTACTGCTTATATCGATCAGTTGTTAGGCGAGTTGTTGGCGGCTGTCGAACTGGCAAATACAACGGTGATTATTACCGGAATTAGAGGCAATGATCTTAGCGCAATCTATCAACAGTCTGACGCATATTCATCGGTCAATCTGAACGTGCCATTAGTCATTGCCATCCCAAATTTAGCGGCGCAAACTATTACTAAAAAAACCTCGCATTATGATGTTGTACCGACGTTACTGCGCCATCACTTTAAATGTGGTAACCCAGCATCAGATATAGGTATTGGGTTTGACGTTTTAAGTACCGAGCAAAGTGCACTACTCTATATCGGTGCAAGTGACAATTTCGCGTTATATCAGAAGGATGGAATTGCTGAGATTGATCGTCAGGGAAATTATAGATTTTTCACTAAACAATATCAAAAAGACCATAATGGTCAATTATCCTTTCAACAACTTATCGAATTAAAAGCGAATATTAATCGCTTTAAATAAGCTATTACGGAACATCACCATGACGTTTAAACATCTCAGTGTTGAGCAACTAAAACTATTAGTAAGTGAACAGCCAATAAATATTGTCGATACTCGTGACGCACAATCTTTTAATCAATCTCACATCCCCAATGCTTTTAACCTAAATCAAGGTAACTTAGAGCAACATCTAGTCGACTGCGATATGGACATTCCGATGGTGGTTTGTTGTTATCATGGCATTAGTAGCCAAGGGGTTGCACAGTTTTTACTTGAGCGTGGCTTTGATGAGGTTTATTCACTCGACGGTGGATTTGAAGCGTACAATAACGCTATGTAAGTGGAAACTTAGCCTGCCCTATCGATGGTGCGAAACAACGAAGTTTTTGTTATTTCGTACCAGGCTACGCTTGCACAATATTGCCGTTTTCGTACCGCCCTTTCCTTATTACATAACCTTACCGCTGATGTAGTGGCAGTGAAAACTCAAAACAAGTGCCTTTGTGTTCTTCGCTCCTCACCAATATTGATGTGTGATGTAAATCCAATAACGCTTTAACAATCGCTAGTCCTAGCCCGGCATTACCGCTATCACTATCACGTCGATTTGCGGCTCTAAAGTGTGCTTCAAATACCCTAGGTAACTGAGCACTTGGAATACCAATACCGCTATCTTTTACTCGAATGAGTACCCGCTGTTGGCCATTAAGCTCTATATGGGAAAAAGTCATCAAAATATTTCCACCGCTGGGAGTGTGTCTAATGGCATTAGCGACTAAGTTACTAAAAACACGTTCAATCTTTGCAATGTCGGCATCGACGAATATCGTCGAGTCCTTTGGTGAAAAGTCCAGACTAACGTTACACGATTGAGCTTGTAGCTTGAAAGTTTCGATAATATCTTGAGCCAACTCAGCAATCGCGACTGGCTCTCGGTGTAATTCAATATTTCCTGTTTCTAGATGCGCTAAGTCAAAAACTTGCTCAACTAGTTCATTGAGCACGTGCGCATTTTTTAACGCAATCGCTAAATATTCGCTACTTGGTAGTGAGGCAAGCTCGCTGTTTTGTCTTTGCCAAGTTTCAATATACCCAATCAATGAACTTAGTGGTGTGCGTAAATCATGTGAGATGTAAGACAATAGCTCTTTGCGCTGCTCGTCTTTATGCGAGATTTGTTTATATTGACTCGCCATAGTGATCGACATTTGGTCAATCGCATTTGCTAGGAACAATTCTTCATTGCTTGGTAACCATTGACTTTGCAGGGTCCCTAATCCAATGGCTTCGCCATGCTGCCATATTGCGCTACGCTCATATTTTGCAACTTGGGCTGTAATATGGGTGATCGGACGCACAATATAACGAATAAGAATGGCAGCAATAAGCACTGCAAACAACAATACTGCAATTAGCAGAGCCTGCTCTTGGGAAACTGTTCGCTGCTCTAACAACGTTGCAACAATATTATCCTCCAATTGTGACCCTATGATCACGTATAAATACCCCTCTAGCTTCGCGTCCTGATACAACGGCGCGGCTGAAAATATCTTATGGCCATTCTTGTCACGCGGATCTTGGCCTAATAGTGGGAAATCGGCGCTGTTATTTATAAAAATTTCGATGGGACTGATATCCACCTGTGTTCTCTGGACTTTATCTTTTGGCGCAGAAAACGCTAAAATGGCGCCCTTGGTGTCAGTGACATATATCTCAAACGCCGGTCCTAACAACATCATCGAATGAAATGTATGTTTAAGCACCTTAGGGTCAATCTTACCATCACGTAACAATTGATTATCTTCAATCATGTGGATTGCAAGATCGCGATGTAATGATTGCGTGGTATGTTGGCGCAGCGTAATACTTGAACTTTGCATAAACCATACAAACAATACCGTAATAGCACTAAAAACGATGACAAATAATGTAATGAGGCGCAGCGTAATACTATTGAGATTCCGCACATTAAATTCCTTATAGGTTATGATAATACCGTTTCCGGGTATTCGAATTTATAGCCAACGCCCCAAATCGTATGGACCAATTTCAAATCCTGAGCGTGATGTTCCAATTTGGCCCGCAGCCGATTAATGTGAGAATTAACGGTGTGCTCATACCCGACATGATTATAACCCCATACAGAGTCCAGCAATTGGGTGCGATTAAACACTTGCTTCGGGTGAGCTGCAAGAAAATATAGTAGTTCAAATTCGGTAGACGTCAGTTCGACCAGACTGTCGTTTAATGTTGTTTTTCGCAGATTGGGATCCATTGCAAAACTTGGATAGTGCAACGGCTTTTGCTGTTCTTGCACTGTTTCTGATAATGAACAACGACGCATCAATGCTTGTACCCGCGCAGTCAACTCTCGAATGCTAAAAGGCTTGGTCATATAATCATCAGCACCGAGATTTAATCCCATTACCCTATCCGTCTCGGTATTTCTTGCGGTTAGTATGATGATTGGTGTGGCAGGATCTTGTTCGCGGATGCGACGGCAAATCTCCAGACCATCAACATGTGGTAGCATAACGTCCAGCATAATTAAATCGAAATTTTGCGATAAGGCGAGCGCGAGCCCCGCCTTACCACAATGCACTGGAGTCACATCAAAGCCAGCATCCACTAAGGTTATTGCGATGAGATTAGCTAAATCAATTTCATCTTCAACAATTAGTACACGTAGGCTCATAAGTTTCTCCAATTAATTAGTCCGTTCAATCGTTACCTTGGCAACGAGTGCTTCAAACCGATGCGATTCATCTAACGCCGATTGCGTTAAACCATCATCACTTGTTACGACACCACTATGACGACTGACAAAATCAACATC
>Ga0209395_1007715_pt1 | contig 11207 bp, 11 predicted proteins | sample GOMGulsemesocosm_3_FD_184635 | JGI IMG/M metagenome (GOLD analysis project Ga0209395, IMG submission 184635) | Methane-oxidizing microbial communities from mesocosms in the Gulf of Mexico - GOM9D Gulf of Mexico (SPAdes) (version 2) | ecosystem: Environmental > Aquatic > Marine > Cold seeps... | reverse complement strand
TTTCCAGCGCTTCCATATTAAACGTTTGTCTTCTTCTGAATAATATCGGCGTTTGCGATAAGTCATATTCAACACTCCAATCTTTTACTATAAAGATAGCGTGTTGCGCTGACCGATTGAATTCACAGTCGAAAGCGGTCATTCAAGGATAAGCAAAAATCGTAATATCCGAACGTCCGCTTTGTGCCAATAGCGTTACTTAGTGGCTTGCCCGCTGACGGCACTTGTTAGGCATTACCGTCCTCTGCTTGGGTTTGTATTGCTTTGATTAGTAAACTACCTAACTGCCTAGTGTTATATGGGTTACCGTTACTATTAAGTAAAGCAAGGTTAAACTTTAGAGCTAACTCCCTAAGTACTGGTTTTGCAGGAGAAATAAATTCGCCATTTACTTCTACCTCGACTGTGCCATTTTCTAATTCTTGGATAACGTATGATTCAAAGGTAGCTGTATTAACAACAGGAATTTCAGAGCGCTCTTTAGACGGGCTGATAAGTTTGGACAGGGCAATTGAAATTTTTCCATTTGTGTTTTGTTTGCCCATTAATTCAGTGGCCTTATCGGTTGGCTCATTGAACAATGTTTCGATTTGCATCTCCTCGGTATTAATGCGAAGAATTATGACGCGATCAACTTTGTTAAGTGTATTGGGGTTAAATGAGATATGGCCAGATGTACCCATCCTGGCCGTTGTTTTTACTGAAACACGTTCTCCAGTTGCACTAACGACATCGTAGCCTTGTTGATTTACTTCAGTTGCCATTTGGCCATTCGTAATTAATGCGGAATATAGTTCTCCAATACGACCACTTAGGTGCCTTAGTTCGGTTGGAGGTACGCCCCATTGCAATTCTCTCTCAAACCAAGCCATAGCCTCTCCAAGAGATTGAATAATTTGCATTTGAGTGAGCGCCATTTTTACTCCTGAGTTTGATAGTGCCAAATTTATGGATTCTCTCCGACTAGCATACGTCTATGATTCTCACATGCATGAAGTGTAAATTTAAAGGGCAATTTCTTATAAATTGTGTGCCTCATAACGAAGTAGTGTGATGCTGTGAGCCTCTCTTACGGAATGACCAAAAAGGGCGAGAGGAGCCTATTAACCCTCTTAAACTGATTTGCTAGGTGATACTACTAATTTACTTCTTTCGCGGGGAGATGCCTGCACGGGTAGTACCGTTAGTTTGGTATAGGCACATAAGGCGGTCGCGGATCTCGTCAAACTCTGGGTCGGGAGTTCCGGCATTGGCGTTGCGGAAACGGAGCGCGCGCTTCTGCAGGCTGGACTTGATGAGATAAAGGCAAGTAATGCCAAAAACACCACCGAAGATATATTCCATAAAATAAGACCATATTATTCTGGGTAATATTACCAGTATAGAGTAGTTGGAGCGGGCAATGTTCAAGGAACATAATGCATGATTGCTTTGGATAGATAACAAGCATTCAGTATGGATGACTGCCGACGCCTGTTACCATTTGGTGTTGAACAGTAAAGTGTTAAATGGAAAACACATGGTAACTAATGGTGTGTCTCTGGCTGAACGGTCAGGTATTTGACGTTACCCTAAGTTGTTGATTTTTGGTTGTGGGGATTTCAAACCATGTCTCTGACTGAACGGTCTTTGTGGAGCCGTATCTCTAGTTGAATGGTTTTGGCAATGACCGTATCTCTCACTGAATCGTGAATTATTGTTTGTACCTTCTCCATTCGTTAGTTGGCTCTCTTCTGGAGCTGGTTAGCCAGGTTAGACGCCATTCTCTGGCTTTTCCGTTAGCCCAGTCACTGTACTCATCCACTTGTATGAATCCATGCTCAATAAGCTCGTTGAAGGCCTTGCACGCAGTCCCGGTGCTAACGCCTAGTATTTTGGCTGCACGTGCCACTGAGTAGTGAATAACTGGCTCATGAGGCTTCCACACGTCTTGCAGATGGAGCATTAGCTGGCGGGCTGGTAAACACATGTCCAAGTAGGCTTCTGAGCGTATAACATCACGAGGTATAGCCAAAACACCATTTTTCCATGTGGAGCTGTAGTTGCGTTTTTTAGCCATGACGCAAGGCCCTTATGGAAACGGTAAGGCCATCATTAATTAACCGTATTGAGTCAGGCGTTACCTCCGCAATGACAGTCGCATTTGGCTCGCCCGCTCTGGCTTTCAAGATCTTGATGGGAGTGGGGTCTAGCTTGATCTGTTGTGTAGACCAAGCTAGGCAACCCATAAGGCCATGCTGGTATTTGTCTTGCCCCTGTATAGCAAAATAACTTTGCATAGCCATTCACTCTCCGGTGGTTAAATTGGCAAGCAATTTTGTGTATCGGTTTTATTTTCCGGGTGACTTTTTCTCATCGGTAATTGGTTTGCTGAAATTTCCCCCCTGTTTTATTAGTTCGCGTATATCTTCAATTCTCCACAAGGTAATACGTTGGCCAGGAGGTCTAAGGGGTTGTGGGTAGCGGCCTGAATTAACTCCTTCCCACCATGTTGATTTTGATACAGGGATGATTGCTGGGACTGGTGGATCTGCTTTAGGGTTGCCGATAATTTGAGAAAGGCGGAGGAAACCGGTTTCTGGTAGCGTGTGCATTTTGATTACTCCCGTTTGATAAAAGACGTAGTCATCCTATGGCGATTGATACAAGAGTAGGGCGGATTCGGTTATGACTTAACCGAATCCGCTAGAGGTCTAGAAATCAATATCGTCAGGGATGAGGTAACCATATTCATCTTTGGCTTCATCGAGATACTTTTGGACGGTGTCGGGACAAACGCTAAACCCAATACGAGCCAGGTCTGCGGATATGGAGTCGCTATTAGTACTAGTAGCTACATTCCTGTTTGAGGCAGGGTCATAGTGGTATGCTGAAATAGCCATGCCGTATACTAGTTTTAAAAGAGTTCCTTTTCCTGTGCCGCTAAAATTCTCTGGGCCAGAGCGGGATTGAGAAAGTTCTTTAAGTTGGAGAAGCTCTGCGCCAACATGATCGCGATCTGTATTGATAATGCGGTTAATGGCGTAAAGGAAATCACGAATTAAGGTTGTTTTTGTACCATTACGCTCCTCTTGCGCATCGGCTAATTGGACCTTTAATTTGTTAGCCAGTAAAGCAAGCTGATAAAGAGTAACCGGTTCGTGCTTTGGGTCGTACTGGTAATCATGCTGAGCGGCAAATCTACGTCTGTCTTCTGCATTCAGCTTATCCCAATCGCATGTGTAAAAGGTATATTGAACAAGTGGTTGCAGTATCTCTGGTAAGCTATCGAAAGGGTGGTTCCAATAACCTTCAAGATTGGGGATTAAAGGTGCGTATCCGGTAGTAGTATTTTTGAAAATCTTCATAACACTCTCCATGTGAATATGAATCAATATGTGAGCGGTATATTTGCCCACAGCGTGGGAAGCAGTAACTTGTCGGCTTTATTTATTACCCAAATAAACTCGCCGCCCCACATATTAATTGTAGTCCGGAAAAAGACATGGCGGTCAAATTCCGCCTTTATTTAAGGGGATTTACCAGATAACTGAATTTATCTAGGATAGATGAGAAAAAGCAGGCTCAGTTGGTACAAACAATCACGCTTGATAGAGTTATTTGTAGCAGGTACAACAGTAAAAGAGGGTAATTAATATTGCCGGCATCATTACTATTTATTACGGTGCTATTAGTAGTAGGCATTGATGGTGGGGGGATTTCGGATCAATGATACAGGCTGCATGTTTGGCGAGTGTTAACAGAGTGCAAAGTGCGATTTTAGCTATGTGGCAGCCGTCCATAACTTGATACTTATGTTTCTAAAAGCGGCATTGGTTTAGACAAGGCTATGGGACATCAATGCATGACAAACCGTGACAAAGACATTAAGACACAGCTTGCCATGTATTTTTAGGCTCCTTGTTGGGCTTACGTATCCAGCTTACCGTTTTCGGTGGTCAGCCGAGGTGCTTTATAAGCCGTTATAAGCTTGTCTAAGTAATCAGCCCACCACTGCATCATTGTCCGGCGATCTTTTAAATATTCAGCGTGATGGGTATATGCACCGCGTACTTTATTGCGTTCCTGGTGCGCCAGTTGCCGTTCAATGGCGTCGGGGTTGAAGCCTTCTTCATTGAGAATGGATGATGCGGTGGCTCTGAAGCCGTGCGCGGTAGCACGGCTTTTGTAGCCCATTCGATACATGGCATAGGTCAACGTGTTTTCAGACATGGGCTGAGTGTTATTACGCGTGCCTGGAAAGAGGAGGGAGTATTTACCCGAAATGGCGCGCAGCTCTTCAAGAACTGCTAAAGCCTGGTCAGATAACGGGACAATATGTTCCGAGTCCATTTTCATTCGTTCAGCCGGGATACGCCATAACCGGTCATCAATTTCGAACTCATCCCAACGGGCATTACGAAGTTCCCCAGGGCGTACAAAGGTAAGTGCTAAAAATCGCAATGCTAGCCGGGTAAGGGCATACCCATCATAGTTGGCCATACAGTGTAAAAACCCGGGTAATTCCTTACGAGACAAAGAGGCTTGGTGTTTTACCTTGCGTGTTTTTAATGTTCCTCCCAGTTCTGACGCAGGGTTGATCTCTGTCCGCCCGGTTATGAGTGCATGCTGGAATATTTTAGTGCAGCGCTGCAAGAGGCGGCTGACGACATCAAAAGCACCCCGGGCTTCAACTTTTCTGAGTGTCTGTAGAAGTTCTACTGAGGTGATGTCGTTTATCGGCCGTTGGCCAAGGGAAGGGAAAATATCTTTTTCTAGAGAGGCTAGGACGCGGTCGGCATGGTTCACAGTCCACAACCCTTTCTTTACTTCCCACCACTCGACGGCAAGCGATTTGAATGAATTTTCAGCTTTAATTATGGCTTGTGCTTTTTGTTGTCTTTTGGATTCGCCGGGGTCGATATTTTCATCAAGAAGGTATCGTGCCTTGTTATGCTTTTTCCGCGCTTCAGCGAGTGAAACTTGAGGGTAAACCCCTATGGCCAAAAGTTTTTCTTTACCATTAAAACGATATTTAAAGCGCCAGTATTTGGCGGCACTCACTTTAACCAGTAGATAAAGTCCGCCGCCGTCAGCCATTTTGAAATCCTTGTCTTTAGGCTGGGCGTTTTTTACAGCTGAGTCTTTGAGTCTCGTCATGGGGGTATCTCCGTATACCAATTAGCAATGTACCCCAAATGTACCCCCAAAATGAGGGTGTGGCGGTTAATGTCCGACGACGTCAGATGGGGTATAAGTTTGGCATCATTCTGGAGAAAAAGTTCAAAAAACAATGAGTTACAGATGGGTGTTGGACGATATTGGACTTTGATGGATGTTGCTGGAAAGGATAAATGGTGCCCGGGGCCGGAATCGAACCGGCACGACCGTTAAGTCGCAAGATTTTAAGTCTTGTGTGTCTACCAATTTCACCACCCGGGCTTAGGGTGGAGGCGCGGGTCGGAATCGAACCGGCGTAGACTGAGTTGCAGTCAGCTGCATAGCCACTTTGCTACCGCGCCTTAAACCTAAATTACCTTGGTACAACATGTAATTGGAGCGGGAAACGAGGTTCGAACTCGCGACCCCAACCTTGGCAAGGTTGTGCTCTACCGCTGAGCTATTCCCGCTTTTCAATTACATTTCCAGAATCAGGCAATTACTGCTCGATTCAAGGAGCCGCTATTTTAGCGATCTGCTTTGCAGAGTCAAGGAGGTTTAGGAAGAGATTGTAAAGACTTTACGAATTGCTCAGAAATTGCACAACCAAACGGTTAAATGTTTCAGGTTTTTCGCTGTGTAGCCAATGGCCGACCCCGCTGATGATTTTTATCTTTGCATTAGGGAACAAATCAAGGATCGTTTCTTTGTGTTTTTGTTGGATATAGGCAGATTCACTGCCCTTCAAAAAGAGCGTGGGGCCACTGAAGGGTTTGCCGATCAGTGTTTCGCTGACACTTTGATAGTGTTTGAGGATGGCGGACAGATTAAGGCGTAAGTTATATAGGCCAGACTCTTCACGATAGAGATTTTTAAGAAGGAAGCTCCGGACAGGTTGTTCGCTGACGTATTGCGAGAGTATCTCGTCAGCTTGTTTGCGCGACTCAAGTTTTGTTTGCGAAAGGGCTTGCAAGCCATCCAGAGCAGGGTTGTGATGTTGTGCATAGGTGACGGGGGCTATGTCGACAACAATTAATTTGAGAAGACGTTCCGGGTGGTTTAGTGCTACCTGCATGGCCACTTTTCCGCCCATTGAATGACCTAAGATATGCGCCCGCTGAATGTCGTGGTCATCCATGAATTTGATAATGTCGTTAGCCATGTCCGGGTAGGACATGTTGTCGTCGTGGGGCGAGGCGCCGTGGTTGCGAAGATCAAGTTGATAAACGCAAAAGTTGTCGCTCAAAGCCTTAGCGACTCCGGCCAGGTTGCTCAGTGAGCCAAACAGCCCATGCAGAAGGATAACGGCTGGTGCCGAGCCTTGCGGGTGCCCCTGTGGGTTAGAATTCAGTTTCATTAAAACTGGCCCATTGTTATGATCGCCCCTTTCCAGATAACGATTGATTTTACTCGTTATTTCGCCCTCACCTTAACAAAAGTAACCCTCCAATGGACCCCATTTTTTATTACATTATTTTAGTTGTCACGGGTTTGATCGCTGGCGTGATTAATACGCTGGCGGGTGGTGGTTCTAATTTGACGGTGCCCGCATTGATGATGATGGGCATGCCTGCCGATGTGGCGAATGCCACGAATCGCTTGGGTGTTGGTTTGCAGTGTGTGGTGGGTGTGCGTGGCTTTAAGCGGCACGGAAAACTGGATTTGACCGATGCACTGCCGATTGTCGGTATGACCTTGGGTGGTGGGCTGGTGGGTTCTCTGGCGGCTTCTTATCTGCCAAATATCTACCTGAAGCCCGTGTTACTGAGTGCCATGGTGATCATGGCGTTGGTTATCTTGATTCGGCCTTCAATGGTGATGGCCGAAGACGGTGAGCAGGTGCAGCGTTTAAGTAATCGCCCGCAGGCTAAATGGATTTTATTTGTCGCCGGTATTTACGGTGGTTTTGTGCAGGCGGGTGTGGGCTTCATGTTGATTGCCGCCATTGCGGGCTCGCTTCGTTATGATCTGGTGCGTACCAATGCGTTGAAAATGCTGTGCACCATTGGTTTTACCTTGATTGCGCTGGCGGTTTTTATTGTTCGCGGGCAGATTCAGTGGTTACCAGGACTGGTTTTAGCTTGTGGCACTATGTTGGGCGCACACTTTGCCGTTAAGTTGGCGATTAAGGTGAGCCAGAAGGCGCTGAAGTGGTTTTTATTTGTGATGACGCTGTTTGCCTGTGGTGCGGCGATGCTAATCTGACGGTTTGTTAAAATACTGATTTTTTTTCATAAAAAAGGCCGCGGCTCCATCAGGAACAGCGGCCTTTTTGTTTGTCTGCTACGGGTTAGTTAGCAGCAAGTGCCTGGCGTATGGAGGCCAGTTTTACGCAGGTGCTGAAAACATCCATGGTGGCACTGACATCCTCCAAGCTTGGAAAAGAGGGCGCAAGGCGGATATTGCTGTCCTGCGGGTCGTTGCTGTAGGGGAATGTGGCGCCAGCGGGCGTTAGTTTTACGCCAATTTCAGAGGCCAAATTTACCACTTCCTTAGCTAAACCAGGGCGGGTGTCCACGGAAATAAAATATCCACCTTCAGGTGTTTCCCAGCTCAGCAGGTCGTTGTCACCAAATTCAGCTTGCAGGCTCTCAAGCACGGCGGCAAAACGAGGACGTAACAATTCAGCATGTTTTGTCATGTGTGTTTTTAGCGCGTCCAGATTTGGCAGAAAACGCATGTGACGAAGTTGGTTAACTTTGTCAGGACCAATCAGTGATGCGCCCAGGCGTTTTTTGAATTCCTTAAGGTTGCTTCCTGATGCCGCCATAAAGGCCATGCCTGCACCGGCAAAGGTAATTTTTGAGGTGGAGGCAAATTGTAAAATAGTGCTTTCAGTGCCGTGTTTTTTACACTGCGCCATGATATTGGCTAGTGCGGGCGGATTGTCCGACAGCTCATGCACCGCGTAGGCGTTGTCCCAGAAGATACGGAAGTTGTTGGAGGCCAGTTTGCCCAGTTGCGCAATACGATCAACAACTTCGTCGCTGTAGACGATGCCTGTTGGATTCGAGAAACGTGGCACACACCAGATTGCTTTGATATTGCGGTCATTGCTGATCAGCTCTTCGACCTGATCCATGTCTGGGCCTTCACTGGTCATTCTGACGGGGATCATTTCTATGCCAAGATCTTCACAGATGGTGAAGTGGCGGTCATAACCGGGAGAAGGGCACAGGCATTTGATCTGGCCTTCATTCTGCCAGGCAGTACCTGGGCCTTCCGGGCCAAACAGGAACGCAAAGGTCATGGCTTGGCGCATCATGGTCAGACTGCTGTTGCCGCCGGCAATAATTTCGGCGAGGGATACACCCAGTAGGTCGGCACCCAGTTGACGTGCTTCTTCAATGCCCTCAAGGCCACCGTAGTTGCGTGTATCAGTGCCGTTCAGGGATTTGTAATCGCCAGCCAGAATGCCATCAAGTGCGTTGGACAAGTCCAGCTGCTGCGGGGAAGGTTTGCCACGCGTTAAATCCAGATTCAGCTTTTTGTCCTTTAATTCAGAGTAACGGGTTTCGAGATCGGCTTCCCATTGCTGTAGCTGTTCTTTGCTGGCCTGATTGAGTTGCAAGACGTTTTCTCCACGTGAACAATTATGGTCATATATTTGGCAAAATGCGCTGCATTATAATGCTTCTAGCAAGCCATCTGAATACTACAAAGGTATATATTTGGGGTAAATCAGGTGATGACCTGTGCGGCAAAAGTAATTATTTTTGGTTGTGGATTATTGAGTGATTTGGAAACCAAGAAAAAACGGCGGATAATAAGCAAGAGCTGCGTTGTAAGTTTTTGATTTTACCAAATAAAAGCTCTGAGAGGCTGAGATGAAAAAAATAATCTACTCGATCAGCGTATGTGCATTTTGCAGTATTTTTTCAATGAATCTTTATGCCCTTGACGGGATACGAATAGCCGGTGGCAGTGGTGATCACTCCAGTGACGGCTACGAAATTGCTGTGCTGGATGATGTTGATAAAACTTGGCTCGATGGCCGGATCAGGGGCCAGTGGCAATTAAGCCTGAGTGACTGGGATTTTGACGGCGAACCTAATGATGATTTACAGGTCGTCAGTATTGGCTCAGTGTTTATCTACGATTTTAAGCCGCGCTCAAATGGCTTGCAGCCTTATATTGATTACAGTCTGGGCTTGGCGTATGTGAGTGAGACCAAGATCGATGACGCGGACCTTGGTATGCACGTTCAATTTGATAACCGTATAGGCTTTGGGGTTCGCTTTGGTAGTGATCAACGTCACGATCTCAGTATCAGTTACCGTCACATTTCAAACGCAGGTTTGGATAGCGAGAATGATGGCTATGACGCTGTCATGGGCGCTTACACTTATCGATACTAGAAGCTGACTAAACCGGATTGAGAGCGGGGGAGGGCTGGCCTTGCTCCTGCTCTGTTAGCATCTGCGTAATACGTGTGGCCGCTTCCAGTGCGCGCAACCCATCTTCACCGGAAACCAATGGTTCGCTGCCATTTTTTGCACAGTCGATAAAAGCTGCAATTTCTGTTTGCAGCGCATCACCATCTTCGTAAATATTTTCCGTGCTATTGATGTCGGGAACGCCCGGGAACATCTCACCTTCGCCTTTTTTGTGATAGCTGAAGATACGGTTTTGGAAGTCGACAGAGAGGTACGCGTCAGGTTGGAAAATACGCATTTTTCGTTCGGACTTGAGGCTGATGCGGCTGGCCGTAACATTGGCCACACAGCCGTTGGCAAAGGTCAGGCGAGCATTGGCAATATCTGTCTCGTTGGATAGCACCTTTGTGCCGCTGACGTCGATATCAACCAGTTCAGAACGCACGGTCGATAGAATAATATCAATATCATGAATCATTAGGTCAAGGATAACATCCACGTCAGTAGCTCTGGGTTTGAAGGGTGCCAGTCGGTGCGCTTCGATAAAACGTGGGTTGTGCAGAACGCTGTCCAGATCCAGCATAGCGGCATTGAAACGCTCAAGGTGGCCGACCTGCAGGATACAGTTGTTTTCTTTGGCGGTCTGAATCAGGTCGCGCGCTTCGTCTGGAGTCACGGTGATGGGTTTTTCCACCAGTACGTGAATGCCTTGGCTCAGAAATTCCTTGGCAATTTTATGGTGCAGGATGGTGGGTGTGACAATGCTAACGGCATCAACTTTGCCAAACAGGTCGCGATGATCTGTGTATGCTTCAACGCCATGTTCAGCAGCAATAGCCTGAGCATTTTCTGCATTGTTATCAACCACGCCAATCAGTTGACTACCTTCAAGGGACGCATATTTTTGGGCGTGAAATTTGCCCAGATAACCAACGCCTACAACGGCAGTACGAAGTGCACCAGAGTTCGTCATTATTTTTTTAAATCCATCACTGTTTCGTTGGCGGGCGATTATACGGGATTGGCACAGATTAAACATCTTGTAGGTAAAATTTACGCGCAGCTATTGTGTCTTTTATAAATAGTGGCTTAAGCTAAAAAAGCATTTAGGCCGGTTTTAACTGGTTTGGTAGTTCAGTTTTTCAAGGTTTTATCTACGAATTCAAGTGGTTGGCGGCTGTTTGACAGTGTCAGTCATAGAAACGTTCGTATATTGCAAAAGAGTAGGGCGATGGGGTTAGTTTCAGACTTCGCCTTAATACAGCGGTTAAATCGTGTAGGGATATAAGCGGATCATCATGGGCAAGTCGTTAGTTATTGTTGAGTCACCAGCAAAAGCAAAAACAATTAATAAATACCTGGGTAGCGATTACATCGTTAAGTCCAGTATTGGTCACATTCGTGATTTGCCCGTGAGTGGTTCTGCCAGCACATCGGACCCAAAGGCGCGTGCTCAGGAAGCGGCTAAAACCCGAAAAATGGACCCCGTAACTAAAGCTGCGCATAAAAAGAAGAAAGCAAAACAGCAACTGATCAGTCGTATGGGCATTGATCCTGAAAATGGCTGGGAGGCGCGCTATGAGGTGCTTCCGGGAAAAGAAAAAGTTGTTAATGAGCTTAAACGCCTCGCTAAAGACGCTGACACCATCTATCTCGCGACCGATTTGGATAGAGAGGGAGAGGCCATTGCCT
>Ga0209395_1007714_pt1 | contig 11209 bp, 8 predicted proteins | sample GOMGulsemesocosm_3_FD_184635 | JGI IMG/M metagenome (GOLD analysis project Ga0209395, IMG submission 184635) | Methane-oxidizing microbial communities from mesocosms in the Gulf of Mexico - GOM9D Gulf of Mexico (SPAdes) (version 2) | ecosystem: Environmental > Aquatic > Marine > Cold seeps... | reverse complement strand
TCAACCTCAGTAGTTGACCATTTATGTACCTCCTTCAGTTCAATTTGAAATGCTTCAAGTGCTCGTTTGTATTCATCTAACGCTTTAGAAAATGGATGATAACAACAACCATACCAAAGCCACGCGGATGGGTAATGGGCTACCAACCCTTTCGAGTTAGTTTCAGTAACAGAGTAAGGCCATATTTCATAGGTGCCCTCATCTAATAAAACAGCCGCTAGCCGTTGCTTAAAATCACCAGAAATCTGCACATCGCCTTTATGCTCTAAAACTTGATAATTTGCTCTGCACTCATCAATCAACGCACCTAAATCTTTTAACATCCGCACATCCTTCGCACCTTGCCTGGGTATTCATACAGTGATAGCATTCACCGGGACTAAAACCGGATACGCGACATTGTAATGGATAAAAAACAACAATTAGAAAATTCTCACCAATATATCAAAGATATCCGTGAAAAACTCGGCCTAGGCAGAACTGAATTTGCCAACTTGCTCGGCATGAACTCTACCGGAGAGAGAACGGTACGAGGCTGGGAGAACGGTGAGCACAAACCAAGCAAAGGAAAGCTAGAAGTAATCAATAATCTTGAGCAAAATTTGATCAAGATTCGAGAAAAGGCCCCGTACCGGTTCGATAACAGCCGAACTCCCGACTTTAAATTCATAGATCTTTTCGCCGGTATCGGCGGAATTCGCCTTCCCTTTCAAGAACTTGGCGGCGAATGTGTTCTTACCTCTGAGTGGGATAAGTTTGCACAAAAAACATACACAGCCAACTTTGGTGAGGTGCCTAACGGTGATATAACCAAGATAAAGGCAACAGATGTCCCCGATCATGACGTGCTTCTTGCTGGCTTTCCCTGCCAAGCATTCTCCCAAGCTGGATTGAAGCAAGGCTTTGACGATACCCGCGGCACCATGTTTTTTGAGGTACAGCGTATTCTTGCCGAGAAACGCCCAAAAGCGTTTTTATTGGAGAATGTTAAGCAATTGCGTGGCCACAACAAAGGTAAAACCCTTGAAACCATCATGGCAATTCTCCGTGGCGAGCATGAACAGGACATACCTACCGATGTGCCGATGTCTCAAGAGGCCCGCAACGCCCTCACCCATAAGCTGAACTACCACACAGAATTTAAGGTATTGCGCGCAGGCGACTTTGGTGCCCCACAAAACCGAGAACGCATTTTTATAATCGGCTTTGATAAAGATTATTACGGTCCAAAGGCAGACTTCAACGAGTTATTTTCATGGCCTGTGCCACCAAAAACAAAAACCAGGCTTGGAAAAATTCTACAAACACCTAAACAACTTGCAAAACTTGATGACAGGTACACCATTTCCGACAAGCTCTGGGCGGGCCATAAAAAACGCAAAAAGGAACATTTAAACAAGGGCAATGGCTTTGGCTATTCACTATTCAACCATGACAGCGAATACGTGAATACCATCAGTGCCCGATACTACAAGGACGGTTCTGAAGTATTAATCGATCAGAGCGACATAGGTAAAAACCCTCGCCTGCTAACACCACGTGAATGTGCCCGCCTACAAGGGTTCCCCAACGATTACATTGTAGACGCTGTATCCCACGGCCAGATATATAAGCAGTTCGGTAACTCCGTTTGTGTGAATGTCATTACCGCTGTTGCCGAGCAGATGAGGAAAGCACTGAAAAAAGCAGAAAGAAATAAGAACAAAAAAGATAAGGCCGCATAATCGCTCACCTCCCATCGTTGACAAATGGCATGGCGTTTGAGTCAAGCGCAAAAATGGGCACTTAAGTCAGGAACGCAGGAACGCAGGAACGAGCAACCATCAAAATTCAACCCTTCGTCCACAAGCCACAACATTGATATAACCGTCATCAGTCACACTGGAATAGCCGCTGTTTTTAGCCAAGCAGCTGCTGTAATCGTTTCAAAAACGGTACACGAAAAGCCTCTTAAACCTACAGCGGCTGGCCGCCAACTCCAATTTGGAATGTCAGTTAGATGCTCGCTGCTCACAAGAATCCATAAAAGCATCAAGCTGCTCAGCAGAGCGCGCCTCAAAAACTAATCCGCCTCCGTGATGATTCACCACATGGAAGAATTTCCTCCAATTTTTTCAGCAGAGGTTATCCATACATGTCTCTCCATAGCCCTTAATATTGCGCTAGCAACACTACACTTCGCCCGTACATGTAGTGGTCAATCATACAGTCCTTAACCGAAGTGGTTGCTAAGTTGGAATGCGCGGTATCCAAGCACTGCATCAAATAAATAACTATCATCTGCTAACTAAAATCGGTGGCATTGGTAATATTTTGGGCGCCACCATTACTTTGGAAACAGGCGACATCAAACGATTTGCCGATGCTGGCCACTATCTGTCTTATTCCCGCTGTGTGAGCACATAAAAAATCGGCAACGGAAAAAGAAAAGGTCGTGGAAACCGGAAAGACTGGAATCGATATTTGGCGCTGGAGTATATGCAGGCGTCTCACTTGGCGTCTATTTGGGAGCTACAGATAAAACATTTTTATCAAAAGAAACAGGTGAAATCTCACATCATGATAGCCAAGAAAGCAGTAGCCGGAAAGTTTGCAAGAGCCATTTATCCTATATTGAAGAACTAGGAGGCATTTGATGTGAATCGCGCGTTTAATTAGTGCACTACATGTATTGAAAGTGATGAAAGCAAGAGTGCTACTGAAAAACTAAGATATAGTATATTCAGACTTATCCGATAACCTAGGGCTACCCTCAGTTGCAAGCCGACCATCAAACCTCCCAGTTGTACATGAGTTCGGCATTTTCCCAAATTTTCCGACAAGGAATAGCGAGCTTCGTAGATGGAATTTTGTTATTTCCTATCGCTCGGCCCATATTGAATGCTTGGCTCCTCTGCTTTCCTCCCATCAGGTCTCGTTCTTTGAGAAACTTGGAGAGGGCCTTCCAAGCGTCCTCACCCTTTGAGACACAGAACTCCACGGCAGCATCCTCATCTGAGCGCTTCGGTTTTGCTCCTTTCTTCTCCGAACTGAAAAGCTCGTCCAGCGTGCTCGGGACGGGGAGTTTTGGGTGCTCAAGTAGAGTCTTCCAGCAGTCTTCTTGCTTACACCATTCTGGTACATGGGTGACTCCACTGGGCGTATCTACAATGTGTTTGTGGACTAGGTCACAGAGCTCCAGTAGATAATGTAGCAGCTCATCAGGAACGTCCTGTGCATTCCAAATCGCTTCAAGGTCCAGTTTTTGATTGGTCGTGTTGCTAAGGAGCGCTAGCGTGTAGCCCACTAGGTTCTGAGCAAAACTCTGGTAGATCTGCTCACGAATTCTTCGTTTGACCTCTTTTTCGAGTCGCCCCCAGACGATAAGCAGGCCAACGGTGCGCTTGAAATAGCCTGCCCAATAGTCTGGGGTGTCCGCTGATATTTTGACCTCTTCGGCCAATAGATTGGAGTTGAACGCCGCGAAGCACTTCTGCGGCCCGAGGGAAACGATATGAGGCTTTTCATGGTGGGCGTACCAAACCTTGGAAAAGATACCTTTTTCAAACCGTTGCTGCCTCGGATACTTTGCATCGAAGAGCTTGCGCTGCGCCGTGGTTTTCGCGTCGAGTCGTCGACGCTCATCCCAGCTTCCGCGCGCTTTCTCGTAGAACCAATAGGATTCTCTAGTGCCGCCGGTTGGATCTGGTGCTGGGAGTTTCAGTGACAGGTTATGAAGCACAGGATGAGGAGGATCATTGGCTCGAAGATCGCTCATTTGCACACGGTTCTGCGAGTTGGAGAATTTACCAATTTTAGGCACAAGAAGATCACTCAGTCTCGTTGACTCATTCATGTCCTCCGGTTTCGCGGATTCATGAATAACCATGATCTTCATCTGTACAAAGACATCATCCAAGTTTGACTTATAAGCTTTGCGAGTGTGATAGAGACTTGCTGTAGTCTGACCTCCGTTCACTATCTGGAAATCGTCGACAATTGAAAGTGCGAGGCTCCCGTCATCAAGAAAGGTGGTCTCCAGACTCTCTGCGTATACGGTAATTCCATTATTGTACGCACCAAACATGCCTGGTTCGTTTCGAATGGTGTCGCGTATGCCTTTATTAACGGACACCCTCTGCGACAAAAACACTCGAACATTCATTTCTAATAGTCGGGTTTTGTGGTGTTCGTAAAGGTCCGCGAGCATCGCCCCAGAAACGAAGGCCAAGTATGTAGTGTAAAAACCGTTTTCGCTTTTTGAGGAAACACACGGAACAGCCCCGCCATAATCGGCAAAGTCGATTATGATCCCTTCTCGCTCGCCTGATCTTCGTCGATTGAAAACCCGGTTCATATCCCAGACGACTACGACGGTGTCGATACCGCACACGTCTAGTGTAGTACCTTCCCGCTGCGGCGCGATCCCATCCGTGACGACTATAATCCGGAGTTTGGTAAGCCCTTCTTTCAGATCTCTGAGAAGTATCGCCAAGTCATAGGCTGGGTGTGCGCTATCTATCCTATCTCCTGGTAGCTTTCCTATGAGCGCCCGAGAAGCAAAAGTTGTTGCTCTTTTTACGGCGGCATCAATGTCACGGTTGCTGACTTTCCAGTCGGCGAGTTCGGCGCCATTCCAGCTCTTCCACACGTTGACGACTAAGGAAACTGTCTCCATATCATCATCTGGTTGATATGCATCGATTCGGGCTCCGATGTTCTTGTTCAACCAGGAGCAGAGCTGATAGTCATCGATCTCGCCGAACTGAACTAGGTGGTCACACATTGTTTCGGTGAAGGCTTCTTCCTTTTCGGTATCGTTGGCATCTGCACGAGCGAGCACCTCACTGTGAAAATCTTCAACGAACTCTACAAGTTTCTCGTCCACTAGCTCCTGACTCCTAAATGCTCTTCCAGATCACACTGAAATGGTTTGCACGCGGAGATCTGCACCGAATGCGTTAAATCACCGGTGCCTTGAGGGAGCGCTATGATTCGGGGAAATCCCTCCTGCACCTTGAAGAGTTCTTCGTGGCGCTTGGTATAGCGGGATACATATTTCTCAGCGTTTACTTCCAAGTATTTCGCTAGAACCAGCTTTCTCTTGAACATAGCGGCGGCACTACCCTTGCCCAAGTGGCTTTCTATCTCCTCCACAATATCCGGAAGAGATTCTCCAGTCTCGTGTACATCGATAGTCAGCACAAAGAGATAGAGACTTTCCAGTTCGCGATCATCTAACTGGCGTTCGTTACTGATGACGATCTTGCGAGGCTCTTTAGTGATTGTAGATTTGACCTCGACGACTTTGCCCTTGTGTTCAAAATCATGAACTTTCCGCTGCGACCCTTTCCACGACTCCACGGCTGCAATGTCCGTCATCTCAGATAAGAACAGCTTGCGGAGCCACCATAGCTCAGCAAAAAGCCCGCGCTGCCTGTTCTCAGACAGAGTCTTATTACCTGAGTGCGAAAAGAACTGATCCCAAATGTAGATCACATCTGCGAGAGTCTTTGCTCTGTTCTTAGGTGCCACGTCCACTAGTGACTCGATGACATCCGCACAGAAACATGCGAATGGGATTTCCAGCTCTTCATCTAACAGCTCCATCACAACATATTGTTCAAACTCTTCAAGCTGAATTTTTTCCAGCGAGAAGCGCATTCCTTCCCAATTAGGCATCTTGGCATCTGACCAGTTCTCAGTCGCTTTCAGAAGAACTTCACTCACACCCTGGGTGACGCCCCAAGAGGCATAGTCACCATGGCCGGACACACTTTTAATATGGCGCTCCATATTGTTAGGGAATCTAACGGAAAGCTGCCCCCATATGTATCTCAGCTGGTTCTGATCCATCTTACTCACCCCAAAGATTGTTTTTCTTCACGTAAACGGTGTTGACTCGTGTTCGAATTTTCTTGAACTTACCCGCAGGGAAGCTGGCGACGAAGCCGTAAATCTCCTCACCATCAGTGAGCCCGTATTCTTGCGGAGTATCCTGGTCGCTTTCTCGCTGTGCCTTCATGTCTTCCCGATTCTCACTCGAACAAATAGAATAGATTAGAAGTAGCCCGCGACTAGCTGGACGACGAAACCGAATGTACGGCCCGGGAGGCTTACCTGATCCTGGGTCTTCCCCTTTCTGTGCCTGTAAGGCGTGATAGTTGCGTTCAATTGTATCGCGCTCGGTCGCTGGGAAGTCGAGCCACTCGTCGTGGGGGCTAAGTAGGGTACCAATGGATATACTATCTTTGGTGGAGTTGATATTGGCCACACGCTTAAAGCACCCGATACTGTTCCCACGCGCCTTGAAGGAGTGGGCGGGATTTTTCTTGTTTACGATAACTATATCCCATTTAGCCAAGTGGCCCGGGGATTGCTCTTTGATGAAATTGGCCATTACACTGGGCTGTACGAGTGTGGCCTCTTCGCTACCCCCGTAAGTTGTGAGGAAATCAACAACGGCCTCTCTAGGCACAGCTTTCCAATGATGGTTTTGTGTACCTTCGAGCTTTGTGCCGGCCTCGCACGCCAGGATTAGGTTGTTCAAGACCTTGAGGTTTGTCTTTGCCTTGCTGGGGGTAAAATTGATTGTCGCGGACACCTTCCCAGAAAAGTTTTGGTCTACAACTTCGGTGTCTCTTCTCTTGCCCGCGCTGGTGACCATCAGCATTCCTGGATCCTCTAATACAGAGAGCCCAAAGTCTTGTGGTTCCATCTTAAGGAGAGCCATATTGTCGAACTGTAACCTGAGATTTATTTCGGCTTGAGCGATCTGCCGAAAACATTCAATAATCTCAGACGTCGTGTGGATCCTACAAAGGTCAAGGTATCCAGGGCGGTAACCGAACCAACGCCCCATTTGCATCAGGCTGTCGTACATGCTGGAGGGACGGAGGTAATAGGTAACCGTCAACCCTTCGAGTGTGAGGCCTCGGGACAGCTTGTCACCACCAACGGCAATCATATGAGCCCCCCGGTTCTCCCACGGCACCTCTTCACCGCGCTCGCTGGCTTTCTTAGCGGTGTCTTCGGCATCTTTGTACCTGAGAGAATCCTTTGAGGTACCGTTGATGGCAACGACGTCCGTTCTTCGGATCATCTCCGACAGATGTTCTTTAACTTCTTCCCAGCTGTGTGCAGGGAGCGGAGCGTGAGCGGATGTTCCCGCCTCTGACATCTCCCTCAATGTGGTATTGACTGGAAGAAAATCCTTGTTCCAGATCTCTTTGAGGTCTTCAAGCGGATCTTCTGGCGAAGAAATTCTACCTTCGAGTTTATTAACCTCTATTTGGACAAGCCTCTTAACTTTACTCTGAACATCGACCCAGCGAGTCACGTGAATCAGCATTGTGTTGTGTGGATTCTTAGTTTCCCTCTTGCGCCTAACGGCTGACGCTAGTACGAAGCTCTTGATGGCTCGAATCATCGAATCAGGCAGGACTTCAACATGGAGATCCATCTTGTGCCCAGGGAAAAAAATATCTTGTCCGTCGCTCACTGGGGGCGCCAAAATGGGAAGTGGCTCTACACTCTCCGAGTTTTCATCATCTTTGATCCCAAAGACATCGGCCGCGCCAACGTAATTGTCTGGCTGCGATAGATTGAACATGAAGTTTCTCGGAAAAAGGTCGTCACCGTACTTTGGATGTTTTGTGTCGTCGTGAATAAAAATATTGGCATAGGGCGTTGCCGTATATCCAATGTAGGCTGATTTATCAAACAACGTGAGCAGCTCTCGAATCCTTTGGTTGGTCAGCGTAGGATCGCATTCATCAAGGACAGCCTGGTCCTCCTCATTACGTACCACGGCCCTAGTATTGACGGAAGCTTGGTCGCACTCATCGTCAATCACGAGCAGCGGTAATTTGTTGACCCTCAGACGTCCATCTTCGTCGTGCTCTCCGGCAACGCTGCCTAACCATTCGACCAAGTTCCTAAGAATAGACACTTGCTTTTTGACGACGAATACATAGGGCTCCGACTGAACGAAGCCTGCGCGCTCGGCGACGCCTTTCTTAAAGTCGCCTTTTTCATCACTGGTGGTGAGTGACTGAATGAAACAGGGCAGCCCATCCTTCTCGCGATGTCCAGGGTATTTGCCGATTCCAATTTTTCGATACGAAATGTCCTTCATAATGATGGCCTTCTCGGAGTCGTAACCGAGTAACTCATCGTTGAGTCTTAGCTGGGTTTGGCTTCTTAGGCTGTTGTGAACACCCGTAAGCACGACGATAATTTTGTAACCAGAATCGATGGCCCGCGTGATGAGGCCCGTGTAACTAGCCGTTTTTCCGGACTGGACGCTACCCATCACCAAGCCCCGACGGTCCCAAAGCCCTGTCCGCTGGGGGTCTTCAATTTTTGAGAGGATGCTGCAAGTGCTGTCTGAGAGCTCTTGGACAACGGCCTTCGAAAAGCCTTTATCTTGTACGAGATAGTCCTTGTAGTGCTCCCAATAATGCCAATTGATTTCTCTCTTCGAGCCGCCCTGAGTCGTGAGGTTAATCCATTCCTCGTGATCACCGGCATCTTCCATCACTGAGTGTTTACGGGGGACACTAATCACGTGCCGACGCAAGCCGATCATCATCTGCTCTCGATCAAAGGAGAATGAACTCATCATATCGAGGAACTTATTCATTGAATCAAACGTGCAAGTCGTGTTCTTAAAAAAACCGTTCGACATATCGTCGACCACGTCGTAATCGGGACCTTTTCCTGTATCAGACATTCAGTATTTCCTTTTCTAGTGCGATTCTCAGCTGGGGGCTGTTGAGCTGAAAGACGATTTGGCAAACATAATCCACGGCATTCTTAGGCTGTTTACCCTCTTCTATTTCTTTTCTTGTTATCTCGATCGCCAATTCAACGAGAGCATTCGGCGGTTTTTCGACGTTGTCCGGCAGATCCACCGTAGCATCTGTGAGTTCGTTGTTATCTACCGTGATACCGCGATAAGGGACAGTGCGTTCGATTAGGTGTAAGAGGGCGTTGAGGTGCGTCTTGGACAAATTCGCGGATTCGCGAAGATGCGAGATGGCAGGGCTCTCACGATTCACCTTGTAGACGATCTTATCTCCCACCTTGCGACGATGCCAAATGTCTGCATGAACATTTTCGCCAGGGATCCTTCTCGCGATGGTTCGCCGCCGATACACCTGGGAAGATTTTTCTCGGGTACTTCTTACCAGTCTTTCAAAATCTCGGCGTAATCGAAGCGGGGGGGAGGCTTGAGCCTTTTTAACATCTAGGTCCCACTCGTGATCCACATTGTTGGGAAGATCGACCTTAATGCGACAGAGGCGGTACTGGTCCTTGGCCTCAAAATGCTTTCCATTGTCATCGGTCAAACCTAGATAGCCTCCGGCAATGATCATCCTTTTGTTGCGGTAGACGTAAAAGCCCTGTTGCGCAGACCAGCCCCAAGGACCCTGCGCCTTCCTCAGCTCAGCCATCGTGAGATAGCTTGAATGCGGCATTATGTACGGAGTGACCGTGACTGAGTCGCGGCCAAAGGTCTCAGTCGTTCGCTCCTCTGTACTGGAGTGGGCGGTGAGAAACGGGTCCCAAGCGTGACACTGGGCGTTCCCAACCTTCATCGAGATAGCATCTTTTCCGGAGAGGAACCGATGAAAAGTCATCTCAAGATGCGGGAGCACCGTGCCGGTAAACTTCTCGTTAAAAGTGTCTTCCAGACCCTCTAAGTCAGCGCCAGATTCGCCTATGATTCTGTCGAGGTTCTGCCATAAGACGACAGTTCCTTTCTCGACTTTTTCCAGCTCCTTAGAAAGCTTACTTTCGGTCGCGGCGTCGACGTCTATTATCAAATCCCAACTGTCTCGCTCCTCAACAATTTCCAGATCCCATTGTCGTGCCGAGACCTCGCCCGCAGGAGTCTTGGTCATTACGCTCATGAGCTTGCACTGAGACCAAGAAGCGGTCTTCAGTCCAAGACTGAAACGTCCCAAGTCTTCCACATCGCGGGTTTCGTCAGGACTTCGGCCGCCAGGCTGCATTGCGACCTTTAGCTCCGCCTCAGTCATTCCGTTACCGTCGTCAGAAATCATGACCCAAGGGTGTCCTTTGCCCCACCCCCAAGTGACCTGGATATTCTTAGCCTTGGCAAAGATACTATTGTCTATGAGATCGGAGAGCGCTGTGTGTAGCTGATAGCCCATCGCTCTCATGGACAAGACAAGCGCCTTTGCGCTGGGGACGGCGAGTTCTGTGCGAGGGCTTTGCTTCATAATTTATCTCATAAAGAGGACCCTTCAGAGAGAATCCATTGGTTAGAATGGGTTGTATTTTGCTTTAACGCAGCACTCACTTTTTTATAGATGACGCACACGATAACGATTTCGGTCGCTACTTTGTCGTCGTGACTTAAGGGGAACAGACAAAACTCACCTTTCACATATCTGTCGAAGTAATAAACGCAAGCCGTAAAAGGCCCCAGTTACAATATCGGCTGACAACAACCGCATGGGTTTTTGTTGGTTTCATTGTCATTTTAAACAAGTGATGTCCTCATAGACTCTAAAGAAATTCTTCCAACTGGCTATTTTCGCGCCAACTGGAAGAATTTGTCTGCCTGCTCCACCAACAAATCCCTTATCCCCAATAACACTACGAATTTATATGTACTGGTGAACGCTCCCTGATCTAACAAAGCTAAAACCTTTTCAGCAAAGACAATTGCATTCAGTGCTTTAGGGTTTTGCTGCAGGCTCACTCATATTCACTCCAATAATCCGCCTTCTCCGGCACCAGCCAACGCACCCCACCACTCGGACCTTTACCCGGCTCGTCATAACGAGGAATCAAATGCATATAAAAATGGGGAACAGTCTGACCGGCAGCTGCGCTATCGCTGACACCGATGTTGTAACCCGAAGATCTATGCTCTTGCCCAAGTTTGGGCTTAGCACCATAAAGCCAGACAAACATCGAAGCTCGCTCTTGAACATTCAACTCAGAAAATGATGAAACATGCGGTATGGTGATTATCAGCGTATGTCCGCCGCTGACTGGATAACCATCAGCAATGACAAACGCATGCTCGTTAGCGGCAAGAAGTCTTGAGTTACTGGAATCTTGAGTAATTTCACAGAGTGGGCAGGGTTGCTCAGCCATTACATCCGTATTCCTTGGCGAGTGGATCTATCCTAATCTGCATCGTTTCACGTGATGCAGGTCACACTAAAGGACTAACTCTACCAGTTAACCC
>Ga0209395_1007712_pt1 | contig 11210 bp, 4 predicted proteins | sample GOMGulsemesocosm_3_FD_184635 | JGI IMG/M metagenome (GOLD analysis project Ga0209395, IMG submission 184635) | Methane-oxidizing microbial communities from mesocosms in the Gulf of Mexico - GOM9D Gulf of Mexico (SPAdes) (version 2) | ecosystem: Environmental > Aquatic > Marine > Cold seeps... | reverse complement strand
GATGATTTTATTCAGCTACGGTTTCTATGGATGGTACGAAAAAATAAACACCTTATTACTGAGAACTAATTGGTTATGCAAACAATTAGACGCCCTTAACATTACTTATTATCACGATCCTTATGTAAATATCGTTACGATAAGATCTCATCACATTACTGAAAAGGTAGCTAACAAATTTGGGTTGGTTCCTGATACCCACGATGGTGAATGTAATTGGTACAAAGTAATTATTATGGACCATGTAGAAGTAGATGATTTACAGAAATTTATAACAGCTTTAAAGAAAACAAATAAATAGATTCCTTTTTTAGGATGATGAAAAACACGCTTTTTTGAGCGTGTTTTTTTGTTTTTAATGATACCTATAGAGACGCAATGCATTGTGTCTCTTTTTTTTTGCAAAAGGCAAAGGAAAGAGCATATTTACAAATAAACATGAAAATTTCTAGACGCATAAATATATTCAACTTTTAGGCGAAATCCTTTATCAAAAATTAATAAACCAAAGACTTATTAATAAAAATCTTTTTGTCTCTCAATATTTTAAAATGTTACTGAAACCTACATTATTAAAAAATGAACTCTTATTTTTTTATGCACAGAAATTAACAAATATCAATAAAATTTACCTTATACACAGGAAACGTTAGGCATTATACCGTATTTTAGTTATTAACGTTTTTATGTACGTTTTTTTCTTACCTTCTTACAAAAATTGTCGTACAAATTCTTTTCACAGAGCATCTTACACTCCCCATTTTGTGCCTTCTAATTGAATTTGAAATTAAATTGCTAATAAATGAAAACAAGAATTTGGTATGCACTAATTCTTTTGGGGGTTTCTTTTTTAGGTTTCTCTAAAGAAATAACAATCGTTAAGGACAGTTCCTATGTGGTTTCAACCAATACCAAGAAAATTCAACATGAATTTTCTTGGGAAACTATGGAGAAATTGTATCCTGTCTCAAATGCTGTTGAAAAAAACAGAGATTTGGCTGCGGGTTCATTTAAAGTTATAGAGGAACATGAATCGTGGGTGGATAGTTTTTCAAACGAAGACATTCAAGAACTTCCTGTAGGAGTCAAGCATACAAGAGAAAATATCGAATATGCTATTGGTATAACTGAAGCAACATTTAACAAAGATTATACAGAATTAACCGTATTTGCTAGATTACGACTACCACAAACAGATAGCAATGGATATCCCATAGAACTTTTTTTTGGAGCCAATAATGTAAAACTATCTCATCAAGGAGGAATTGTAGGCGATGCTAATTTAGTGTTATTAGGTGATATGCGCCTTCCATTTAATGGAGGAAAATGGATGTTAACACTTAAAGGAGGGTTTGATTATAAAAAAGGAAATGTCGAAAACCAAACGTATGTGACCATTAATTGTGATGGAGTTAAGGAGCTAGGTATTGAAGGCTTGGTAGAGTTTTCGAGAGAATTAATAATACCAATTGAATCTAAAGGATCCAAAAAGGGAACTGTTGACGCTTCTAAAACCAAGGTGAAGGAAACCATTAAAACGGAGAACGGTACTCAAGTTATTCAGGTGCCTTATCGAGTAAAAGGAGGGTTCAAAGTGGTTGTTTCTGATTGGAACGATTTATTAGTTGGGATTGACTTACAGCCTTTTGTCATGGCAAAAAAACGTAATAAAAAAGATTACCAAGGCAATTTTCAATTTTTTGTCAATCAAGCTGTACTAGATTTTAGTGATTTACGGAACGACCCTGCCGTTGAATTTCCAGAGTACTATCAAGAAAACGGACTATTAATTCCCAATGAACGCTCTTGGAGGGGGGTGTATGTAAATACTGTTGAGGTTAAAATGCCTACAGAATTCATGACGTCCAACACCATAAAACGAGGAAAGAACGAACGTGTTGCCTTTGGTACACACCATCTTATTATAGATAACTATGGAGTATCGGGCACGTTCAGCGCCGATAACATATTCACTTTAGATCAAGGAAGAACAAATGATAGTAACGCATGGGTCTATTCTTTAGATCATATTGAAGTCTCTTTAGCTGCCAATAATTTTATTGGAGCAGACATTGAAGGACGCATTTTATTACCTGTTTCTAAAAAACCAAAAAGCACTAATAGTAGTCCCGATCGTGTAGGGTTAAAATACATAGGCATTATTTCTCCCGAAGAGTATTTATTGAACGTAAGTAACGATTCTATTATAGATTTTAATCTTTGGAAAGCGAAAGGTCAATTGCTTCCAAATAGCGCCATTGAACTAGCCGTTAGAGACGGGGAATTCAGACCCAAAGCCACATTACACGGACATTTGTCCATTAGTGCTAGCCAAGTAAAAAGGATGAAGAATGAAGGAGAACTTGAGGTTAGAGAAGACAAAAAGGAAAAAGGAAAACAAAAATTAGTCGAATTTAAAGGAATTGTATTTCAGAATTTAGCTTTACAAACAGAATCACCCGTTTTTGAAGTGGATTATATGGGTTATCAAGACGAGGTATCACTAGCGGGGTTTCCTGTGTCTATTTCCAATATTGGCATTACTGCTAATGAGCAAAATGCCAATCTGTATTTTGAATTAGGGATTAACCTAATGGGAGAAACAAATGGATTTGCAGCAGATACTAGTTTAGGAATCATAGGTAGTTTTGAAGACGAAGATTATAAACAAAAATGGAAGTTTGATGGAATGGAATTGGATGCTATTATTATTGATGCTGATATGGGAGGGTTTAAAATTTCAGGAGATTTGGAAATATTAGAGGATCATCCAAAATACGGAAGTGGATTTAAAGCAGAAGTTGGAGTTACATTAAAAAACATGGATTTACCACTATCAGCCAAAGGTGTTTTCGCTAAAAAGGATCATCGGTTTTGGTATGTAGATTTTTTAACTCCAGTAAGCGCCCCATTTATTCCTCCTTTGGATATTGTTGCTATTGGTGGTGGGATATCTTATGGAATGAAAATAGATAGTTATAATGGAATGGAAAAAAGTGACCAATCTTATACTGGGATAATATACGAACCGAATGAAAATATAGGAGTCAGTTTTAAAGCTGTGACATTATTAGGAGTGAAAGGGAGTCAGGCGGTAAAAGGTAAAGCTTCTTTAGGTATGGAATTTAATTCTAAAGGAGGTTTAAATCATATTGGGTTATACGGTTATGCAGAGATAATTGCAAAAGCAGAATTACAATTAAAAATTGAATTAGACGTTACTGAACTTTTAGCAGATTATTTGGACATACACTTGAAAAATCCTATAAGTGGTAAATTAGTTGATGAGCAATTCTCTAAAACATTGTTTGAAAAAGAAGTAATTTTAGGTGGAATAAAAGCAGATTTATCAATAGATTATGATTTTCAAAACTCTGTACTTCATGGAAGTTCAAATGTTTATGTAGATGTTCTTTCTGGTGTAATTGAAGGGACAGGAGCTGACAGCAGAGCAGGTTGGGCAGTTTTTCACTTTGCCCCAAAGGATTGGTACATTTATATAGGTACACCTCAAGATCGTCTGGGGTTACGAATGGGTGTTGGACCACTAAGCGTAGAAACAGGAGGCTATTTTATGACAGGTTCTAAACTACCAGGATCCCCACCGCCACCGCCTATTGTAGCAGAAATTTTAGGAGTGGATGCTGATATACTGGATTATATGCGAGATGAAAACGCCTTAAAGTCTGGTGGAGGTTTCGCTTTCGGGACAGATTTAGCAATTGATACAGGAGACCTACGTTTTTTGATATTTTATGCACGTTTTCAGGCAGGTACAGGGTTTGATATTATGTTACGAGATTATGGAGAAGCATCCTGTTCAAATACAGGCAAGCAAGTAGGAATAAATGGTTGGTATGCAAACGGACAGGCCTATGCTTATTTGCAAGGAGAGCTTGGGGTTCGAATCAAATTATTTTTTATTAAAAAGAAAATACCAATCATTAAAGGAGGAGCAGCTGTGTTATTGCAAACCAAAGCGCCAAACCCTATTTGGATGCGAGGCTATGTAGGTGGTGATTATAATGTATTGGGGGGCTTAGTGAAAGGGAAATTTAGATTTAAGCTCACTATAGGAAAAGAATGTGAATTTGAAAACGGAACGCCTTTGGGTGGTTTAAAAATTATTACAGATGTCTCTCCGGATAACGGAATAAAAGACTTGGACATTTTTGCCATTCCGCAAGCAACTTTTAGCATGAAAGTAGGAGAACCATTAATTATTCCAGAAGATGATGGTGATAAAACCTACCGTATAGATGTGGAGCAATTTGCTATTTTACGCAATGGCCAGGAAATCCCTGGAGCATTAGAATGGTCAACCTATAGAGACCGTGCGAATTTTGTATCATCAGATATATTACCTCCAAACGAGAAATTGACTGTACGTGTAGAAGTAAGTTTTAAAGAAAAAATTAATGGAATTTTCCAAGCCATTATGATAGATGGAAAACCAGCAAAAGAAATTGAAGAGCGCACCTTTACTTCTGGTGGAGCTCCCAACTATATTCCCTTGCACAATATCAGATACGCATACCCTGTAGTGAAACAAAAATATTTTTTAGAAGATGAGTCTGATCAAGGATATATTCAATTAAAACGTGGGCAAGATTATTTATTCGACGATGCGGCTTGGGAGAGTTTTGTTAAATATAGTTCAAATGATAGAAATACAGAGGATATTGATTTTAATTATAGCACAACAAATAATAAGCTCACCTATAAAATACCGAACATATCCCAAGAAACACAATATACCATGCAAATTGCTAGTAGACTTAAAGGAGCTACTGTAGAAAGTAGTGGAAATACTACAACTCAAAACGCCGACATTGGAGATGACTCTAGAGAGAATACGGCAATCATAGAAGATAAACAAGCTGAAAACGTGTCCAAAAATGGGGAGATAGAACGGTTGGCTTATGAATTTGGTTCATCTAAATACAAAACATTTAAACGTAAAATTAGTTCCATCAATACCAATGATTATAATTGGGGTAAAATTTATTCAGATGTTATTTATTTGACAAACAGAGTGAATGATCATGAACCTTTTGATATTATGGAACTTTCAGGGGATGATTATACCGATAATATACCTTTAGTCAGTATAAAGGCAACCCTTAAGGATCGTTATTTTACAGCAGATATAAATCCACCACTATATGCCCAATACCCATTGGGAGATCAGTATACTTTTGAAAACAGAAGTGGACAAACGCTAGGAATACCACCTAAATATGCCCTGCCAATTTTATCAACCTACTTGAGTAATTTAGAGTACGAAGTGAATGAAAAAATGCTGAGAACCAACTTCCCGTTTCGTTATAATTTAGGATTAGTCTTTAAAGCAGATTGGGTTGATATGCAATCACAAATATTGAATGATTATGTAGATGGATTAATACCTAAAGGAAGTTCACTACTTAATTTTTTGGATAAAGATTACCTCTTTATGAGATATGGTTTTTATAAAACAACCTTAAGATACAAACTTCCTGGAGGAATTGATGGGACAAGTGCTACTTACAAATTTAAGAATCCAAATAGGTTTAGGTAGTTATGTACTTTTAGTAAGCAGGAGCATTGTTGTGGATAGAGTAGGCAGTATAATATTAGGGCAAAAAATTGTAATTGAAAATGGAAAAACTACTTAAAAGTGAAGGTATGGCCTTTAAAGTAGTTTTGATTAAAATAATACCATACCAAATTAATAAAATTAATATGATGAAAAAAGTAATGTATGTATGTTTAATGGTAGCAATGATGCCATTTGTTTCTTGTGATAGTGATGATGATTCACCACAAGATACCATTATAGGAAAATGGCAATTAGAACAACGATTTAAAAATAATGTTGAAGAAAGCCTTTCTGATGATTGTGAAAAAAAATCTACGATAGAATTTAAAACAGACAATACGTTTAATAGTTTTGAAAGTTTTTTTGAACCTGATCAACCATGCATTTCGTCTACCGTTCCAGGAACGTGGGAATACAACGGAGATAATGCTTTAAAAACTAGCTATGATGGCAAGGACAAAGTTGTAGTTGATCTAACTTACACTTTTGTAGATGGAAAACTGAACGTGATATCAGGAAATATTAAAAACATTTGGAATAGAGTAAACTAATACACTTAAAAAATAGAGCATCATTTTGATTTTAAACAGAATGGTGCTCAAAATTTCATTAGAACTGTGCCATGAAAACCAAATTAATCAAAATTTTATTTGTCTATTTAGTATTCCTGTCTTTTAGCGGATGGGCACAAGATATTGTTATAGACAGTCTACCATCGGTTAGGCTTCTTTCGCGTGCTCAAGAAAAACAAATATTATTGCGCTGGGCGGTAGACGAAGCGCTGACTTGGAAAAAGACGAATACCAGTGGATTTGTATTGGAAAAATACTTGTTTTCTAAAAACGGAAAACGATTACCAGAGGCACTAAAAATATGGTCAAAATCCATAAAGGCAGCCCCCTTAGAAACATGGCAAGAAATTGTAGAAAATAATGATTATGCAGCCATTATAGCACAGGCCATATACGGGGAGAGTTTTAATGTAGAAGGTTCTCAAGGAGCATTGGCAGATATTGTAAATATGGTGCAAGAAAATGACCAACGTTTTTCTTTTGCATTATTAGCTGCAGATATGAATTTTGAAGCTGCAACAAAAGCAGGATGGGGATATACAGATAACGATGTAAAACCAAATGAAACCTATGCATATAAAATTAAATCGGCATTGTCAAAAGAGGAATTAGACATAAAAAGTTCGGCTGTTTTAGCAGGGATAAATGATTATGAACCCTTACCTGCACCTATAGATTTACAAGGAATTTTTGGAGATAAAAATGTGATTATTATTTGGGAATACGCCTTGTTTAAAAGTGTGTATACATCTTATAACTTGGAACGCTCGGAAGACGGAAAAAATTTTGTCCCTGTAAGTAAAGAACCACTCGTAAATCTGAACGACAAACCCAACGCACCTGCAAAACGTATGTATTATATAGATTCTTTGGCACAAAATGATAAAAATTATTTTTACCGTGTAAATGGAGTTTCTCCTTTTGGTGAAAAAGGTAGCTATTCCGATACTATAAAAGGGCAAGGAAAGCCATTAGTACCATTTACACCACGTATATCAGATTTTAAATTTACCAAAAATGAAAACGAGGTAGAAATTATGTGGGAATTTCCTATAGAAGGAGAGCTAATTACAGAAAAATTTCAATTGAATCAATCGGAAAAAGATTCAGGACCATATAGGCTGGTTGTAGATAATATTCCAGTATCTCAACGTGAACTTATATTTTCGGAATTAGAGCCTTCAAATTATTTTACAATTACAGCGGTGGGAAAAACACCAAAGCAACAAAAAACTTCCTTTAGTAAATTAATCCAACCGATAGATTCCATAGCTCCTGCAATTCCGATTGCTCTAGAAGGGGAAATAGATAGTTTGGGTGTTGCTACCTTTCATTGGAAAGCTAATATTGAAAAGGATTTCCTTGGTTATCGTATTTTTAGAGGTTTTACAGAAAAAGAAGAGCCTTCTCAATTAACAGTTTCTCCTATTCCAAGCAATCAATTTATAGACACGGTGGAGGTGAAAAACCTGAATGCAAAGGTTTATTACCAGGTAGTTGCCGTAGACAAACGCTTTAATCATTCTAATAAATCAGAAGTGTTGATATTAGAAAAACCAGATATAATTCCTCCAACAGCACCTGTGTTTTCGAATTATAAAGTAGAAAAAGGAGAAGTAATACTGAGTTGGATCAATTCTTCAGAGGAAGGGGCTACTCATATACTTTCAAGAAAAAATATGACGGATGATACCCTGTGGGAAGAAATTTATAAAAACACTGACACGACACAAAGTTTTACTGATAAAAAAGTTGAAGTAGATAAAACCTTTCGGTATGCCATAAAAGCCATCGATAAAAGTGGTTTAACATCATTGCCTTCTACCATGCTTACTATTAGCGTCATTGATTTAAGGCCTCCAGCACTTATCAAGGAAATTAATTTTAATGTGTACAGAGCCGACAATAGCATAGAACTTTTTTGGAGAGCCTCAGACGATTTGATAAGTGAATACACCATATACAAACAAGAAAATGCCAAAGATCCTACCACTTGGCGCATTGTGCCTGTACATATAAAAAGACTCGTTGATACCGCTGTTTCCCCAAATGCTAGGTATACATATCATATCAGAGCTACCTTAACAAATGGAAAATATTCACAAGTAAAAAAGGTAGCCGTTAAATTTTAGGGAGATGAAGAAAGAGAGATTATTTATTTGTTTACTTATTTTGTTTATTAGTACTGTGGGGTACTGTCAAAATGCACATTATGAGCTTTCTGTTAATGGTCGGATAGATTTTGCTGGAAGTACTTGTGGAGATGATATTACAGGTGGTTTACAATGGGTTGTCGCAGAATATCAAAATGGGACACATCAGACGTTGATTCAGGGGTCAGATACTTATCCGAATAATGGTAACGGATTAAGGAACTCAAATTTTAGTAAAACTATAATATATACAGAAACTAATAAAGTTGTTAGGTTAAAATTGCGAACTACAAAAAGAAATAGGGGAACTTGGGGTTGTAGATCTTCAAGTCATTCAAATAGTATTCCTCACCCAACGGTTCCGACCTGTTCGAATCAAAACTATATTTTTTCTTCTTTGTCTTTAAATCAACCAGGAAATTTAAATGTTTTGGTGACTCCTATGGTGACATTACCAACACCTTTAAATACAAATATTGGAAGTGATGGAGTAATTATCATTCCATCAATTAATGGAATTTTAAATTCTTATTTTAATTGGGAATATTCTTTCAATGCGACGTCTTGGTTTAATTTTCCTGCGAGTTTACAAAATAGAAACTTTATTAATAATACGGCTGATGAAATTCTTACAGAAAGCACTGGTAATAATCATGGAAAAGACTTGTTTGTACGAGTAAATACAAATTGTAACAATTCTTTCTCAAATGTAATTGCATATAATTATAAGTTTTCTGCCCCTCACATATCTTCCATAAATCCTAATCCTGTGCGTTGTTTTAAAGATGAGAATGGTACTGCAAAAATTAGCTTTGATAGAGATTTAATTACGGGTGAATTGCTGAGTATATCCATGACCAATATCACAACAGGAATCGATTATTCCGAAGAAAATATTGATGTTTTAGAAACAGGAAACTCTTACACCGTAAACAATTTACCTCCTGGGGATTATACTGTTCGTTTATTGGGAGCGGCTCCTGGTTATAATGGGAATCTTTATAATACCTATACGGATGGTGCAGGCCATAGTGCTACTTTTAGTATTTCAGAACCTACTCCAGTAGCATTTTCTTTTACAAAAGTAAATGTGTGGTGTAACGAAGGAAACGATGGTGAGTTGACGATTACTGCCATTGAAGGACAAGAATTTGCTGTGTATGAATATTTATTAAGAAAAGTTGGGGAGACTACAGAAAATTGGATCCCATTTTCAAATACTGCCACTTTTCCAACGGTAGGAGTTACGGAAACTATTACTGGCTTAGATCCTTCCAACTACGAGCTTAAAGTGCGTGATGCGAATGGTTGTATAGCTAAAGAAATTAAAAAAGACGGAAGCGGGAATATTATTGGTCTAGGAGCTGAAATTACAGAAATCATTGAAATCACGGAGCCAAATACTCCAGTGGCTATCAATTTTATATACCATAAAGAACCTACAGCATTTGGTTTTTCTAATGGACGTATCCGTGCACAAATTACGGGAGGGACACCTCTTGCTAATGATAGATACAACTACACTTGGAAGCATGAAAATGGCACAACTTGGACCACTTTTAGTGATGAGAAAAATAATGACGGTTGGTTTTTAACCCTTGAAAATGCCATTGTAGGGACTTACTTTTTAACAGTTACCGATGCAAATCATGTCAATGCAACAAATAAAACAGGTTGTACCATAATAAATGCGGAATTTACCTTAAACGAACCGCCAGTATTAACGTTGTCTTTGGAAGAAACCAACGCAATATCCTGTAATAATACCAATACATTTTCTAATCCTTCAAGTGATGGAGAATTAACAGCTACAGCAACTGGAGGTATGCCTTTTAACCCTCTTATTGATGGGAAACACGAGTATAAATATATTTGGAAAAAGAAAAATGAAGCAGGGGTATATCAAGAAACTATAGGTGAAAATTCTCCTGTACTATCAAATATAGATACAGGAGAATATACCGTAAACATTATGGATTCCAACGGTATTACAATAGGAACTTATACGAACAATGTACTCGTTTCAGCAACAGATGAAACCTATATGTTAAACCAACCTGAACTGTTAGAAATTTCATTAGACAAGGTGAATGTGTTTTGTAAAGCTGGGAATGATGGGAGTATTGACGCTACCATTACAGGAGGTACAGGGAATTATACAGTTTTATGGAGTAATGGTGCTACCACAGAAGATATCGATACTTTAGTGGCAGGAAAGTATACCGTTGATATTTCTGATGAAAGGGGATGTCAAGCACAAGCAAGCATCACAATTAACGAACCAGAAACCCCATTAGAAATTAACTATACTGCCTTTTTTGCTCCCACATATACAGGAGCAACCAATGGTTGGGTTGAAGCTACAATAACAGGGGGGATTTCCTTGAATACTAGGACGTACAACTATGTATGGAAAGATGACAGTGGTACTAACTTAGATGCCCAAGTAACTGAAACTGTCAATGCAACAAGTTATGTAATAGTACTTAATAATATTGGGAAAGGTGTGTATGACTTAACTATCCAAGATAAAAATTACCCCTTTGCAATAAATAAAACAAACTGTACCATTATTAGTAGTGACTATGAACTTTCTGAACCTGAGCCATTAACAGCAACAATTGGATTACAGCGGCCAATATCATGTAATAGTGCCAATACCTACCAAGATCCTTTTGGTCATGGAGTATTAGAAGTGTTTGCAGAAGGAGGTGTACAATTACAACCTACAGATAATAATGGATTGGCGTATTATTACACATGGAAAAAAGAAACTAATCCTGGTGTTTGGACAATATTAACTTCACAAACCACCAATATAGCCAACAACTTGGATGCAGGAAATTACGCTGTAAATATTGAGGATGCCAATGGAATTATAATTGGAGTATATGAGAACAATAT
>Ga0209395_1007711_pt1 | contig 11212 bp, 9 predicted proteins | sample GOMGulsemesocosm_3_FD_184635 | JGI IMG/M metagenome (GOLD analysis project Ga0209395, IMG submission 184635) | Methane-oxidizing microbial communities from mesocosms in the Gulf of Mexico - GOM9D Gulf of Mexico (SPAdes) (version 2) | ecosystem: Environmental > Aquatic > Marine > Cold seeps... | reverse complement strand
GGGTTTCATATGGCGTGGCTCGCGTTGAAACCGGGTAGGTTGCTTGAGCCTTAGAGCGATTTAAGGCCTAGACGAATGATTGTCACTCTTCTTCGGAAGAGATACAAAACCCGGCTTATAGTGTCAGCTCACTTATTCAAATAGACCGCTTGATTTTCTGTATGAAGATCAAGCGGCTCCCTAAATTCAATTCAGATCAAATCGTTACAAACAAAAAGTGGTACACGGTTAGTCACACGGCACTGAATTTTGTTAAAGTTCTATCTAACGGGGCACATACCGCCTCAGAGTATTTACTTTACTCTGGTTGCGACTATTGATGGAAAACATCAGGATTACGGGGATTTGATACTATATATTAATCAATGATCATCATTTGACACACGTAGTACTTGTCATTCACTCATTGTAAGTGTACAGTTTGTTACGTTATAGGTAATAAATCGTATACTGATGAATAAATCTGAAAAACTCACATCTGCTATGGCAAAATCAATAACCTCTGGAGGTAGTGTATTTGATACTGCCGAAGTTGCCTATATGTTAGGTGAGCAGGTAACGCCAAAACTTAACAAGTTTTTAACTGACTGTGTTAAAAAAGGTACATTGATAAGAGTAGCAAAAGGCATATACACGAGTACCATTACTCCTCCCGACTTATCAAAAGCACTTTTCAATGTTGCTAAAAAGCTTAGAACTGGTTTTTTTAACTATATTAGTCTTGAAAGCCAACTGAGCCATACTGGTGATATATCGCAAATCACAATGGATAGGCTAACAGTCATGACTAAAGGAAGAAAAGGAACATTTGACACAGCCTACGGTATTGTAGAATTTATTCATACTAAGAAATCCTTAGTGCAATTAGAAAGTGATGTGTACTTTGACTTCGAGATTAAAATGTTTAGGGCCAATACAAGTCGGGCTATAGCTGACCTAAAAGCTTGTCGACGTAATACCCACATGCTGGAGAACAATTAATGCTATCGCGTTACATCAATCAAATTCTAAATCAACACCCGGAATATGCAGGAATAATCCCTGTGATTGAAAAGGAAATTTTACATCATGACATCATGCATGTTCTCGTAGAGCAAGGGGCCTTACAACAGCTAACATTCATTGGTGGAACATCGCTAAGGCTTTGCTATAACAGCTCTCGTCTTTCAGAAGATTTAGATTTCAACGGTGGTCATGACTTCAAACCATCAGATTTCAATGGACTTGAAGATGATATTCAACACTACCTCTCAAAAAAATACGAAGTTGAGGTATGGGTAAATAAACCGAATCAAGAAAAACAAGGAAACACATCTTCTTGGAAAATAAGTATAGAAAGGGAGTCTAATAGGCCCGATATTCCGCGCCAAAAAATGCATATTGATGTTTGCGCCATACCTGCTTTCGACATTCAAAAACGACCATTAATAAACCATTATGGCATTGATGTATCGACTGAAGGTTATTTAATTCCAACGCAGTCACTCGAAGAAATTCTTGCCGATAAATTTATCGCTTTGGCCTATCGTGCAAGAAGAATTAAACCTCGTGACCTTTGGGATATAGTTTGGATAAAGCAGCAAGGGATTAAAGTAAACATAGGGTTAGCATATAACAAACTACAAGCCAGAGGAAAACAGCACGATGACTTCCTTGAAATGTTGAAAATACAATTAGATAGACTAAACAATGCTGATGAAGTAAAGAGTGACTTTACCAGTGAAATGTCACGTTTTGTGCCTGCTCAAATAAAACAACGAACTTTAGATAATCCAGATTATTGGCCATACCTAAAAAGTGAGATAAATCAACTGGCACAAATACTGATATCACAGTCGCAGTCACCTAAAGTAAACCCATTTGATATGAGTACCTGATAGCCTTATCGCCGCTTTTTTAGATATATTTCAACGAATAGGTTTGGCTTTTGTATGGAAATGATCTTAAGTTATATATCGAATAGGGGCATAACTTAGCGCCAGGTAAAATATGCTAAAATTGTGGTAAGCAACTGATATTAATCTTAAATGTAAAGTTAAACCATGACGAAAATAAGGAGTGAAAGAATATTCGTCAATTAATTTTTAAGTTTTTGTTTTCCTTGTTAATCAATGCGTTACTGGGTGTTATTGAGCTGACTTATACGGTCAGCTCACTTATTCAAATAGACCGCTTGATATTCTTTATGAAGATCAAGCGGTCTAGTAAAGCCTTCATATTAAACGTTAAGTACCCGTTTTAACTATTGATGGCTGGATAATCAGTATAGCCTTTTGAACCTGATGTATAAAAGGTTGAATTATCAGGGCTTGCTAAGGGATAGTCTTGTATAAAACGATTGACCAGATCAGGGTTAGCGATAAAGAGTGAGCCGAAGGCGACTGCTTCTGCTTCATTGTTGTCTATTGCCGTATTAGCACTTTCTCTAGTATAACCACCGTTTATCACTAAATTACCTTTATATTTCTTTCTCAACAATGGCGTTAAATAATCTTTATTTTTATCTGGTTTAGGCTCTAATATATGCAGGTAAGCCAAGTTAAAATGATTTAGCTGTTCAACCGCTTTTGAGAATGTTTCTGTGGGTGACGAGTCCGTAATTCCCCAAACGCTATTGCTAGGGGATAAACGTAGTCCAACTTTACCAGAGCCTATTTCGGCACATACAGCGGTAATAACTTCAATCATAAAGCGTAAACGATTTTCTATTGCTCCCCCATATTCATCAAGGCGCTGGTTAACACCGTCACGAGTAAACTGATCTATTAAAAAGCCATTTGCTGCATGAATTTCTACACCATCTAATCCAGCAGATATTGCTCTTTTTGCTGCTTGGGCAAATTGATGAACAATTTCCTTAATTTCATTTTTGGTAAGTTCTCTCGGTACAGAAAATTCTCTATCACGGCCTTTAGGCGTTTTTAATGAACCTTGTAGTTGAACAGGGGAAGAAGAAACCGGTAGTTCTCCACCAAGAAAATCAGGATGAACAACACTGCCCATATGCCATAACTGAACAAAAATGTGACCATTTTTTCGATGTACGGCCTCAGCAATTTTTCTCCATCCCTCTTGTTGCTCATCATTAAATAATCCTGGAGCGTTCAGCCATCCTAGTCCTTTTTTATTTACTGCTGTTGCTTCAGCAATAATAAGTCCTGCACCTGCACGTTGCGCATAATAATCAGCCATTATCTTACTAGGTATGCCGCCATCAACAGCACGTCCACGAGTTAAAGGCGCCATAAATACTCTATTTTTTAATTGATAGTCACCTAGGGTTATGCCTGTTAAAAGCTTAGTCATCTTATCTCCTTTGGCAGGACTATACGTCCTGCTTGATAAATTAAAATTAAATGGGTTACATCAGTTCTTCTTGATAAATTTCACCAATAACTGGAGAGTTCAGTAACCTAATAAGATAGTCAGCAACATGGGAGTATTTTTCTGTTAAGGAGTTCTCTAAGATCATTTGCCAGTGGATAGCTACCGCAAGGTATAAATCAGCGATAGATAAATGTTCTCCGGCGATAAAGTTATTATGAGCAAGTTGATCATTAATGATGGCAAACAATTCATGAAGTGTGCCCTCTGCTTTATGTTTTATATCAGCCTCATCTATACCATAGCGGCCAGGAACAAATGCACGGGCAAAGTGAGGATGAATATTACTATAAACAAACATCATCCATTTAAGTGCTTGAGCTCGTTTAAATGAACCTACTTCTGGCAATAGTTGACTGCTTGGCGCTATTTCTGAAATATACTGCAAAATGGCTGCTCCTTCGGTAAGAATTTCACCGTCGATAATTAGTGCTGGAACTTTGCTTAAAGGATTAATTTGTTTGAATTCTTTACTAAATTGCTCACCTGCTTGGGCGTCGACAATTTTCACTTCATAGTTTAAACCACTGATGGCTAACGCTGCTTTTACTGCCAATGAACAAGAACCTGGTGCGTGAAATAATGTGATCATTTTTCTTCCTAATGGGATTTAATGTAAGGGGGAGGATAAAGCAATAAAGCCTATATAAAAATTATCGATTTTTGCAGAAGGTTCGTGCAATAATGCACGAATGAATGATTGGGATGATATTAGATACTTTTTAGCGGTTGCCAGGTGTGGCAATGTAACTTCTGCTGCCAAAATGCTCGGAGTGAACCACTCAACGGTGTCACGACGAATTCGTGCATTAGAAGAAAAACATGGTGTTAGGTTATTTGAGCGTATTCCTACTGGCTATGAAATGACAGATTCTGCGGCTGATATTTATGAATTAGCTATTGAGATTGAGTCAAAAAATAGTCAAGTATCTAGGCAACTCTTTGGCCAAGATAGCCGCTTGCAAGGAAAAATAAATATCACTATGCCTCATGATATTTTAGAGTATTGTTTAATTGAACAATTGGCTGAATTCAGAACATTTCAACCTAACATCCATTTAAACTTGTTTGTAGCCAAAGGCTTGAAGGATATGGCTGCTCGTGAAGCTGATGTCGCTATTCGTTTAACTGATAATCCCCCTGACTATTTAATAGGGAAAAAAGTCGCTGCACTGCAACATGGTATTTATGGAAACTGTTTAATTTCCTCTTCAGATAAACAGCCGATTATAGTTTGGAGTGGTGAAGAATCTTTGCCAAGCTGGGCACAAGAACATTTCCCCAATGGTGAAATTGTCATGAGAGTTGATGATCTATATTCAATGTACTGCGCAGTTAAAGCAGGTATAGGGATTGCCCGTATGCCATGCTACTTACCTGATGTTATAGCGGATGAACAAGTTGAACGATTTAATATTGATTTACCTCGTTCAACTTGGGGAGTTTGGGTATTAAGTCATATAGACCTTAGAAACACGGCACGAGTTCGCTGTTGCCGAGAGTTTATTACTGAAAAGTTAATGGAACAAAAAGCGCTTTTTGAAGGAAAGCATTCAGTATAATGCTTTAAATGATATGCAATTGATTCATATGAAATAAGATTGCTTGATATTATGCTAAGTCACAGTGCACATATTTAGTAGCCACAATCTAATGGCAAATAATTTAGCCATTTACCATCAATATAAGAACAAAAGCTCGTCTGTTGAGCTATGTGATAATGTTAAGTAATTAGACATTTCTTACCTTCGGTAAGCTATACGTTGAGGCTGCCATGCGTTACGTCTTTTTGTGTTCGTTGTACATTAAACTGATTTCAACCTATGTGGCATAAATTTAATCTGTATCAATAATAAGCTTATTAGCAATGTTTAAATAAAGCAGAACAGTGCTATTATTAGTACATGCACCCAGTATCCTATTATCTGATTGATATATATCGACATTTAATCGCAAGTTGGATGGTAACCTTTCGCTAATCTCATCTTTATGAGTAATAAAATTTTATGGAACATCAATTTTTTGAAAGCTTGTTAGCAATTATGGTGATCGCCTTGATTTCCACCGTTGTATTGCAGCGGCTAAGGCTGCCTAACATAGTCGCTTATTTACTTGCCGGAGTACTTATCGGGCCGCACATGATGGCTTGGGTTGAGCGCCCAGATGAATTTTCATTTCTTGCCGAGTTCGGTGTGGTATTTCTTTTGTTTTCTCTAGGTTTAGAGTTTTCGCTTGGCAAACTCATTGCACTAAGAGCCTCTGTGTTTGGCCTTGGGGGAATTCAAGTGGCATTTTGCACCTTGTTTTTTGGCGGGGCCGTCTGGCTTTGGGGGACAAACCTAGAAGCGACAATTGTTATTGCAGGTGCATTGGCGCTTTCCTCAACAGCCATTGTCACTAAAGAACTGAGTGGCCTCAGACAAGTTCATACTCGCCATGGGCAACTGTCCGTGGGCATTTTACTTTTTCAAGATTTGGCTGCCGTGATATTTCTGATCTTGGTGCCTGTATTGGCAGGTACAGGTCAAGAGCCTTTGTTATCAGCACTGGGTTTGGCTTTGCTGAAAGGGTTATTGTTAGTAGTAATATTGCTCAGTGTGGGTAAATACGTGTTGCCGCACTTATATAAGGAAGTTGCAAGGGCTCAATCAGAAGAAGTTTTTGTCTTAAGCACGTTAGTTATTGTGATGTTGGCGGCCTGGGTCACCCACAGTTTTGGGCTATCCATGGCGTTAGGAGGTTTTGTTATTGGCATGATGTTGGGGGAGAGTCACTTCCGACATCAAATTAATTCAGATATTCGAGCATTTAAAGACATTCTATTAGGGTTGTTCTTTGTAACTATCGGCATGAATGTACAAGTATCTCTATTACTTGAATATTGGCCTCGTATTTTACTGTTTTCTTTTGCTTTGGTGACAATTAAAGCACTGTTAATAGGCCTTTTAGTTTGTTTGCTGGGAGATAGCAAAAATAATGCCGTTAAAACGGCCCTTAATTTAGCGCAAGCAGGGGAGTTTGGATTGGCATTACTTGCGCTAGGGAGTATGCAGGGGTTGCTAGACCCAGAGCAGGCATCGTTTATTATTCTGGTGGCAATATTCTCTATGGTAGCTAGCCCGTTTTTAATTCGACACAGTGATAAAATTGGCAACCTAATTTTTGGCTTTAGTAATGCTAAAAAAGACCAAATTAACCAATCAAAGATTCAACTTAGCCTACCTAATCAAAATCATGTCATTATCGGTGGTTTTGGGCGGGTCGGCCAAACGATAGCTCGACTCATGGATTCGAATGATATCGATTATATTGCTATCGATCACAACATTAACTTGATCAGTGAACAGCGTCAGCTAGATAAAAATGTCATTTATGGTGACTGTACGAATATGAAAATGCTTCACTCTTGCCATATTGAGTCTGCTCGTATGGCAATACTCACCTTTAGCTCGATTGAGCTGGCAAAAAATACTATTGAGCATATTCGAGCCTGTGATGTGACGATCCCCATCATTGTGCGCTGTTGTGAACACGGCGACTTCAATGAGTTGATATCTCTAGGAGCAGATTATGTAGTACCCGAGATGTTGGAAGCCTGTTTGGTCGTGGGGACTCAAGCACTCAGTCTGTTAGAGGTTGCTGAAAAAGATATAGAACGTCAAATACAGGAAGAACGCAATAAGCAGTTAAAGCACTAAACAAAAAATAACAAAAGGGAGTGTGCTCTAATTGTGCAGAGTTTTATTATTGTTTATTGAACTAAATTATTGACTTACCGGTTCTTCTATTAAAATAGATAGTAGTTTTATAAAAGGGCAAAGGAAATTAGATGAATAAATTTATTGCATGGAGTTTGATGATATTAATGTTGGTTGTGCATGTTGGTCAAGCAAACGCTTACAACATGAAAGCGGATAAAAATATCAGGAAAGGTCAGAAATTTTTAAAGAACAATAAAAAAGATGACAGCGTTATTGCAAAAATGTCAGGGCTACAATATCAAGTTATTGTCAAAGGTGAAGGCAAAACAAAACCAATAAGTAGTGATAGCGTTACAGCGCATTATCATGGCACATTTATTAATGGTGATGTTTTTGACAGTTCAGCGACTAGAGGTCGACCAATTACTTTTAAATTGAATCAAGTGATGCCTGGCTGGAAAGAAGGTCTTAAAATGATGGTTATTGGTGATAAGTTTCGCTTCTTCATCCCTGCTCATTTGGCTTATGGCAAAAAAAAGCACGGTAAAATTCCTTCAGGTTCATTACTCATTTTTGAAATAGAACTTTTGGCAATTAACCCATAATTAACTGAATATTTAATACGGTAAGGGGGCATTAGGCCATTATCCTTGACTGAATTTCCCATAACTGACGTTGTTAAAAGAACGATTAATTAAACTTTTCGCCTCATCGGCAGTGATCGGCTTACTAAAATAATATCCCTGACCAACATGACAACCATGCGCTTGTAACCAATCAAGTTGTTCAGCCGTTTCTATCCCCTCGGCAGTGACTGTTTTACCAATATTTATAAGCAATTCAATTAATGAAGCTAACAATTTTTGACTGGTACTGTCTTGCAAAATTTCACTGACAAAGCTCCTGTCAATTTTTATATTATCTGCGGGCAAACGGCGCAGATAATTAAGTGATGAATAACCAACGCCAAAATCATCCATTGAAACTTTTATTCCTAAGTTCTGCAGTTCTTTGATTCTATGAATGGCTTCATCAATATCATTTAGCAAGGTATCTTCTACAATTTCAATGTAAATATTTTGTGCTTGAACTTGATAAGTTTCCAACATATCGCCAATGTTTTTGACTAACCTATTAGACATAAAGCTGTCAGCACTTAAATTAATTGCAAATACTAATGGCTCTGATGTTAGTGCACACATTTGCTGACATCGTTTAATACCTTCTTCAAGAATCCACTCTTCAAGTATTGCCATGCATTCGCTATCTTTTAATATCGGGAGAAACGTATCGGGCATTAATATCCCCCGTACACTATGGTGCCATCGAACCAAGCACTCAAAACCAAATAATTTATTTTCTTGTATCGAATAAAAAGGCTGAAAGTAAAGTTGCAATTCATGATTCATTAGCGCTTCAGGAAAATCGTTTAAAAGATTGAAACGATTGAGAATAACATTTTCCATCTCTGTCCTGAAAAATGAAAAACGCTTGGTTTTGGAAGCTTTTGCCGTGTACATTGCAATATCTGCTTTTTTAATCACATCAGTAATTAAATCATTAGGATTGCTGACTGTTGTGATCCCAATACTGAGCTGAATATTGATCATCTTATTCTCAATATTTGCGGGCTCTTCAAAACTTTTAAGGATTTGTTGGACGATTTTTAAAATACAAGCTTTACTGTCAACGTTATTTAATAAGATGGTAAATTCATCGCCACCTAAACGTGCAACCATATCACTGGTACGTATGCTATTTTGAAGGCGCTTTGCAACGGTTCTTAAAACTTGGTCACCGATATCGTGACCCAGGGTGTCATTAATATGCTTAAACCTATCTAAGTCAATGAAAAATACTGCAATATATCTCTGATCTTGCTCTAAGGTGGATATTTTTTTCTGTAAACTAGATAAGAAATTTTCCCTGTTAGCTAGTCCTGTTGTGCTATCATACATAGCGATTTGTTTGAGCTTTTCTTCCCTATCAATAACTACTCCATTCAATTGGCTTAAACGTTCAGCCAGTTCATTTGAAGAGTCTTCTAATATATCAATTTCATCCCAAAACAGTTGAGTTTGTTTGCTCGAAGAAAACGGTTTTATGTGATTGTTTTTTGCTAAGGTTGGTAAATATTCTTTTAATTTTTTGATTCTGGCAATAGGTTTCCATAAGACCAGCAGAATAACAAAAAACATGATCACCATGGTTAGCACTGAAAAGAATAAAAATGTTTGATTAAATTTTTGATCTAAAATTAACGTTTCGCTGATATCGTTAAAAACAACAAAGTAACTGGTATTGTCCTTATTTAAGCGCATCTCAAATGCGCTAACAAAATAATGGTCATTTTTATACTGCGCAATCACGCCAGTCGTGGTCATATCTCTTAAACTAGCTTCCTTGTTAACTAATTTAAGCACTTCGTAATAGTATTTACCTACTTCCTTTTTTAACATTTGGTAATGATTATCAAGCCAAAAAATATTATCGATTTTTTCTTTTTGTATTTGTCGTGTTGATTTAGTCGTGATCATCACGGTTTTTAGATTTAATAATTGTTGAAATTCAGTGATGGGGTTTAATAAGTTAGTACTGATAATGAGAGTGGCGCTATGAGTGTTAAATTCAACGGGAATAATAATGTTTAGCAAACAGGCATCGGTACAATTTATGTAATGCTGAGGTAAGCCACTTTGTTTGCCTTCTTGAATATATGGCTCGATAGCACTTAAATTAAGTTGACCGTAAGTAAATTCAACCTGACTATTGTGATGATACAGCGTTGCCCCAGTTGCTCCCCATTCTATAGAGAGGTTAGGCCACTCTTGTTTTAAATATTCAACTATAACCTGCTCAGAGCTCGTTTTAACGGTGACCAATTTGTATATTTCGTCCACGATGTTTTGAACATGGGCCTGCACCGCATTGTTCAAATATTTTTCAGACATTCCTCTAAACTTCACTTTCTCTTGGATCAGGCGATCGTCTAACTCCTGCTTGGCCAAATATGCATAACCACCTAATACGATTGATTGGAACATAAATAAAAAGAACACGACTTTCCAAATTAAGCTAATATTTCTGTGATAAATCAATTGATTGCTTTTCATTAGATTGACCCTGACGGTCGATATAAAACCTGAACTGAAAGGCTTAATTTGTTTATAAACAAATCATTGGCAATATCATTAGCAGGTTGAATGAGTAGAGTTAACCACTCAAATTTCATCAAACAACGCAGCATAGCGAATACCTTCAGTTGTTATTTTATTTTCTATATAACCAATAGCATTTGGTGTGTTGGCCACTGCTTTGAGCAACTCTTGCTCAGTTGAAACTTCATAAGGTTTTACAGCAAATCCGCTAAAGACTAACTTTTGCCAACGCCGATTGTATTGATAGAGGTAAATACCAAGAATGTTTTTAACGAAACTATGATGAGTTTTATGTTTGGAGGGTAATTTATATATTTTTATTAATTTTCCATTAGACCAATGTGTTTGTTGACCAAGGTAAATTGATTTCATTTGCTGCTTTGAGATTTCTGAAAACTTTAATGAACCATTCATGACAACTTCAATTGAATTGGCATTGCTACAAAAAATAACAAAAAAGAATAGGGGAATAAGTAAAAGAGTGAGAGAGTTGCTGGCTTTCTTGATAATCATTACCATGTCCCCCCTGCTAAAAATTACATTGAGTATTACGGGTATTCGATAATTTTCCAGTAAATTAAGTCGTAAATTGCACTAAAAAACCATATTTTTCTGAGCTTTACTAAATTGAAACGGTTTTGTTACAACATCAAGCATTTGCTTTACAATTGCTTCACAAGTCCCTTACATAACAACCTTTGATTGGATAAATTAAATTTCAGTATATTTCACATTTGGCGCTAGTTGAGTAATTTATAATTCATTGATATTAGATTTCATAAGGGGCGATTGTATTATGTATCACCAGCCAATTCAGCCTATGCAAAATTACACTATGACGTGAGTAATAAATCGTATCAAGGGCTTAAATTTCAGCAAAACAATTCATTTACTTTTTTTAACGAAGGGCTTGTTTTCAAAAGCCCCATCTTGTCTGCTGAATTTAAAAAATTATCTTTTGAGAATATC
>Ga0209395_1007702_pt1 | contig 11225 bp, 13 predicted proteins | sample GOMGulsemesocosm_3_FD_184635 | JGI IMG/M metagenome (GOLD analysis project Ga0209395, IMG submission 184635) | Methane-oxidizing microbial communities from mesocosms in the Gulf of Mexico - GOM9D Gulf of Mexico (SPAdes) (version 2) | ecosystem: Environmental > Aquatic > Marine > Cold seeps... | reverse complement strand
GAGCGCTGCCCTCCGAAGGCAACACTCATTCTAAAATTAGATTTTGGGGGCGAAGTTCAAAAGTACCGACAAGGCCAAGTCGTTAAAAACCCACTGGTAAGTGATTGCTAACCTTACCGCCCTTAGCTCAGTTGGATAGAGTGTCGGCCTCCGAAGCCGAAGGCCGCAAGTTCGATTCTTGCAGGGCGGGCCATTTCCCTTTTTTTGACTCCTACCGCTGTGACCATTTTTTGCTGATTATTACTTCGGTGACCAAAACGTGACCAAACGGTGACCATGGTTCAAAATAATGCTACTTCAAGGTAATACTGAGTGAGTGCTGCCCTCTTTTTTACCATAGTCATTGAAAGTACTATTTATCATCACTTACTTAACTACTGCCACTTTGAATTCTTCATTGTGTCGTTCACTTATAAAGGAGAGTGAGTACTTGTTTCGACTGTAACCAAACTCAGTGCAATTTAAACTAACTGGGTATGGTTCAGAACACCAAAGTATTTGTTTGATACTCTCTAATTGTTCAATATACGACTGGATGAGCTGCATATCTCGAACCCTTTTTTATGGCCATTAAGCTAACGTTCTTTTTAGTACCTCATCATTCATTGCCTGAACTCGTGACATCGTTTCCTGCATCACAGCTGGCCGCATCCGCTCGTTATGTGGTCGTACCCTGGCTTGAAAGTCAGCTGACATCCGTATCCCGATTAACTCTTTTGCGCAATCTAACGACCGGCCCGTTGAGGACAGTAGTTCCTCTGCATACTTAATCAATTCCCCACGAGCAAATGTATGTGGCCCAGTGAGTGAGCGAACATAAGTAATAACCTCTGAATTCAGTGCCTTCTGCTTGCTTTCGATTTCCCGACTCAGCGCATCGTATTCACCTGTATCCTGTACAGGTTCTGGCTGCTCAACCTGCTGTTTTTTGGCCATATATTCGGTAAACAACTTATTAAACCCTTTTGCCATTCCCATACTGAAACCCAAAATTTTCAATTCACCAACGAGCCGATTCTTCATTCTTTCAAATGCCATCGATTGAGCATATTCATAAGCGGGGTTTTCGAAAATCTCCCCTCGTGTTTCCTTATTTTTTATCCAGCGTTTGGTCGCTCGATCGACGTATTTTTCAATGACTTCTGTTCGCATATCACTGAGATACGCATCCAGGCCAAAGCGCACTTCATCGCTGGAACAATTCGACAAGCGATCCACCACCACAGCTCCTCGATCTGCCGATTCAACGCCGCAGTGGGTGCGTTGGTAATCGAGCGCTTCTATCAGGTTTTTACGTAGTGTAGCTAAGTCTCCCTTGTCGTCCCTATAGATTGGGCGAATTCGATGTTGATGCTCTCGCATTCTGTACAGGTCGTTTTTCATCTGATATGGGAAATACAAGTGAGCCAATTCAGGTATTCGCGAACACAGGTCGTTGAGGTTGGTATTCACATTTTCATAGAACGAAAGATCGGGGTACGTGAATCCTAAGTGATCCCGATCCCATTGTGACATGAGCGTTGTATAAACCGCCTGTATACGCTTAGGTCGCGCCTTAAGATCCGCGGCGAGCAATGCCTGATGCTTTTGCTCGATATCGTTTTTTATCCACTCTTCTTGTCGCACATACCAATCTTCACAAGACTGAAGTGTCTCGGCTTTAAGGGCCTTATTGGAGCGAAGCCACTTACTGTAACGTGCATCATTGATAATCGCTGAGGGATCGAAATCTACCTGCTCTGTCGGCGCATGCAGTTCGATGCAATTCACTCTGAGTGCATTAATTTTGGCGAACTTGTCATCATCGACTCCATGCGTCACCTTGATCTCAATCGCATATCGATGCTCACCGATTATGCCAGTGCAATCCGGTATGATTGAATCCAATCGTTTCTCGATCAATACTTCATCGAAGATCAAGGGCCTCAAACCTTTATACACCACAAAATCGGTATAGGTATAACCCAGATACGGACATCGGCGAGGGATAATTACGGGTGGGGCTTGGATTTGCTTTTCTATCGCTATTTGCATCTTGAGTGCGTAGTGCAATGCGGTTTCGCGGCTTGAACCTGAGAATTCACAAGGTGTTTCGTTATTCGGATTATGGTGCTGGAAAAATATTTTTCTATCCGTATTCTTGAAATTTTTAACTGCAATCAAGCGCCCCCCACACTCCAGACATACGCAATCACAACTCAGGCCCGTAAGGGCATCTTCAATGGACATGAGAGTATTGCTGGCTTTATGAAAGCCGAATTGAGTATCAGGGTATTTCATGTGATTTCGGTGATGGTATTTTTATTAATTTTTGTGCCAGTAAAAATATGATTATTTTGGGGCACGTCATAATTATTTCTCAGGCAGTTGCTTGGTCACCACTAGAGCTTCAGTCTGATCGTGCTCTAATTCTTGTTCATTTACAATGGCACAAACCTCAAAGACTTCATTCATCAATTCGTGTTACTAATATCGATGAGTAAAGTCACAGTAAAAGAATCCTTCAAACATATACTCTAGCTTATTATAACGTCCAAATTAGTGATTTACTCCCAAGCATGACAACGTGAAGAATAACAATATTTCATATTTTTAGAACTTATGCCTATACTGTTCAAATATACAGCTATTTGGATGAGATAATGAAACCCTGCAACCTACCCGATAAACCGCTCCCCGTTCTTGCGGGGCATATACATGCTGGGTTCCCATCGCCTGCCGCTGACTATTTGCATGAAACACTAAGCTTAACGAACCTACTGGTGACACACCCATCAGCCACATTTTTAGCCTGGGCAGAAGGTAATTCAATGGAGCTTGTCGGCATCTTTGACGGGGATCTTCTGGTGGTCGATCGCAGCCTTACTCCAGTGCAAAACGATATCGTTATTGCTTCGGTAGACAACCAAAAGGAATTTACCTGCAAGGTATTCGACCAAAAGAACCGCTGTTTACGAGCTGCCAGCAATTATGAATATCCTGATATTGATTGCATTGAAGGTGTTTTTATTGAGGGCGTAGTCGCGCATTCAGTACGCATGCACCGACCCGCGAGCTATGTTAAATCGTAATGTACGCATTGGTAGATTGCGTATCGTTTTACGCTTCATGTGAGACGGTCTTTCGCCCTGACCTGCGTGATTCTCCAATCCTAGTTATGAGCAACAACGATGGCTGCTGCGTCACTTTAAATGAGAAGGCCAAGGCGCTTGGCTTTCAAAAGTTCAAACCCTTTTATCAACTCAAGCCGTTGATCGATCATCACCAAGCCATCGTCTTCTCATCGAACTATGAGCTCTATGGCTGGCTGTCTAATCAGGTAATGGAGACCTTAGCCACGTTCGCCTCAGATCATGAAGTCTATTCAATTGATGAGTCCTGGTTAGATTTCACCGGGCATTCCGACCTACGCGCAACAGGCCATGAGATGATTGCAACAGTGCAACAGTATACTGGCTTAGCTACGCGGGTTGGGTTTGGCAGTAACAAGACCTTATGCAAAGTCGCCAGCGTTGTGGCCAAGCGAGTGAAAGCAGCTAATGGGGTTTGCTGCATTGATGATGACGGCACACAACGGCGAACAATTCTTGAGCGCTTCCCTGTAGGGCAGGTGTGGGGAGTTGGTCCTAAAACAGCAGTGAAGCTGAATGCGCTGGGTATTCATTCTGCTCTTGAGCTAGCAGATTACGATAAAGATTCACTCAGAACACAATTCGGTATTACGGTTGAAAGAACTGCGCGTGAGCTTAATGGCCAGAAGTGTTTTAACTTCCATGAAGATGTTGTTGAGCAACAGCAGATCATCGTATCAAGGTCTTATGCAAAGCCCATTTATTATCTTAAGCCTCTTCAATCGATCACCATCGGTTATCTTGAGAAGGCCATGGCAAAACTCCGCGCTAATAACCAGATAGTACGTCACATAACATTCACGGCTTCCACATCGAGATTCTCTGGCAACTACCAATCGATACAAAACGTTATCACATTACCAGCACACACAAGCGACACACTCACTGCAGCAAGGTTCGTATCTATGGGAATAGAGCAATGTTATCGCAGACATAAATTCGTGCGATCGATGGTGTGCCTAACAGGCCTGCGAGGTAATGAGCACTACCAGGCAGATCTATTGGAGCCAGAGCAATCAAACGCTTCCAGAGAGCTAATGAAAGTGATTGATACGATTAATACCGGCAATCAAAAGAATATCTTTTTAGCCAGATCGCCAAAACAGACTGAGTGGGATATGAAGCGTGAATTCAAGAGCCCTGAATACACGACGAGCTGGGGAGATTTGCCAAGAATAAAATGCTCGTAGCATGCTGAAGCCGCAAGTTCGATTCTTACAGGGCGTGCCAACTCCCTTCATTTACTCCAACCGCTGTGACCATTTTTTGCTGATTTTTGCGTCAGTGACCACACCTAATTTTTAACATCCTCGCTTATCTTAAAAATGACTGTTGCTCTTTGTGACCAAATCTAAAATATTTTTAGCTTTGCTAGAGCGCTGTCAATCTTCTACGTCTGCTATGTATTCAGCCAGATCTTGAACACTACAAGAAAAAAACTTACAGAGCTTATCTAAGCTATCTGTTCCCGCATTATAACCACGCTGATTAATCATCTTAGACAAAGTCATTCTATGAATGCCGGTTGCCTCAGCAACCTCTCCAATTGTTACTCTTCGATCCTCACTGAACTCTTTATCAGCAATCCGCTCTTTAATCTTGAAACGAATCATTTTTTCACCACTCAATATTTATTACTTACAAATGATACATAAAAGTATCAAAGAAAGCTTGTACACATCATTGATTAATGCTTTTATATATCAAGTGAAGCGTAAAACTATCATTTGATACATTAAAGGATATTAAAAAATGAATAATAATCAGACTTATTTAACAACAGATGAACTCTCCGGTCGCATCAAATACGACCCTCGCACGATCCGTAACGTACTAAAAGATTCCGTGTTGCTTGAAGGCATTCATTATTTCCGCCCATTCGGTGGTCGTAAGATTCTTTATATCTGGGATCGCATTGAAACAGACATGCAGAAAATCTCTGCTGGCCAAGTCAGCAACTGTCTTCAATAGGAGGAATTCACATGGCCACTATTACCGTACGCAATGATTTTCTTGTTTTGGATTTTAGGTATAAAAATAAACGTTGCAGAGAAAAAACAAAGTTCACCGACACCCCTGCCAATCGTAAGAAGTTGAAAACCATTTGCGAACGCTTGGAAGCTGAAATCGTATTAGATTCTTTAGACTACGCGGTATATTTTCCTAAAAGTAAGCGCGTGATTGAGTTTGCGGATCATGACAAACGTATGCAAAAGGCGTCTGCTGCTTACCCAACCTATGGTGAGTTTTATGATACTTGGTATATGGAAAATGAAGTTCGCTGGACAAAGTCATCAGCTAAATCGATTCGCCATAACGTCAGCCGATATTCTATGTCTGTCTTTAGAGATACTCCGATCGATAAAATAAGCCGAAGCGACTTATTAGCTTTTCGAGCGGATTTATCTAAAGGGCGCGTTGGCTTACATGCGATAAAAAATGTAACGGTGAATAAGATTATGTCGCCCATGCGGCAAATACTTGATGAAGCCGCTTATCGCTTCGATTATCCATCGCCTTTTATCAACATAAAAACCTTAAAGAAGCAGCGCACCGATGTGAATCCTTTTTCCACAGAAGAGGTGCAGATGATCATAAAAAACATTAGGGCTGATTATCGTCCTTATGTCATCGCTCGTTTCTTTACCGGCATGCGTACCAATGAGATCAACGGTTTGAAGTGGAAATTTGTTGATTTCAAACGACGCCAAATACTTGTGCGTGAAGGCTGGGTATTAGGCGAAACAACGTACTTGAAAACTGATGGATCTTCTCGAGACATCGACATGAGCCAAGCCGTTTACGACTGCCTTCAAGAACAGTTAAAAATAACGAAAGGCCAAAAGTACGTCTTTTGCAATAACGCAGGTATGCCTATTAGTTTGAATAATTTTGCCAAAAGAGTGTGGACCCCATTATTGGCGTTCTTGGGTATCGAATATCGAAAGCCCTACGAAACGCGCCACACTGCAGCAACTCTATGGCTCGCTTCCGGCGAAGCACCAGAGTATATCGCCAGACAAATGGGTCATACCACCACCGAAATGCTTTTTCGTGTTTACAGTCGATATGTACCAAATCTAACCCGTAACGACGGCAGTGCTTTTGACAACATGATAAGCAATTCTATAAACCCTATTATAAAAGGAACTCAGCATGACTAAGAATAACTTAATAAACATGCTCGCTGAGCAAACAAAACACAAAGCTCAAAAGCGTGAATTCCGTATGCTTGCTCAGTTACTTGCCCAGCAGTTCCATATTCATCAAGGACGCCACCTTGTAGGCTTACTTGGCAATGGTGATGAACATAACAATGTTGAGGCAATTGCCTATTGGTTAGCAGAAAAAGGTGAATACATTGAGGAGATGAAAGTCTTACACGTTGATCCTTTAAACCATCTGCATAATGAGCTGGGTAAGAAGCTAATCAATGCCGAGCATGGGATTTAGTTATGCAGACCTCCGATAAGTTCTCAGCGGTAATGCTGATTCTTACTACTTCAATTATTCAGTGGCACTCTATCCAGTTTTGGGTAGAGGTCGCTGAGAGTATTGGGGTTCTCTGGAGCATTGCCATTGAAGCCGCTGCAGTTTGGCTTTGGTGGCATAAGAAAACGGCATTGGCTTTCATTGCTTCATCCCTATTAATGGCAGGGCCACTGTATTCATTAAGCGCGCCTGTTTATGAAGGTAAGCAATCTGAGGTTGCTTTGGCGTCTAGTCACCAACAACAGGTAGATCTTTCCAGAGCATCTATTACCGCCTTGAAGCAATCATTAGCTAGCTACCAACAAAATAGCTTATCTCGTGTTGGCTGGGCAACTCGAATAGACGAAACTCGAAATGCATTGCAGGCAGAAACGGAACACCTGAAACGCCTCATAAATGCAGGCCCTAAGCTGAAACAAACACCAATGCCTTGGTTAGTTATTGCAATAGAAGTGCTAGGACTGGCCGTGCTTTTATTAACTCAAGTCCTTACTATTCAAGCTTTACGGGGAATTTCGGTAAAGTCGAAACCACCTGAAACAGCGGAGAATTCAAAACATGATTATTCCGAACTGGCTCTTGTCTTATCAAGCCGTCTTTCAGATACGTTGAGCGTAGAAGGGCTAAGTCAGGCTGAGTGGGCTCGGCGTAATGGAGTATCAACCAAGAGTGTTTCTATGCTGATTAATCACCAGAAACGATCTGATGCAGGAAAGGAATGTATTTCGAAAAATGAGCTGAATGGTATTCTTGATGCTTTGAGCTAAAAGTCTTAACGGGTGACCCTTGATGATAAAACTGAAATAGATATCGTATGGTAAATTCAGTTATTCAGGGTAATACGTAAACTAAAAAAACATCCTATCGAGACAAATATAATGAAAATAGCGTAAGCGCCTAACGAACCACCTTTGCAGTATTCCAAGGTAGTAATGCCTCAACATCTTCAACGCAGGTGGCTGCCGGCAGCCTTGTAAATACTTCTTTCAAATAAACACTTGGCTCAACGTTATTGGCTTTTGCAGTCTCAACTAAGCTATAAAGATTTGCACTTGCCTTCGCACCTTTTTCTGTAGCGGCAAACAACCAGTTCTTTCTTCCGATTACCATCGGACGAATCGCATTTTCAGCAGCATTATTATCAATTGGCCACGCGCCATTCTCCGTATATCGAATTAATTTTGGCCACTGATTGTGTAAATACGTCACCGCTTTCTTGAGCTTTTCTGAATTCATTGGGCGATGAATGTTTTTATCTAACCATTGCCGTAATTGATCGAGTAAGGGGACGGCTTGCGCTTGCCTTGTCTGATATTTTTCGTCTATTGATTGGTTTTCACTGAGTTTTTCTATGCGGAACAGCTTTTGAATAAAGGCTAATGCTGTATTAGCTTTACCTGCTTTTTCTTTACCTTGCGCATCACGAGCTTCTTTAAAATAACGTCGTGCATGAGCCCAACAACCTAGATTATCTAACTGTTTGGTTTTGCAAACCGAATCGTAAACTGCATAACCATCGGTCATTAACGCGCCGCTAAAATCGCCCAGCATCCAATCTGCCTCACTGGTCTTACGGGTTGGGCTGTAATGGAACAAGGTGATACGCATGTTGGCGTCATTATTAGTCATTACCCACATGCGGCTTTGTTGCTGCGCAGATCGTTCACTTTCTTTAAGCACTTGCAAAACTGTTTCATCCATATGAAGCAGTGAGCCTTCACGAGCAAGTTCATACATTAAGTTAATCAGCGGTTGAATTAAAGCGCCACATGTCATCATCCAGTTCGCTAAGCTGGTGCGATCAAGTTCAACATTAAAGCGTCTGAACATCTGTACTTGGCGGTACAAAGGCAAGGCATCACAGTATTTATGAGTTGCAATTTGCGCCAACAAACCAGGTGACGCGATTGATTTTTCAATCGGCTGCGCAGGTTTATTGGCGGTGACCATGTAATTATTGCAGCAAGGGCAAATGTATTTCCGGCGTACGTGTTGTAAAACGCTCATTTGAGCAGGGATGTAATCGAGCTGTTCTGACGTTTCATTGCCAAAATGACGCAATGCTGCGCCATCGTGCGGACACACTTTTTCTTCGGCGCTTAAATCATGAATGATTTCGGTGCGGGGCAATGCTTCTGGAATCGATGCACGTTTTTTCTTACGCTTATGAGCAGGAACATTTGTGCCTTCTTCAGCAGGCTCATCATCGTCACTTAATAATTCAGCTTCATCAAATAAATGGATCTGATCGACACTCAGCTTTTCACTCGATGAACCAAAACGTTGTTGAATCATATAGCGGATATATTCTTCCAACGTTTGGATCTTGTGGTTTTTATTTTCGAGAGCGTCATCTTGTTTTTTGAGTGTGATGTTTTTCTCAGACAGCTGCAACTCCAACGCAGCAAGGCGTTGCTTTAATTCGATATTCTCTTGAGTTTGATCAGCATTTTTCATGCGGTTATTTTAACTCAATCGTCGAGATAAACCGAGTAAAATTCAATAGAATCATGAGCTTTCATTGCCTTAATATCAAAACCTCGCAGTAACCAATGCAGCTGTTCTTCACTGATATTAATGGTGTCTAGTTCATGCTTTTTTGGCCATTTGAACTTGTCGCTTTCAAGACGTTTATACCAAAGACAGAAGCCCGTTTTGTCCCAGTAGAGAAGTTTCAGTTTGTCGCGGCGCTTACTGCAAAACAAAAACAGCGCGCCAGTATTGAGCGATTGTTTCATTTCGAGTTCGACAATGGCGGTAAGACCATTGATCTGTTTACGAAAATCGACGGGGTCGCGATGCAAATAAACCTCAGGGGCATCAATAAACATTTTCATGCGAGCTGCCCTATTAATTTTGCTAGCCAAACGACATCGGTTGAACTTGGAATGGATAGGGTTGCTTTGCCGATACTGAGGGTGATTGCCGTTGTTGAAGGCTTATATTTTTCGGCGACGGTTACTTTATTGAAGGCGGAAGATTCAATATTCTTAGGTTTAAGCAAACTACTACGTCGAGCATAAAAACTCTTTAAAGGAAGATCTTTCTCTCGACAGAAATCGACGATGGATAAATCACTGGTTTGTTGAGTTTGAATCAATTCAAGCCATTGTTGTTTTGTGCGTTTCATAGTTTTCACCTCAAATTATGTGAGATGTATGATATGGCCACACGAAAATTATTGAAGGAGGTGCTTGGTTAGGCGCTTACTTACCTTGAGGTGTTATTCCAGACATTTCGGCTTCGAATTGTTTAGCCCATCGTCGTACAGCGGTCGGACCAATATTCATGGCCTTCGCAGCTTCTTGGATGCTGTAGCCTTGTTTGAGCACTAAATTAGCGGTGTCTATTTTAAATTCGTTGGTGAATATTCGTCGTGATGTCATTTTTAAATCCTAGGTTATTGAGGGTATTTTACCCCATTAAGCTGTCCAGGATTATTAAGCCACTATAAACCAGAATCTCAGTACCAAGGAGTCATCAAGCAGTAAGTTTGTAGTGGTACAGTGAGCTTGGGAATTAGAAATTTCAAGAACCAAAATAGATTTCCCCAGTCCGCTGCATCAAAAGTCATAATCGATGCTACCTGTCCATAATTTTTTACAAATTGCTTTGCCCGGACCTTGAAGGCTATTTTATTTTCATCGTCCAGCTCTAGCCCAAAATTAAAGCGATAGGCTGCAGTTTAGCATTCATTGAGTTGTGAACCATGCTTATCTCACATCAATACTTAGTAAAAACCGTAGGTCCTATCAGCATTGCTAATGAGTGAAACACATACCGCAGGGCATTTGAGCTATATTTCCCGAACCCAGAATTATTTTTAATATAATCTTTATTTTTAATATGTAAGAAATTCAGTACGGCTCGGTTTTTCACGACTTTTTTATTTTCAGTAATTTCTACCTTGAGTTTTCTTCCAATATTAGACTTCCAATACCTTCTATTACCTGGAAATATATACAAACTTACATTCCACCGACGCTCTTTTGTCACCAGCAGCATTATATTAAGAAAACGAGTTAAATCCTGCTGGTTTGTGAATTTAATGGAGCTACTAGACGTATCGGTATTAAAAATAAAATAGTGAACCGCCCAATTGATATCGTTCCTATGTGAATTATAGATAGCACGTAGGTCTCTAATAATATTTTCAGCATCGATTGCATCAGCGTAGCTCCTTGGTTTAGCAGGTGTTAATCTAAGACCTCTAGGTAACGGCTTAAGATCAGTAGCAATCAATCTCAAAGCCCCCTTAGCCGTTTTTATTTGTGCGAGTGCTATCGCACTTTTGATATATGAATCGATTTCTATAATGGTGATAAGAGATTCAGCAGCCGTATTTCTTTCATTTAAATGCTTATAAATTTCCTTACTTGATGCACCCTGCTCATATAACTCTAACGCCCTCATACACTCTGAGAGCTTATTCCTAATTTTGGTTTCAGATTTACTATTCAGGGTACTCCCACAAGCTACTTCTTGCTCTTGTGACTGAACATTTAATAGATGCGTCGACTTTGTTAATTTTTTAGCCAAAATGCCCTGTAGTTGATTGACCGGAATTTCTGCTGCTTTACAACCAACCTCTTTCTGCAAGCG
>Ga0209395_1007701_pt1 | contig 11225 bp, 11 predicted proteins | sample GOMGulsemesocosm_3_FD_184635 | JGI IMG/M metagenome (GOLD analysis project Ga0209395, IMG submission 184635) | Methane-oxidizing microbial communities from mesocosms in the Gulf of Mexico - GOM9D Gulf of Mexico (SPAdes) (version 2) | ecosystem: Environmental > Aquatic > Marine > Cold seeps... | reverse complement strand
ATGTGGCGACCCTCGCTCTCCCACGGTTTCTCAGAACCTGAGGGTTGTCGGTCTACCACATCATTTTTTAATAGAAATCCTATTCTAATAAAAAACTAGTTTTAACAGTTACTTTAAACATACAAGGGTTGGGTGAGGGGAATAAAATAATATTCTTTTGCATCATTCTTTTCTCTATAATTTAAAGAGAGAAAAGAGTTTTTTATCTCCCCTCTCCCCGCCTAGGCCTTAAGAGCTAAGATTTCTTTTTAAAACCACGCTGAGTAGTTACGATTATTTTTGAATAAAAAACTTATTTTCTATTTCATCATTAAGAAATTTAGGGCATATTTCTTTGGGATCTGACGGGAAGCAGTGAAACGCATTTTCTTATAGTCAAATTTCACACTGCCTTTAGCAGTAGGATTTTTACCTAAAATAGCGAGTGATGTACCGTGACCTTGTTTAGCTGCTTTTTCATACCACCGAGTAGCAATATCTTTATTGCCTGCTACGCCCATTCCCATATCATACATAGCCGCCATAGTGACCTGAGCTTCAACTAATCCCTGCCTCGCTGCTTTTTCCATTAATTGGGCCGCACGTCTATGATCAACCTCTACACCACGTCCTAAAATATAACGTGAGGCTAATTTAGCTTGTCCCAAAGCATCAAGCTGCTCTGCACTTTGTTTAATCTCTTCTGCCGTTTCTGCACTAGGGATTAAAATAATCGACAACAAACTAACCAGTATAAATACCTTAAATAATTCAATCATAATTCACCTTAAGTTAATCAATTATCTCTATTCCACCCATATAAGGCTTTAACGCTTCAGGGATATGTATTCTGCCTTGCTCATCCTGATAATTTTCCATTACAGCGATCATTGTCCGGCCCGCAGCTAATCCAGAACCATTTATTGTATGTACCAGTTCAGGTTTACCTGTTTCAGGGTTACGCCAGCGAGCTTGCATGCGTCGTGCTTGAAAATCTTTAAAATTACTACATGATGAAATTTCTCTGTATTTACCTTGCCCAGGTAACCAGACTTCTAAATCGTAAGTTTTAGATGATGAAAAACCTGTATCACCGGCACAAAGCAATACTTTACGATAAGCTAGATTCAGTTTTTTTAGAATATTTTCAGCATGATTGGTTAATTCTTCATGTGCTTTTTCTGAGTCTTCAGCTGACACAATTTGTACCATTTCAACTTTTTCAAATTGATGCTGGCGAATCATTCCTCTTACGTCACGACCATATGCACCCGCTTCACTACGAAAACAAGGGGTATGGCAAACCATCTTCAATGGCATTTCCTTTGCGTCAACAATCACGTCACGAACGATATTGGTGACAGGGACTTCAGCCGTAGGTATTAAATAAAAATCGGGGTCATTATTAACTTTGAATAAATCAGCTTCAAACTTAGGTAACTGACCCGTACCGTATAAGCTATCTGCATTTACCAGAAAAGGTACATAAGTTTCAGAATAACCGTGTTCAGCCGTATGGGCATCCAACATTAATTGAATAATTGCACGCTGCAATCGAGCCAAAGGCCCTTGCAATACAGCAAAGCGTGCACTGGTTATTTTTGCAGCCAACTCAAAATCCAGGCCTTTACTTTCCCCTAGATCGACATGATCTTTAACTTCAAAGGAAAATTCTGGAATATCCCCCCATCGGCTAATCTCAACATTATCATCTTCAGATTTACCTGCGGGAACCACTTCATCAAGAAAGTTAGGAATGGCTTCCATCAAGCTAGTCATTTGCTGCTGAATCTCTGTCAATTCATTTTCAGCAGCCTTTAGTTGATCGCCTAAATGCTGCACTTGATCCAGTAAAGGTTGAATATCTTCACCTTTTGCTTTTGCCTGGCCTATACTTTTAGCACTTTTGTTCTTTTCATTCTGTAATTCTTGAGTCTTTATCTGAACCTCTTTTCGCCTACTTTCTAATGACTCATAAGCGGCTGAATCAAATGCATAAGATCTGCGATCAAGTTGTTGTTTAACGTACTCAAGATCAGTTCTAAATAGACGAGGATCTAACATAAAAAAAAATTACCTGAAATATAAATTAAAAATTCTGTGCGATGCATCAATATTAAGGATATTAATAATATCCTTAATAAAAACTAAGAGAACGCATTACACTTAAAAAGTACTTTAGGAATGCAATATTTTACGGTATTCAAAAATACAGCCTCCCTCGCAAAAGAAACAGAAAGCTAGCTATTGCACTTCAAGAGCTAAAGCCTTAACAAGTTTATTTGCGGGTACATAACCTGGAAAAATATTACCATTTTCTGTCACTATCATAGGCGTTCCTCTTGCTTCAAACTCAACGCCTAACTGCATATGCCGATCGATTGGGTTATCACAATTGGCAGCCTCTAATGACTGACCTTTTTTAGCTTTAGTTAATGCCGCATTACGATCATCAGCACACCAGACAGAAACAGCCTTTTTATAAGAATCAGAACCTTTCCCTGCTCTTGGGTAAAATAAATACTGGATAGTAATACCTTCAGCCATATACTGGTCCATTTCTGAATGCAGTTTTCGACAATAGCCACAGTCAATATCAGTAAACACAGTCACTTTATATTTACTTTCTTCAGGTTTAAATATAATCATTTGATCTTCACCCAACACTTTAACTGCCTGTTTTCGTGTTGTGGCTAATTTCAATTCTGTTAAATCTTTTTTCCCTAAAATATCAATTAGGTGACCTTCTAATAGATACTTCCCATCAGCTGACACATAAAAAATATTTGCCCCCGAAATAACCTCATATAGCCCTTTAACTTCTGAGTTTGTAATTGAATCAATTTTAAGGTTTGGCATGACCTTTTTAAAGGTTTCCTTAATAGATTCTTGATCTGCATTCACACTGCTAACAGTAAACAAAGCTAAGCTTAAAAAAATTAATACGCTATTTTTCAATTGTTGCATCATTTTAAATTATATTGAGTTAATAAGTGTTTCATGGACTATTTTAATTATGTTTTGTTCAGTTTTATAACAATTAAAACTTGGGCTTTAATTGAGCCCTACTATTTACAATCAATTCTAGCTGAGAGTATGTAAAAAAAAGGGAGTCATTATTTATACTTAACGCGGTCACGACTACGTATTTATTAATAAGTGGGTGGTATATCAAACGTTTAGCTGGGATTTTTTAAAGCTATGTTAATTTATTGAAATAACCGCTCTATATCAAGAAAAACGGCAAAAATCATCAGAGACACTAATATTAATAGGCCTGTTTGTTGAAACATCAGCTGAACTTTTTCTGATACAGGACTTCCTTTAATCGCTTCAACAATAAGAAACATTAAATGCCCTCCATCTAAAACAGGAATAGGCAATAGATTCAATACACCAAGACTTACACTTACAAGTGCCATAAACTTAAGAAAATGTACCAATCCCATTTCAGCCGATTGCCCTGCATATTGTGCAATACTAATAGGCCCACTTAAATTATCAGTCGAGGCTTTGCCAATTACCATTTTTGATATCATTTGCAAGGTACTGGTCGAGTAAAACCATGTTTTTTCCAAAGCGGCTGAAATGGCATCAATAGGACCTAATGAGTAGGTTACTTTTAATGAATCTATTAAATCATTTGGAACCTCAACCGCCGCACCAATTCGACCGAAACTTTTATTTTCTGTTTCAACAGTCTCAGGCGTGATAGTGATTGGAAGCCTAACTCCCTCTCGTTCAACAATTAACTTTATCGCCATTTCAGGACGACTTCTGACATAGTCAACCCATTGCATCCATTCATTGATTATTTCATTATCAGCTGAAATAATTAAATCACCCGTCTGCAAGCCAGCTAAACTGGCGGGTAAATCATCAACAACCTTACCTATAACGGGCAATAAAGTGGGTGTCCATGGCTTTAAACCTAAGCGTTTATATAGGCCTTCAATATTGTCCGCATCTTGTTCTGTTAATTCAATCAGATAGTTTTTTTCAATCTCATCTTGCGTTTTAACTAATACTTTAATTTGCTGATCGCCTTGCATGGCTGATGTAAATAATAAATTCATGGCTTCTGACCATGTTGGCGAATTTTCACCATTAACACTCAGTATTTCATCACCTTTTGAAAACCCAGCATCAGCAGCAATTGATGCAGTTTCTATATCACCAATAATGGGTCTCATCCCCGTTTGACCCAGTATAAAGACAGCCCATAATAAAACAACAGCCAATAATAAGTTAAAAATAGGGCCTGCAACCACAATAGCAGCCCGTGCCAATAAAGATTGCCGATTAAACGAAAAAGGTAAATCTTCTTCACTGACTTCGCCTTCCCTTTCATCAACCATTTTGACATAGCCACCTAAAGGGATTGCTGATAATACGTATTCTGTTGAGTCTTTGGTTTTTTGAAATGACCAGATAACCTTGCCAAAACCAATTGAAAACCGAAGGACTTTAACACCTGCTTTTCTTGCTACCCAAAAATGACCAAACTCATGAATAAAAACCAATAAGCCTATGGCAACAATAAAGTGAAAAACAGTATAAAAAAAATCCATTATTTTATCAGACCTTTAATGATTGAATGAGAAACCGCTCTGGCGTCTTTATCAGCCTTTAAGATCACCTCTAATGAATCGGCTTTCTCAGCCGAAAATTTAGCCATACACTGTTCAATAATGACAGGAATGTCTGTAAACTTTACGTTTTCATTTAGAAATTCATCAACTGCAATTTCATTTGCCGCGTTAAGTACAGTGGGCATAATGCCACCGGCTTTAATCGCTTCATAAGCGAGTCTTAGACAGGGAAAGCGCTCTAAACTAGGTTCTGCAAAATCCATTTGTTTAACATCAAAAATATTGAGCGGTTCAACCCCTGATTCGAAACGATCAGGCCAGGCCATTGCATGAGCAATAGGCACTCTCATATCAGGGTTACCCATTTGAGCTAAAACAGTGCCATCCACATAATCCACCATAGAATGAATAATGCTTTGTTTATGAATCACCACTTGAATATCATCAGGTGACATATTGAATAACAAACAAGCTTCAATTAACTCCAGCCCTTTGTTCATCATGGTGGCTGAGTCAACTGAAATTTTGCGTCCCATTGACCATTTTGGGTGAGCAACCGCCTGAGCTACCGTGACATCATGTAATTCTTCAACGGGTGTTTCTCTAAATGGACCACCAGAAGCCGTTAGTAATATTCTACGCGCTTCTTTTACCGTATCCCCTGCTGTATAGCCTGCAGGCATACATTGAAATATAGCATTGTGCTCACTATCGATGGGTAATAATTTAGCACCCGAATCACGAACAGCCTGCATAAAAATATCACCCGACATGACCAGTGACTCTTTATTTGCAAGCAATACTGTTTTTCCTGCTTTTGCAGCCGCTAAACTAGACAATAACCCAGCAGCGCCAACAATTGCAGCCATCACAGAATCAACATTATCTAATGTCGAAACAACTTCTAATGAGGAAGCCCCAGACAATACTTTAATCTCAGAGACCACTGAGTCTTTGATTTTCTGCTTAAATAATTCAGCTTTTTCTTCATTTACAACGACAACATATTCAGGTTTATGAGCGATACATTGCTCAAATAAAACATCAATATTAGTATTTGCAGTTAATGCAATCACTTTGTATTTATCAGTATGTCTGGCAACAACATCTAATGTGCTAACTCCAATCGAGCCTGTTGCTCCAAGAATACATATTCCCTTCATGCAAATACACTCCGTCCGATTAAAATAACACCCGCATAATAAAAAGGTGCGGCTGCAATGACGCTGTCAATACGATCTAAAACACCACCATGACCCGGTAAGATTGAGCCACTATCTTTCACACCATTCTTACGCTTCACCAAACTAAAGAATAAGTCCCCATAAATCGAAACTAACACCGTCAATATTGATAACAAGGCAAAATCTGTTGCAATCATCATTGGGTAGCCATAATATAATGCCAAAACAACCGCACAAACCAATGCAGAAATTAAGGCGCCATACATGCCTTGAATCGTTTTTCCTGGGCTAATGAGGGGAGCAAGTTTTTCTTTTCCAAATTTCTTACCTGAGAAATAGGCGGCTATATCTGCTACCCAGATTAAAGCCAAGAAATACATCACTGCGCTTGGGCCATAAAAAGCTCTTAACTTTACGATAAACATCCACGCAGAGAATAAAACAAACCAGCCAATAAACACTTTATATTTCTTTTTTAACTCGATAGCTAATAATTCTTCAGGTGCTTTTCTGATCATAAACATCATCATCACCCAAAATATAGCTGGACCTATGACTAACCACTCTAGTGCACCAGAGTAACTTTTCACGTCAGGCCATTCCAGAAGCACAGATAAAAACTCAAGAATGTATGTCCAAAAAACAATAAATAACATAGGGAAAATTAATGAGACTAAAAATAATATTTTCCCTACCAGACTGTCAATTGAAGATAACCCCGTCCACTCCCATGCTCCAATTAAAACGATTAATCCAATAAAAGGATAAAAATAGTCAAGAGGAAGGGTGAAAATTGCTGTTATAGCCACCGAGGCTAAAACTAAAGCGGTTATGATTCGTTGTAATAACATTGTTTTAATTATTATTTAATTATTAGAATTAGAGGCATCAACAATTTGTTCGCCCGTATGGCCGAACCGTCGTTGCCTATTTTTAAAGCTATTAATAGCGTCAGCTAGTAATGCCTGATTAAAGTCTGGCCATAAAGTATCAGTAAAATAGAATTCTGTATAAGCTAATTGCCATAACAAAAAATTACTAATGCGTTCTTCCCCACCAGACCTTATAAACAAATCGGGTTCAGGTAAATGAGCCGTTGATAGGTGATCATTAATGATTGATTCATTAATATCTTCAGCGTGTAATTCCCCCGCTGAAATCTTTTCTGTAATTTTTTTAAATGCTTGAGTAATATCCCAGCGACCACCATAATTGGCAGCAATGACAAGATTAAGCCCCGTATTATTTTCAGTTTGCTGTTCAGCTGAGCGTATTTTACTTTGTAATTTTTCTGGAAAGGCTGACTTATCACCCACAATATGTAAGCGAATATTATTTTTATCTAGCTTATCAACTTGAGTCTGAAGAGTCCCCATAAACAATTCCATCAGCATACTGACTTCTTTTTTAGGTCGACGCCAGTTTTCACTACTAAATGCAAATAAAGACAAGACTTCTATCTTTTCTTGCACACAATATTCAACAACTTTCCTTACCGTTTTAACACCTGCCCGATGACCGATAATCCTTGGCATTAACTTTTTTTTTGCCCAGCGTCCATTGCCATCCATAATGATAGCAATGTGTCGAGGATTACCATTATCTGCCATTGATTCGTCCATTATTTATAAATTGGGTACAAAAAATCGTGGGGTATCAGGCAGTTTATCAACAATTGCCTGATAACGATATTTACATTGAAAGTAAATCAGCTTCTTTAGCTTCAAGATGTTTTTCTACTTCTTTAATGAATTTATCTGTAATTTTTTGAATTGCTTCTTCGCCATCATGCGCTTCATCTTCTGAAACCATTTTTTCTTTTAGAGCGTCTTTAATATCCGAATTTGCATCACGGCGAATATTTCTTATTGCAACGCGCCCTTGCTCCGCTTCATTTTTCACCACTTTCACAAGGTCTCGACGACGTTCTTCTGTTAATGGTGGTAATGGAATGCGAATAACAACCCCTTGTGTGGTAGGGTTTAAACCCAGATCCGAGGTCATTATTGATTTTTCAATGGCCTTAACCATATCCTTTTCCCAAGGGGTTACTTTTAAAGTACGCGAATCTTCAACAGAAACATTAGCTACTTGAGATAGTGGTGTTTCAGAGCCGTAATATGAAACAGTAATTTGATCTAATAAACTAGGATGGGCACGCCCTGTTCTTATTTTTGTAAATGCTTTTTGCAAAGATTCAACACTTTTCCCCATTCTTACGGAGGCATCTTGCTGTATATCATTAATCATTGTATTTATTCCTAACCTTTTTCAATTAAAGATCCGATATCTTCGCCTTGCATAAGACGCATAATTGACCCTGTTTCAAAAATATTCATAACGCGCATAGGAAGATCATTTTCCCTACATAAAACCAATGCCGTTGTATCCATTACATTTAAGCGCTGATCCAATGCTTCATCATAAGTCACTCTTGAATAAAACTTTGCATTCTTATCTTTTTCTGGATCAGCTGAGTAAACGCCTTTTACTTTAGTTGCTTTAATCATCAATTCAGCGTTAATTTCTATCGCTCTAAGGCTCGCTGCCGAATCTGTAGTAAAGAAAGGGTTTCCAGTGCCTGCTGCAAAAATAACAACACGCCCTTTTTCTAAATGTCTTACTGCTTTACGACGAATATAATCTTCACAGACCTGATTGATTTTTAATGCCGTCATCACTCTGACTTGCTGCCCTAAATTTTCTAGAGAATCTTGCATCGCCAACGCATTGATAACTGTAGCCAGCATACCCATTTGGTCACTCGTGACTCGATCCAAACCTTCTGCTGCTTTTTCTGCACCACGTAATATATTTCCGCCACCGATCACTAGCCCAACTTCAACACCAGCATCACACAGTTCTTTAACCTCAGTAGCAAGACGTTTAACAATATTTGCATCAATACTACCACCGCTTTCACTCATCAAGGCTTCGCCACTTAATTTAAGTAAAATTCGTTTACATATCATTTGGGTCATGATCAAAAATCCTGTTAATAAATAGATGGGATAAGGGAGGATAAAAGTTAAAGGTGCATGGTTGAGTCCTTTATGCAATTATTTATGACACCTTTATCTTTCTATAATTCACATTTTTACCTGTGAATAGACATAATCGTATGCTTGCTGTTTTTTGTTCTTGGCAATGTGACTCCTACATTGCACTACAACGCACCCTCCTAGTGCTATAAAAAACGGCATTCACCACATCCTTATAGCTTACCGTTTTTTGCTCCTGCAAAAACGGCATTCACCACATCCTTGTAGCTTACCGTTTTTTGCTCCTGCAAAAACGGCATTCACCACATCCCTGTGGCTCATAAAAACCAGATAAACTGGCTTTTAATTAAGCACTAGCCGCTGCTTGTGCTCTTACTTCTTCAGCAAAATCGACTTCTTCTTTTTCAATCCCTTCCCCTACTTCATAACGAGAAAAGCGAACAACAGAATTGTCTTTAGATTTTGTTAGCTGAGCAACAGTCATTTTATCATCTTTAATAAAAGCCTGTCCTTCAAGCGTGATTTCAGATAAGAATTTTTTAATTCTTCCAGTAATCATTTTTTCAACGATTTCTGGTTTTTTACCACTCTCTAGTGCTTGAGCAGTAAAAATATCTTTTTCTTTTTGGATAAGCTCTTCAGAAACTTCAGCTTCAGAAACACAAGCTGGATTTACAGCTGCAATATGCATTGCAATATCTTTACCCAATTCAGCATCATTTTTTGCTAATTCGATAATGACGGCAATTTTACCACCATGTAAATAACAAGCTGTACCACCCGCTACATTAACGAATTTATCAAAACGTCTAACTGAAATGTTTTCACCCACTTTAGCGATTAAAGCACGACGAGCATCATCCACAGTCTCACCGCTTGCCAAGACCATTCCATCTAACTGATCATTACTCTCAATATCGTTAGCTAATAATGCTGCAGTGATTGAATCAACAAAACCTTTAAATTCTTCACCTTTTACTACAAAATCAGTTTCACTATTAATTTCAATCATAGCGACTGTTTTGCCATCATCACTTACCTTAATGCCTATAGCACCTTCAGCAGCAACACGACCCGCTTTTTTATCTGCTTTGGCAAGACCTGATTTACGCATATTTTCAATGGCTAATTCCATATCACCATTAGCTTCAGTCAAGTTCTTTTTACACTCCATCATACCAGAACCCGTTCTTTCACGAAGTTCCTTAACCATTACAGCCGTAATTTTCATACTATCTAAACCCTTAAATTCTTTACTAAAAAAACGCCCCCAATAGTCATAAAGGAGGCGTTTAAAATGGTTATAGAAACTATAACCAAAATTTTAATCAGCGATTAAGCTTCTTCTTTCTTTTCTTCAACAAAATCTTCTGACTTTGCTGATGCAGCCAAACCTGCAGATTTCGCTTCCAAAACTGCTGCTGAAGCAGTTTGGCAATATAATTTAACTGCACGAATTGAATCATCATTACCAGGAATAATGTAATCAACACCTTCAGGTGAATTATTTGAATCAACAATACCTACAACAGGAATGCCTAATTTTTTTGCTTCGTTTACTGCATTTTTTTCGTAACCTACATCTAATACGAAAAGCACATCCGGTGTACCACGCATGTCTTTAATACCACCCAGACTACGATCAAGTTTTTCCATTTCACGTTCCATGCCCAAAGCTTCTTTTTTACTGAATTTTTGGTACAAAGTGCCATCAGCTTTCATTGCTTCTAACTCTTTTAAACGATTAATTGATTTTTTAATTGTTTTAAAGTTAGTCAACATACCACCTAACCAACGATGGTTTACATAAGGCATACCACAACGTTGCGCTTCTTCAGCGACTGTTTTACGTGCAGATTTTTTTGTCCCAACAAACAAGATATTACCTTTGTTTGCAGTCATTTGACCTAGATAGTTCATCGCATCATTAAATAATGGAAGCGTTTGTTCTAAATCAATAATATAAATCTTATTACGCGCACCAAAAAGGTAGGAAGCCATTTTTGGATTCCAGTAACGTGTTTGATGTCCAAAATGAACACCTGCTTCTAACATTTGACGCATTGACACTGCTGCCATTTTATTCTCCTAAAGTAATTCGGCTGCTGTTTTATAGACAAACAACCTGGGTTTCGCCTCCACCTATCCCGCCTGGCAACCAGTTAAAAAACCAGCACCCTACCAGTTGTGTCGATAGATGTGAGTATTAATACAAAAATGAACTTACCTTTATACCATAAGACGAATATATCAGCAATAATTTTATAAGACACTGCTATCTTTACGTAGTGACACACATCGATAACTTTTCTATTATATCAGCGGATTACAAGTAACACCCTTAAGGAATCTCTGATTAAGTCCCCCTAAAAAATGAGATAATATGGCTTTAGAATAGATACATAGGGATCTGCCGTAATGAAACAGCTCAGCTTTGCCTCTCTCACATATCAACATAAAAAAATCAC
>Ga0209395_1007699_pt1 | contig 11230 bp, 10 predicted proteins | sample GOMGulsemesocosm_3_FD_184635 | JGI IMG/M metagenome (GOLD analysis project Ga0209395, IMG submission 184635) | Methane-oxidizing microbial communities from mesocosms in the Gulf of Mexico - GOM9D Gulf of Mexico (SPAdes) (version 2) | ecosystem: Environmental > Aquatic > Marine > Cold seeps... | reverse complement strand
TAGCACCTATGGTGTAGCTGGCAATGATCATTGCCTCGATTAATTGATGCGGCACACCTTCCAATAAATGACGATCTTTAAAGGTGCCCGGCTCCATTTCATCACCGTTGCAAATTAAATAGCTATCTCCTGAGGCACTATTATTTTGTAAGGATGGTACACAGCTCCATTTCATCGCGGTGGGGAATCCGGCGCCACCTCGTCCTTTTAACTTAGCATCACTCACAATGGTGAGTACTTCTTGAGGACTATGAGTTGTTAACGCTTTAGCGGCACCAACATAGCCGCCAGCATCACAATAATCAGCAAAGTTTAATGGTTTCTCTAAATTAACTAAATGCGTTAAGGGTTTAGTTAACGCGTGAGTTAATGCTGATTTCAACCACGAATTATCTGTCATCCGCTGGCTCCACGTGCTGACTTAAACCATTTAAAATAGCAACCACTGAGCTTGACGTCAGTGAGTGATAATGATGGTCATTGATCATCATCGCCGGTGATTTATCACAATTACCTAAACAAGCATTAGACAACAGCGTAAATTCGCCATCAGCGGTGGTTTGTCCGTACTCAATCCCTAAATGTTGTTTAATGGTGTGCAAAATATCGTCGTAGCCACACAGGTGGCAGCTAATGCTATCGCACAAATGAATAACATAATGCCCTACTGGTTGCCGATAAATAAGATTATAAAAGGTTGCTACCCCTTCAAGTTGCGCACTTGATATCTCAAGACATTGGGCGATGGCGCATAAACTGTGATCACTGATCCAGCCGCGATGCTGCTGAACAACTTTAAGTGCTTCAATACCCGCAGCTTCACGGCTACCCATAATAGTGACGTCATGCTCTATCGCCTTAATTTCAGCCGCCGTTAAATATTGACGAAAGTCGATGTTTTGAAGGCAAGTGTTTTCATCCGTACCATTGCTAGCACTCCCACCAGCACTATCGCTAATCATAGCGTCAACAATGGTCACTGAAGGAATAATATCACTCTGTTTATCAATTGGTTGCATAGCTGCCTTTGTTATTTTCGAATACCACTTGTGATTGTCACTGTGCTGATATTTACCTGCAAAATACTAACGTTTCTGTACTTTATTTTTATTGCTGAACATTAACTCGTTTTTACTGTTAACGGTTTAGGAGCCTACCGATCTACATCAGCCATCACATAGTCAATACTGCCCAAGGTGGCGATTAAATCAGCCACCATTTGGCCACGGCTCATTAACGGCAACATTTGTAAATGCGCAAAACTAGGGGTGCGAATTCGGGTGCGATAACTCATAGTGCTGCCGTCGCTAATGAGGTGGTAGCCCATGATTCCCTTGGTAGCTTCAACAAAAGTAGACACTTCACCCGCGGGGATCACCGGTCCCCAAGAAACGTTAACAAAGTGAGGTATTAAGGTATCGATATCAGTCATAGTACGAGACTTATCCGGCGGTGTAGTTTGCGGATGCTCAGCTTTATAAGGGCCTGATGGCATATTATGTAAACATTGCTCAATAATACGAATGCTTTGACGCATTTCTTCCACTCTCACTCGACATCTATCGTAACAATCACCTTGATGGCCAAGCGGTACTTCAAAATCAAACTGATCATAACCACCGTAAGGACGCTGTTTACGTAAATCCCACGAATAGCCAGTCGCACGTAATCCCGGACCGGTTACTCCCCACGCTAAAGCTTCTGCACTTGAATAGGCACCAATACCCACAGTGCGTTTTTTTAATAACGCATTTTGCATCACCATTTTTTCATATTCATCTAAACGCTTAGGTAGGTAATTTACATAGTCACGCACTAGCGCATCCCATCCTTGGGGTAAATCATGGGCGACGCCGCCAATGCGAAACCAGCTAGGATGCATGCGAGCGCCAGTAAAAGCTTCAATTATGCCGAACAGTTTTTCTCGGTCGATAAACATATAAAATATTGGCGATAACGCGCCAATATCTTGCGCGAAGGTCCCGTAAAAGAGCAAATGCGACAAAATTCTAAACATTTCTGCGGTCATAATCCGGATCACTTTTGCGCGATCAGGTACTTGAATACCCGCCAGCTTTTCTACGGCCATCACATAAGGGAAGTTATTCATCACCCCCCCTAAGTAATCAATACGATCGGTATACGGAATATAACTATGCCACGACTGACGTTCGCCCATTTTTTCTGCGCCGCGATGGTGATAACCAATATCAGGTACGCAATCGACAATCTCTTCGCCATCCATTTGCAGCACAATTCTAAACGCACCATGCACACTAGGATGATTAGGCCCCAAGTTTAAAAACATAAAATCATTATGTTTACTTTGCCTTTTCATGCCCCAGGCTTCGGGGTTAAATTTCAGCGCTTGCTGTTCTTGTTCTTGTACATCAGGCGGTAAGGTGAACGGTGCCATTTCGGTCGCTCTGGCCGGATGCGTTTTAAGTAGCGGATGTCCTTGCCATGTTTTGGGCATTAAAATACGACATAAATAGGGGTGACCAATAAATTCAATACCAAACATGTCCCATACTTCACGTTCGTACCAATTGGCATTATCCCAAATACTGGCGATACTATTGAGGGTTTTATCTTCGGCTGTTAATGGTATTTTTATGCGCACATCTTGATTTCGCTGATGAGATCTCAAATGATAACTGACGGTAAAATCACTAACCTGTGCACTTTTGTGAGTTCGTTCGGTTTCATCAATTGCAGTTAAATCAAAACACATTTCAAATGGCTTTGAGATCTCTTCCTTTAACGCATGCATTACCTGACACAACTTGCCTTTGTCGAGCCAAAAAGTGGGAGTATCATCAACAATATTATCAATGGCATTCACCGGCATTAATTCAGCATCAGGTACCAGTGCGATAATCTCTTGATAAATATCAATAACACTTTGCTGCTGCCATTCATTATTGACAGAAAAATCTAACGTACGTTTAGTAACGGTCGCCATTCATCCCCCTTAACACTGATCTGGAGAATCAAGGTTGGTGACTTGAATACGGTGTTGATGCTTAATATTGCGTAGTGACGGTTTAGTAATTTCGGAAACCGATTGCTCTCCCACCACCCAACTTAGTGGCCGAGGTTGATGTTGAATTTGATTTTGTAATAACAGTAACCCTTCAAGTAACGCCTCTGGACGCGGCGGACAACCAGGCACATAAACATCAACAGGAATGAATTTATCGACCCCTTGCACTACCGAGTAGATATCGTACATACCACCAGAATTGGCACATGAACCCATAGAAATAATCCATCTTGGCTCTAATAACTGCTCATATAAATGCTGAATTACCGGCGCCATTTTACGAAAACAAGTACCTGAAATAACCATTAAATCGGCTTGTCTGGGGGTTGCTCTGATCACCTCCGCACCAAAACGGGCAATGTCATGACGAGAAGTAAAGCTAGTGGCCATTTCTACGTAGCAACAACTTAGCCCAAAATTAAACGGCCAAATGGAGTTTTTACGTCCCCAATTAACCATATCATCGAGCTTTGCCATAAACACACTGCGCTGTAGTTCTTGCTCACTCACGCCTTTGGCTTTTAGCATCTCTTGATCTAGCTTAGCTTTTGTTAATGACCACTCCATTAAAAACGTCCTTTATTATTCAAGCCGAGTTGCGCAATGCGATGAGGTTGATGACGATGTTGTAATTCGAGCGCACCAATTCTAATGAGATAAATAAGTGCCACTAATAGCACTGCGATAAAGATGCTTGCTTCAATAAAGCCCAACCAACCAACGTCATCAAAAGCGATTACCCACGCGAACAGAAAAATAGTTTCTAGATCAAAAATAACAAAAAAAATAGCATATAAAAAAAAGTGATTACCAAAGCGGGTTTTATTGTTATCGATAGAAATAACGCCAGATTCATAAGGGGTATTTTTAGCGCGACTTTTGGTTTTAGGGCCAAGAAAATATGACAGGCACATCATCACGATCAGCATCACGACCAAAATGACAAAGTATGCCGCTATTGGCCAAATTTCATTAATTTGACTAGTTGCTTCCACAGCGCCCCCAAATTCCTATGTTGTTATTATTTTTCAAGCAATTTGTGTTATCAGCTTGGCAAACGATTAGGATTTTTACGTGACTAAAAGATGGTAATTTAACTGTCAACGATTAACTTCACGTTGGCTTGTTTATAAAACAAGCATAGTAAAGATTCAAAAAAAGGGAAATTAATATTACATTTCAAGGTAGTGAGCAACTAGCAGCAGGTGATAACTAGCGCTAAGTAGGTGATTCAGCTAATACCGACTCACTCAAATCTTACATAAGGAGGGAGAATTAGTTGATAAGATTAAAAAACTCATCTTATTAATGAGCCGTTTAAAAAGGCAACGTAAACAAAATTTCAGCTAAATCAGGGTGCCACTGAAAGACTTTCAGCTGCACTTTACTGCCAATAACGACCACTTGATCGTCTTGTAAAAGCTGTTTTTGCTGCTCAAAGTGTTCGCTGCCGGGTTGAAAAGAGATTTTACCTTGCGAATTTATTACCCGAAACCAAGGCACGCTTTGTCCTTGCCAGCCATGGTCAGGAACATGACCTAATGCCTTACCCACCAAACGGGCACGTCCCGGTAAGCCGGCTAAATCGGCTACTTGCCCATAGCAAGCAACTTTTCCTTCAGGGATAAGTTGTACAACTTGCCATATCTGCGCATAACGGGCATTAATGTCGGTATTAACATGGTTATGAATGCTGAGTTCAGACAAAGTCGCTCCACTGAGTATTTAATATCTAGCTACATGCGTTGCCACATTCGTCACATCATTAGTTACGCCATTTAGGCAACAGATGCGTTATCATTAGCAGATGAGATGCTTATCATAGCAAAATAAACGTAAATTCGCGTGAAATTAACGCCTAAGTAGCACCAAAGTAGCGCTAAAATGACGTGAACCTAACGAAAGATTTTTGAGGATAGTTATGAAAATTTGGGTCGATGCCGATGCTTGCCCAGTGGTTATTAAAGAAATATTATTTAAGGCCGCCGAACGCACTAAAATTCACACCACGTTAGTGGCGAATCACCCGATTCGAACACCGCCGTCAAAAGTAATTAATTTCATGCAAGTCAGCGCTGGTTTTGATATTGCCGATGATGAAATAGTTAAACGGGTCACTCAAGGAGATTTAGTGATCACCGCCGATATTCCGTTGGCTAACGAACTTATTGATAAAGCGGCTCAAGTGCTAAGTCCCCGCGGTGAGTTGTACACCAAAGAAAATATAAAATCTCGCCTCAATATTCGTGATTTTATGGACACTATGCGCGCTAGTGGTGTTCAAACAGGAGGTCCTCCGCCACTCAATCAGCACGATAGACAAACTTTTGCTAATCATTTAGACAGCATCTTAACCCGCTATTTACAAACCAAAGCATAGCGATAGTTTGTTATTAACAATAAAAAGCCAGCTATCACTCAAAAGTTAAATAGCTGGCTTACACAACCCTTAAAAACGTCTTACTTAACAGTAACTCATTTAAAAGTATTTGGTTTAAAAAGACGCTTGTAAACTTAGGCTCACTTGTCTTGGGCTACCCAGATCCATCTGCCCATTACTGTCATCGGTTCCCAAACTATCCGCATCCGAGCTATAGCTGCTAATATACGCTTGATCAAACAGATTACGAGCCTCTAAACGAATGGTATAGTTTTCCCACTCGTAGCCAATATTAGCATTCACTAATAAGCGAGCATCATTTTTAGGATCATTGTTTAACGCGAATTTTATCGGGGTTAGCGTTGTTTCTGGTGAGTTATAGGCATAAGAGCTACCGGCATAATTTATACTGACATTAGTTGCCCAACCATCAGCAAACTCATAATTTACCGCCACATTAGCGGTCCATTCTGGCGCATCTTCAAATGATCGCCCAGCTAAATCAATACCATTACTTAAAAACTCAGTAAATTCGGAACGAGCAAAACCAACACCACCTGTGATCGCAAGGTTACTGGTTGGGTAATAGAAAGCTTCTAATTCGAATCCCCTAACGTTAGAAGAACCGGCATTCTCTGTTTCCCGATCATATTGTGACTGTGAAATTTGCACGGTTACTTGTTGATCGGTCCATTCAGTGTAAAACACATTGGCATTAAGCATTAATTGGCCATCGAGTAATACTGAGCGTAATGACAATTCAATATTGTCAGTATATTCAGAATCATAAGTGTATATGCTCGACTTAGCGACATTGGTACCTACACCACCTGAACGGTATGCTTGCTGATAAATAAGATTCGCGGTGATATTGTCATTAATATGATAACTTAACCCTAACTTAGGTAACCACGCATCAAAATTGGTACTTGCTGGTGGCTCAACACCAGAAGCTGCCGCAGCAAAACTATTTAAATAGCTATTAATGCCAAAGACAACTTGATTAAGTGGCTCAGGTAAAAGAGCAGGATCAGGCAGCTCATTATTCACGGTATATAAATTATTGGCGGCATTAGTTTGCTCTTCTCGGTCATAACGCAAGCCAGCCAAAAGATCGAACTGTTCGGTAATCGACCAAGTTAAATCCGCATATACTGCACTAGTATTTACATTTTGATCAATACTTGAATTTAATCCTAATTTTATTGGATCAATGGTTGGGTAAAGCGGTAACACTGCGTTAGCTATAGACTCAGGCAAGCCAAAACCACCGTATTCAGCAGGTGCCATTAACACTGTAGCTAGGCTAGGAATGCCGACAGCTTCAAGCGTAATTAGTCGCTCACCGCTTGCTTGATCATCAACATCAGTATCGGCATAGTAAGCACCGAACACCGCTTGAATTGAATCAGTTTCATAAGTCAGTCTTAATTCTTGGCTAATACCTTTATCGGTACGTTGGTATTTTTGATCAGCACTTAATTGAGTTGCCTGCATATCACCATCCCAATTATAGGCATAATCAGAATCGCTATAAGTGGTGATTGATTGTAATGACAGCGTTTCATTTAGTGCTAATGACATCTCTAAATTATATATACTGGTCTCTGTTTTCGTCCAAATTGGCGAATTAACATAAACCGTTTTATCAAAAGCAGATTCACCATCAGCATACAATGACCACGTTGGCCCTTGCGCGTTTTTGTTACTAGACGCCGTTAACAGCGCGGTAAAATTTTCACTCGGTTCAAATAATAACTTTGCTCTTAGTAATTGCCCTTCCCTGAAATTAGAGCCTGTTTCGCGAGTAGTATTGTATATATCTCCGTCATACTGGGTATCTTCAGCAGCAAGTCTAAAGGCAAGCATATCGTCAATAATGGCACCGCCACCGGCAAAAGCGACTTCTTGCTGGCCATACTCTCCCACTTTAACGCGGGTCTTACCGTTCCATTCATATGATGGGTCTTGTGAGCGTAACATTATCGCCCCAGCAAGCGCATTTCTCCCTTGCAACGTAGACTGTGGGCCACGAAATACTTCAACTTGTGATAAATCCCAAATAGAGGTACCACCATTTTGAACAACACGATAAGGTAATGGCGCCCCATCTAAATACATACTAACTAAGTAACTATTGCCACCACCAGAAACACTGTCTTGAGCAACGCCACGAACACTAAAGCCTTTGGTAAAGTCTCCTGCGATGTTGGGTATCACAGCATAAATATCAGACACTTGCTGAATGTTTTGCTTAACCATTTCTGCTGCCGTTAATACCGCAACACTGTTAGGAGTTTCTTTTAAACTACGATCAATTTTTTGTCCGGTAACAACAATCGTTTCAATACTTTCTACGTTGTCGTCAAAGACTTCATCTGCAACTGCTTGTGCGGTAACAGCGCTGAACGCTAGGCTTAATGCACTAGCAAGTTTATTTAATTTCATCAGTTTTCTCTTAGTGTATGTATTATAAGTTTTTATAGGTATATAGATGTTTATTATTTTCTTTGTAAATATAGATATCCTGATCGCGCGCACTCATTCCATTGCGGTGACAACAATTTCACCAAAAACACATCAACTATGAGCGCATATTTTTTGTTTAGTTACTCTCGCTCAAATTAGAGCAAATAACCTAAATAAAACATGAATGATAATGATTATCACTACAAATGTAAATAAGAATTATTACCCTGCAGACGTACAAAGATTTATAATGGGAAAATGTAGGGGGTACTGGTAAATATTCAGTATAAAAATATCGAGATAACGCTATAAAAAGAAGGACAAGTATTCACCTCTTCAACGTTAAAGAGGGACCTAGACACTAAAAATCTGATATTCCTTCGATAAGTGCTGGCGTTTAGTTGTCTAAACAGACCTTAAATAATTCTTAAACTCCCCCTGATAACTCAGCACCTAGCTATTCATGAAATAATCGCTAGCCCTCAGTAATGTGAGGGCTAGCGTTAAGCTGGAGTTAGAGTTAGCACAAAATTAAAATAACGTAAAGAACTTAAATAACTTGGTGTGATTAGTTACGCTCAGTTCGCATTTCTTCGTGTGATAGTTCGTGTGATAGTTGACGTTATTGCTGTAATGATAATGCCAACTAACGCCACCACCGCAAGATAAATAAAGATACCTCGAGCAGCACCATAGACATTGATGAATGCAATAACAGCAATAAGATGGCAAGCAATTGAAGCGAATTTGCTTTGAGTGTTAGCGGTATAACTGCCTTTATTGTTTAATAGCCAAACCGCAAGAAAAGCAAAAATATAACCAATAAATATAATCATGACTGAACTCCAATCGTTATGGTTTTTTTAGTCATGCTATGCTCATCTAAATTCACGTCATCTAAACTCACATCATCGATCGTCGCCTGATTTAAGGCCGACTCTACTATAGCCACTTCAGCTCGGGTTTGCAGTGGTTGTTGGTAGCTACCACTACTGTTATCAGTATCGATATTCTCCTGTTCAGCCATCGTGATCTTCACTAATGAGTGAGTTTTATAGTAAGCCCACCAGATTAGTGATCCGAGGAAAAAGATTACAATATCAACACTCACTGACACATAATGACCAGTAGTAGCAACATTAAAAGCATGGCTGCCTGTAGTGGCAATATCTAGCGGCATAGTGAGTAATAAACACCACGCCGTTAATAACGAAATGGCTTTAACGGCAACTTTTTCATTAATAACGAAAGGTAACAAGGTTAGTATCAACCAGCTACTAAAAAATGACGTAAAAATAAACGTAGTATGCTCACTATTCGCGACAAATTTATTTAGCAATAACTGAGCAGGAAACAGCAATGCGGTTGCTAAGACTAAACCGCCACAGCTGCCGATAAGTAGTTTATTGAATGTTTGGTAAGTACCACGACTATGTGCCGGTTGTTTTGCATTTAATCCCCGCTCAATCCAGAGCATTAGCCCTGTTATTGGTAGCAGTGCCGTCGCCAGTCCTAATATTGCCCACAGCGTTTTAACCGCTAAGCCGCCAAAATTACCAAAGTGTAATGGGAACATCGCATCAAGTATCTTGCCAGTAATTCCCTCAAGGCGACCAAAATTAGCCTGGCTAGTTACGTATTCAGCGGTGGCACCTTTATACACTAAAGTTTCTCCGCCTAACTGCTCACCACCGCTACCAAAAATATATACCATGGCATTGGCATCATTAAAGCCCATAATAGAGACGTTAGAAAAGGTTAAATCGGGGCGGTTTTTAATACTTTTTTCTATAATATCGGCCAGTTGAGTCGGTTGCTCTACCTGTGCGATTATTGGGGCTTTTATCGCAGTAAACGTTTCGATCAGCTTTTCTTGGTCGCCATTAAAGCCGACATACGCAGCAGCTGGCACTAAGATCACCGTTGCTAACCCAAGAAATGCCCCGGTAAATGCAATGACGCCATGAAACAGTACCGCCCAAACACTCATCACTTTATGGCCATCATTTAACGCTAGAGTAAAGCTTTTACGAACCCTAAAGGTAAATAGCTGAGCGAGTATTTTTCGATGTACAAAAACACCGGTGACAATTGACACCATTAGGGTTAACCCTAATAGGCCGGTTAGAATAAGTCCGACCGGACGACCTAAATGTAAGTCTGCATGGAAGCTGCCAATAAATGTCGCCATGTCATGCTTTAGAGTATTAAAAAAGACATCCATGGTTGCTTCCCCCACTAACTCAAACGTGTTGGGCGCAAACTGATAAACAATACCTTTATGCTGCTCTTTACCATTTTCATCTTCAAAATGTCCTTCAAAGATCACTCTAGCAGTGGTCGAACTACGTTGCCCTGGAAAAACAATATGTACTTCTTCTTGATAGTCATCACCAGCTTTGTTGGCATAGGTTTGAATAACTTGTTCATAGCGCTGCGAGTTGATCTCAATATTGCCTCGAATACCTTCGTTTGCCCAAATTTTTAACTCCGGGCGTGCGAATACTGCTACCGCACCGGTAAAGGCAATAACAAAAAGTAAAATACCGGTGATAATACCGACCCAAGAGTGCAGCTTATAGAGCTTTTTAATGGTTAATGATTTCATCTTAATTTCAGCCCTATTAACGGGTTAATGCAAAATATACACAAGCAATATGAACAATGGTAAGCGTAAGCATTACCAGATAAACCTGCTTGATTGATTTAGCCATATAGCTATAAATAAATAATGCCGTCCAAATAAATGGAAACAACAAAATAGGAATACCAATGGCATCATTTTGATGAAAAGGTAAGTAAGTAGACATACCCGGGATCATCACCACCGAGGTGATTAACGTTAATACGATGGCAGAAAAAGTACGTGTTTTAAAAAAATTAAACGTTTCATTCCTGGAATCGGCACTTGAATTTTTCATAATATTATTGTCGTTTCTTGATTTGAATAGCATTGCGCTTAGTTATTTCCTTACCAGTACTATATCAAGCCACAAACAAAACCGAAACAACAATACAAATAAAAACAATTATCAATAACAAAAAGGAGTAGGTAGTAGAATAAAAAATAGACAAGCAACTGAAAAGGGAATGTTAACCTGGTTAGTTTCCCTAATGAAAAAGGGAGAGGTATTATTGTACTAGGGTACTAGTGTAATGAAATACTAGTTTAGCGCTAAACTAGTATTTCAAAATCAGCTCTTTAATCAATACTAAAGGGCTGATTAAAGGGCTTAGGGGATTATTTAACTGCTTTTTCAAGCAACAGTGCTTTAATTTCGGCTAACTCTTGCTCTAGCTTTTCTATTTGAGCACGACTAGCGGGCTCGCCACCA
>Ga0209395_1007698_pt1 | contig 11230 bp, 8 predicted proteins | sample GOMGulsemesocosm_3_FD_184635 | JGI IMG/M metagenome (GOLD analysis project Ga0209395, IMG submission 184635) | Methane-oxidizing microbial communities from mesocosms in the Gulf of Mexico - GOM9D Gulf of Mexico (SPAdes) (version 2) | ecosystem: Environmental > Aquatic > Marine > Cold seeps... | reverse complement strand
TGACTCAAGCCAAGTTACATTTTCCCAGCCTCTTAACCAAGTTAATTGTCTTTTTGCTAATTGCCTAGTGGCAACTATGCCACGAAAAACCATTTCGTCATAATCAATGTCACCTTCTAAATAATCCCACATTTGGCGATAACCAACACATCGAATAGAAGGTAATTTCACATTAAGGTCCTCTCTGCTATATAAGGCCTTAACTTCTTTTTCAAACCCCTGATCCAGCATTATTTTAAATCTTTGTTCTATTCTCTGATGTAAAACGCTGCGATCTTCAGGTGCTATTGCAAATTGCAATACTTTATAAGGTAATGCCCCGGTCTTTACATTTTGCAGTTCAGACATAGGTTTACCTGTAATTCTATATACTTCCAACGCGCGGTTAATGCGTTGCGAGTCGTTTTCACTAATTCTGCTAGCTGCCACAGGGTCTACACGGGTTAATTCTTGATGTAGTACAGGCCAACCTTTTTCATTTGCTTCAATTTCAAGTTGTTTACGAATTTCAACATCAGCTTCTGGTAGAGGCGAAATCCCTTCTAACAAGCTTTTAAAATACATCATAGTGCCACCAACAAGTAGTGGGATCTTACCTTGTGCATGTAGCGCTTCAATTTTATTTAGCGCATCAGTGCAAAAATTTGCTGTTGAGTAAACCTCAGAAGGATCTAACATATCAATTAAATGATGCGGAGCCTGTGCTAATTCGTCTGCACTGGGTTTGGCTGTGCCAATATTCATATCTCGATATACTAAAGCTGAATCAACACTGATCACTTCAGTGTTCAATGTTTGACATAGCTGTATCGCTAAATCTGTTTTACCCGCAGCTGTCGGGCCCATCAAAAAGATAACTGGTAAACTCAATTGCTTATATTCCGCTATAATTTACTTAAATATTCGGTTAAATCTATTTTAACCGCATTTTGTGTAATTAAGCGCATTAATTCTGGTTTTCTTTGAATAAAATCAATCAAACCATCATAAACATCTGTTGAAAAGTAATTTTTACTGGTCCAGTTTGATTGCCAATCCAACCAATCACCAATATCGGAACAATCCATTTTAGATACTTCAATCAATTTATCAACAACTAAGTTAACGTCTCCTGAATAAATGCAAGCTGGTAACTTTTTGATCATAATAAAACTAGCAGAAAGCTGAAGATCATAACCTAAAATATTTAACCAAGATAAATTACCTTTAATAATAGCCAAATCATCTTCAGATACATTTATTCGCACGGGTAATAATAAAGGACGACCCGTTAACTCCCCTGATTTTTCAATTTCAGTTAACCAAAAATCAGCTAATACTGACTTAAAATGGCCTAAGTAAATATCTTGCTCTTGTTTAATAATACAAGCACCAGAATTAAGCGCGATGATTTCTTTTTGCTTTACAGCTACATGATTTGATTGAAAGTCTTCATTCTCTGAAGTTGATAGTTCATTCATATTATCAAAGTGCTGGGCTGCTTGCTCACCAATGCCTTGATAAAACGCATTTACTTTCTGTTGCTGCTGATAACTCACATTTTCTCTAGATGCTTGTGGTGCACGTGCTTGTTGTGAACCCCCACCTGATGAATAACTTGCGTTTGAAGTTGGCTCAGCAGGTAAATAATCAGATAGCGAGAAAGGAGCATCATCTTGGTGTGTTGATGTTGTAGGTTCACTCATTAAAACAGTTTGTTTTGCTAACTGCTTAACCGCTTGCAAAATAAAATCATGAATTAAACGCGCTTGATGAAAACGTACCTCATGCTTCGCAGGATGCACATTGACATCAACTTGAAGTGGATCTATTTCTAAATATAAAACAAACGCAGGTACATCATAATCAGGCTGAATTTCTTCAAAAGCTTGGCGAATCGCATGCAAAATTAATTTATCTCGCATCATACGGCCATTTACATAAGTATATTGCGGGTCTTTATTTAAACCTGATGGTAATGCCCAACCATACATTTTAAGCTTATCTTCACCTGATTCTAAATATAAAGCATGATCTAAGAAGTTACGTCCTGCCACTTGAGCAACGCGTTTAACCCTTTGCTCTGTTGTTGATTGTGCGCGATATTGACGCACAACTTTACCATTGTGTTTTAATGTAATACCCACATCAAAACGACTTAATGCAATGCGTTTTATTAGCTCATCAATATGATTAAATTCAGTTTTTTCTGTTCTTAAAAACTTGCGTCTAGCCGGCGTATTAAAAAATAAGTCAACAACTTCTATTGTTGTGCCATCAGGATGTGCTGTTGGCTGTACTTTCACAGCCATATCACGCCCTTCAGCATATGCTTGCCACGCTTCATTTTGTTCTTTAGGTTTTGAACTAAGTGTCAATCGAGAGACTGAGCTAATAGATGCCAAAGCTTCACCGCGAAAACCTAATGAGTTAATACACTCTAAGTCATCTAATGTTTTTAGCTTACTGGTTGCATGGCGAGATAAAGCCAGTGCTAACTCATCTTTAGCAATGCCAGAACCATTATCACGAATACGGATCAGCTTATGTCCGCCACGGTCGATATCAATTTGAATGCGTGTTGCGCCAGCATCTAAGCTATTTTCAACTAACTCTTTAACCACAGATGCCGGGCGTTCAACTACCTCACCAGCTGCGATTTGGTTAGCTAAACGAGCCGGTAAGATTTCTATACTCATTGTTATTTCACTTGTTAACTGCGGGGGATTGTTAAGTTTTGGCCAATAAATAAGGTATTTGATTTCAGTCTATTAGCTTGCTTTAACTTATAAACGGTTACGCCATAGCGCTGCGCTAATACACTTAAAGAATCACCAGATTTCACCTGATGAGACTCAGGTGTAGACGGCTTTATTTTAGCAAAATAAGAATCCTCAGGCGGATTGTTTCTAAAATGAGCTTTTACAGATTTAAAAACTGCTTTTGCTAACTTATTCTGATGTGAAGTACTTTTTAATAACTTTTCTTCTGCCGGGTTTGAAATAAAGCCTGTTTCAACCAAGATAGAAGGTATATCTGGAGACTTTAATACAGCTAAACTGGCATATTGTGGTTTTGTTTTATGCATTTTAGTGACTTTTTTCAGTTCATTGACAACTGATAACGCAATTTCAGATCCCGTTTTCATGGAATGATCCATTTTCATATCTAATACAGCTTGCACTAAATATTTTTCATTTTGGGTATCTTTAAGCACACTTGCCGCACCACCAAGCAGATCGGAATGTTTTTCACTATCCTCTATCAATTTACCTATTTCTGAGTTTGCTCGTCGTAAAGACAATACCCACACTGATGCTCCTCTAGGTTGCGGAGTGGTAAACGCATCAGCATGAATTGAAATAAAAAAATCAGCTTTATGCTTTCTTGCACGTACCGTACGGGTATTCAACTTTACATGATAGTCACCGGTACGCGGCATAACAGCGCGCATACCTTTTTCATTATTAATCAGCTTAGCGAGTCTTTTTGATATTTGTAAGGTGATTTTTTTTTCATACATGCCTGAGGGTCCAATAGAACCAGGATCTTCACCGCCATGACCTGCATCAATAGCTATCACAACATCACGATTACCACTCATGTCTCTATTTTTGGCCACTATCGATTTTTGAGGTTTTTTATTGATAGCAAACAAATCAACTACTAACCTATCTTTTTTAGGTCCTGTAGGTGAAAGTGAAAAAATAACAGGTTTTACAGGCTCTAAAATTTCAAAAACCAGTCTTGTCCAACCTTTTTTCTTTGGTGTACTGAATCGTACTTTTTTAACAAGTTGATGCTCTTTTGTTACCGTTGGCAATGATACTTTTTGACTGGTATTTTTTAAATCGACCACCAATCTAAGTGGTTTTTTTAATACAAAATAGCTGTAATCTGGCTTATCCTTTAAATCAAAAACAACACGCGTGCTTTCTGGAGATGGCCAAATACGCACGCTGGTTATTTTATTTTGCGCATAAGCATTTGTAACAGCAAATACGCTGAAAAAAATGAAACTGATAAATAGCTTTATTATTATATTTTTAAGACTATGCATTATCTTTATTTGATAGCCTATCGACTATTTCTTCGCCTTTTTGTGTTTTACCCATAATACTAACTTTACGTTTTTGTGCAACATACTCAAGTGTAAGTTCTAAATCTGCAGTAGCTAAAAATTCAGCGCCTTTTTCAGGCCATTCGATCATGCAAATTGATTTATCATTAAAGTAATCACGGATCCCCATAAACTCAAGCTCTTCAGGATCGGATAAGCGATATAGGTCAAAATGATAAATACTTTGGTTTTCTAATTCATATGGTTCAACCAAAGTATAGGTAGGACTTTTTACTTTTCCTGTATGACCAAATCCTTGCACCACACCTCGCGTAAAAGTTGTTTTACCTGCACCTAAGTCACCATGTAAATAGATAACAGCGCCTTGTGTAATATTTTGTGCTAAAACACCGCCCATAGCGACCGTTGCTTGCTCATCTTCTAATAAACAGCTAAATACCTTGCTCATTTTATACCTTTGTTAACCAACTAAACGTCTAATATATGGGAATAAATCACTTGCTAACAAACCATTTATGCCATCTTTTTCAGCCAATTGCGCAGCTTTCCCATGAATAAATACTGATAAACATGTCATATCAAATATGGATTGTTTATTGTGTTCTAAGTTTTCACGGTTAATCACTTTTACTTTTTGCGCAATAAGCGCACCGATTATACCAGATAAAACATCTCCCATCCCAGCGCTTGCCATAGATGGCGAACCAGAAGTATTGATATTTAATGTCTCATCCTGACAAATCAGTGTTCCAGGTCCTTTAAGTACGGTAGTAGCTTGGTATTTTTTGGCTATTTTATTAACTGCATCAAAGCGGTTTGATTCTATTTCAATATTAGTAGATTGCAATAGTCTTGCTGCCTCCCCTGCATGTGGCGTTAAAACACAATTTGGTAACGCTAGCGCTTTTTCAGCTAAAAGCGTTAGTGCATCGGCATCTATCACTTTAATTTTATCTTGATGACAAAAAAGCGTATCAAAAAGCATTTCACTCCAACTTGACTGCCCCATTCCTGGCCCAATCACAATCACAGATGCCTTTTTGATAAGCGTATTCAAATGAACTTCATCTTGTACACCATGCACCATTAACTCATAACGCCCCTGTAATACACTACTGACATTATCAACATGAGTGGCAATACTCACCAAACCTGCACCACTTCTTAAGCATGCTTCACCCGCTAAACGAATGGCACCTGCCATGCCTTTATCGCCGCCAATTAATAAAACATGGCCTTGCTGATTTTTATATGTCGATTGTTTACGGCTTATTGTTTTATTTAAACTGCTTTTTTCTGATGAATAACTTACTGAAGACTGCACTGCTTTTGCAAACGGCGCTTCAAGACCTAAACCTGCAAAATATAATTCACCAACATAGTCTTTTGCTTTTCCAGTCAGTAAACCTTGCTTGAGTCCTATAAAAGTGACGGTACTATCGGCATAAATAGCACCTTTAGATATTGCACCCGTTGTTGCATTAACACCTGAGGGCACATCGATACTAATAACAGGTTTATTTGAGTCATTTATTTGTTGGCAGAGCTTTTTTATATCACCAGATAACTCACCACTAAAACCCGTGCCTAGTAATGCGTCGATTATTAAATCACATTCTGACAAATCAAGTTTTTTCTCTACTCGTCCACCAGCATCAATAAAATCTTGATAAGCCTTTAATGCATCACCCTTGAGTTCATTCGCTCCACAAATACTAAAAACTTTCACTGTAATATTATTTTCAATGGCTAACCTAGCAACAACATAACCATCGCCACCGTTATTGCCTTTACCTGTTAATATTACAATGTTATTCGCAAAACTATAACGGTCCCAAACTAACGAAAAAACACTTTCACCGGCATTTTGCATCAATTGATACATCTCAATGCCCGTTTTTTTGGCTATGATAGATTCATTTGATTGAACTTGCTGCGCGCTATAGGCGATTTGTGGTAAATTAGCGGTGTATAAAACGGCCATATTTGATCATCATGAACTCTAGTAATACTGACTATTCTTTACTTTCTGAAAAAATTAAGCAATGGGGCAAAGATTTAGGCTTTGCTCAAGTAGGCATTGCCGATATAAATTTAACTGAGCACGAAGCGCAATTACAACGCTGGTTAGATAATAACTATCACGGTGAAATGGACTATATGGCTGCCCATGGCATGATGCGCGCGCGCCCGGATGAATTAGTACCAGGTACTAAACGCGTGATCACTGTGCGTATGAATTACTTACCGCCAGATGCCAGCTTTGCTCAAAATTTAAAACAAACAGATAAAGCCTATATCAGTCGCTATGCATTAGGACGTGATTATCATAAATTAATGCGTAACAAGCTCAAAAAACTAGGCCAAAGAATAGAACAAGAATTAAAAGACTTAGACCAAGGTGAACTTTCTTTTCGACCTTTTGTTGATTCAGCACCTGTACTAGAAAGGCAATTAGCAGATAAGTCAGGACTGGGCTGGACTGGAAAACATAGCTTAATTATTAATAAAGAAGCGGGTTCTTGGTTTTTCTTAGGTGAATTATTTGTAGATATTCCGCTACCCGTAGATAAACCTGTTGAAGAACACTGTGGCACTTGTGTAGCCTGTATTAAGCTTTGCCCAACAAATGCCATTGTTGAACCTTATGTTGTTGATGCGAAACGCTGTATCTCTTATTTAACCATAGAGTTAAAAGGCGCGATCCCTGAAGAGTTTCGTCCTTTGCTTGGTAATAGAATTTACGGTTGTGATGATTGCCAATTGATTTGCCCATGGAATAGATATGGCCAAATTACAGATGAAAAAGATTTTCATCCTAGAACTCAACTTAAAGATAAAGACCTAATCGAACTCTACTTATGGGATGAAACGACTTTCTTAAAAAATACCGAAGGCAGCCCTATAAGACGCATAGGCCATGAACGCTGGTTACGAAATATATCAGTCGCTTTAGGTAACGCTGATTTTAATGAAGATATAATAACAGTTTTACAACAACGCTTAATTGATGCTACTGAGTTAGTTGCCATACATATTAATTGGGCACTTGAACAGCAACAGCAAAAAAAGCCTGAAAATAAAAAAACGCAACGCTTAATTAAAGCCATAGAAAAAGGCTTACCGAGAGACGCCTAAGGTGCTAGGCGTTGCCAAAATTAAGTTTAATCAATGCCAGTGTCAATATAATTAACTACATACTCAACCTCTGTCATTCCCGAGTGTTTTTATCGGGAATCTCATCACTGGATCTTTAAAACTACTCAAAACTAAAGCAAGATCTCCGATTAAAACACTTCGGAGATGACATAAGAAAGGTCTGTGCAAAAACTTAACCCCTGTCATTCCCGAGTGCTTTTATCGGGAATCTCATCACGGGATCTTTAAAGCTACTCAAAACTAAAGCAAGATCTCCGATAAAACACCTCGGAGATGACATATGAGATCACTGAGCTTTACTTAATCCAAAATATGCGATAAATCATCTTCTATTTCAAAAAATGCACTTTTAACATCGGTTAATAAGTCTTCCCGAGCGACTGATTTTTGTATTGTTGTATCTACTTTTTGGAAGATATAAAGCTCCTGATCTTCATCTAAGCCCATATAGGGAATACGGTTTTCAAATTCCTCTTGCAGTTCTCTGAAAATCGCTTCGTTCATTTCGTGACTCAAATTAAGTACACACACTAACTCTTCAAATCGAGATTTAACCAAAGCAAATGCGCGCTTTAGCTGCATTTTTTGGTACTTTAAAACCCGTGCAGTTAAGATTGCATTTAATTGTTGTTCAGTAACACTGACTATAAAACAAATATGATCGCGGATTCGGCCTAATTTTTCAGGATCATCTAACGGCATATTGAGAATTAATAAACTGATAGTGGGATAATTAACTAAAATTCTTGGGCTAAATTCATATAAACGCCCTTTATTTTTAAGCAATTCAAAAAGCTCTATGACCATAGGGGAGCATATACCTTCTGAACTAAAATGAGAGACTTCTTTATCAACTAAAAACGCACTACATGTTTTTAAACCAAAACTTTTTAAGCATTGGCTCAATGCACTTGCCAACTCTTTTGGCTCATCAATCGTGCCTATATTTTCAATATATTGCACAATTGTGCCCATCTCACTTGATAGTGACATGGCATTAAAAGCCGCTGAAGTGGCATCTTCAACTTGCTGCTCTAACATTTCACGGTTTTCAATCACCTTAAATAGGCTTGATAATTTTGATTGCAATTCTTTATTGCCAAAAGGTTTTACAATATAGTCTTCTGCACCAACATCGTAACCAGCAATACGCTCCTCAACAGTGCCTCTCGCTGAAACAAACATCACCACTATGTCTGAAGTTGCTGGATTTTCTTTTAATTTTCGGCAAACTTCATAACCATCCATATTAGGCATGCTGACATCAAGCAATATCACGCGCGGCTTAAATTCCTCTGCTACTTTTAAGCATTCAGGACCGCTATTCACACAGTGTAGCTGATAGTCGTCTTCGAGAATTTCTTCAATTATCTCTAAATTATACGGTTCATCATCTACAGCTAAAATTTTATTCTGGACCATTATTCCTCCCTAAATAGTCTATATAACTCAGTACCTTAATTGTGACGCTCACAGGTAATAAAATACTAAGCTAAAATAAGCATAGTTAAGCTTATTTACTTTCTCCAGTTTTCATTTTAATGTACCCATTTCACCTTACCTTAGGCAAAATAATAACAACTGAAGCTCCTTGTGTAATATTATTTTGTGCATTAATCGTACCTTGATGGCAATCAATTAACTCTCTACATATTGCCAAACCTAAACCTGTACCACCAGCCCCTTTATTGGTTTTACTACTTTGTGAAAACTTACGAAAAATAAGCTCTAACTCATCTTCAGGTATACCTATACCCTGATCTTTTACTTTAATTTCTACATTACCTTTACTATCAAAAACGCTGATCTGTATTTCACTATTATCAGGGCTAAATTTAATTGCGTTTGAAATAATATTTTTGAGTACCTGTGAGATCTGATCTCTATCACAATTAAGCATTACATGAGGTAAATTAGCTTCTAAGCCAACCTTAATATTTCGCTCAAGCGCAAAACCTGAAATATCATCAATACTGGTTTTAATAATAGGTAGCAGATCGTGAACCTCAGGATAAAATGGAAACTTGCCCACATCTAACTTAGAAAGATCTAATAAGTTATTTAATAACGTTAATAATCTATGCCCGCTGCTTTCAATGCGAGATAAATATTTTGTCATTTTATCAATAGGGATCGGCTGTAAATCTAACTTCTCTAAACCAAAGCGAGAAAAGCTTAATATAGAGTGCATAGGTGTTCTTAATTCATGAGACATATTCGCTAAAAATTCAGACTTACTCAGATTCGCTTGCTCAGCCTGATCTTTGGCAAGCTCTAATTGTGAAGTACGATCTTTTACTTTTTGCTCTAACATATCTTTAGTTTCTTTTAGCAGTTCTTCCTTATGCTTTAAATGTGATACATTTTTTAAGATAGCAGCAAAAGCAATTTCACCATGAAAATCAATTTCAGAAAACGATCCCGCTAAAGGGATCTTTAAACCATCTTTTAATAATACTTGTAACTCACAACTAAACTGCTTATTGCTGCCAGCCTGAAAAATAGCAGTTTTAACTTCTTCAGCAGACTGCGCATCTATCAATGAATAAATAGAGCTACCAACCAAGTCTTTGCTTGAAGCTGAAAACAAATAAGCACATGAATCATTGGCCTCTACAATATTACCCGACTGCTCAAACAATACGATGCCATCAGGGGTGTTTTTATATATCACCCTAAGCAAACTATCTTTTTCGATTAATGCATCAACCGTATCTTGAAGCCTTTCTACTAACTCTAAATTATTGCGTTTTAATAATTCTGTTTGCCATACTTTATGCAAGGCTTGTAGTAATACACTTTCATTTAATGGCTTTTCTAAAACATCTTCCACACCAATGCGTATTGCCTCAATCAGTGCGCTTTGATGTGGTTTTGAGGTGACTAATAAACAGCGACAGTCTGGGTTGATTACTTTGAGTTGCCTAAAAACATCAATGCCAGTACACTTTTCCATATTAAAATCAGATATTAACAAATCGAACTTTTGATTTTTAGCTAACGCAATAACATGCTGAACCTCAGATGCTGTTGTCACATCTAAATGCGCGCCTTTCAAACTCTTCTCTAGTTTTTCTAAACGCTGTATATCATCATCAACTAACAATACCTTAGGCAGTAATATTTCAGCTTCAGCACTATTAATCCTTAGCTCTTCCTCTAAAATGCCAATAATTTCTTTATTATCAAAAAAAGGATAAATCATTTGTGATAAAGGCAGTAATTGATGTAACTCAGCGAAGGTTGAAGTAACTTTTGCATCTTGTGAGTGAGGTGCGACAAGAAGAAATGGGATATCTTGAAAATAACCTTTTAACTCTTGCACTAAAGAAAGTGGAATGCCGTGAACAACAACTATCATATCAAAATGATCTTTTATTAAATCATTTTTAGGCGCACTTTCTACTTCTAAAAAGTGGCTAAGTAAAGTTTCACAGCCAACCAGCTCTAGCAATACCTTTACCCGCATTGCTAATACACTGCTATTATCTACGATCAAAATCCGTTTTAACATGAGCTAAATGCTGCTCCTTTCTTTTATTGCATTCTAATAGAGTAGCCTGTTTTTGTTTGTCATTCATTGTATTCCACGACAAAATTTCATCTAAGTGCCTAAAACACCCTATACAAATATCATTTTCAGATAAGCAGCAATTATCAATGCACGGATTACTTTTAGCCATATAAAAACCAATGAAAGGATATATTTTTAAGTATAGAAGGATTTAAAAAAGAAGAGAAATGGCGCACCCTGCAGGATTCGAACCTGCGGCCTTCGCCTCCGGAGGGCGACGCTCTATCCAGCTGAGCTAAGGGTGCATTTTATAAATAACAGTAAAGGATTTTATTATCGTATCTAAGTACTGTAGAGGGTTACAGACGTATGATAAAGCCAACGAATGTTAAATGCCAGCTTATTGATTCTATTTGCTTAATAATTCCACTATACTTTTTGCCGTTAGTAAGCTTTACTTAAAATAGTCTGATTTATAAATTGGCTAAATATAAAAA
>Ga0209395_1007694_pt1 | contig 11238 bp, 8 predicted proteins | sample GOMGulsemesocosm_3_FD_184635 | JGI IMG/M metagenome (GOLD analysis project Ga0209395, IMG submission 184635) | Methane-oxidizing microbial communities from mesocosms in the Gulf of Mexico - GOM9D Gulf of Mexico (SPAdes) (version 2) | ecosystem: Environmental > Aquatic > Marine > Cold seeps... | reverse complement strand
TTTTTTATAAATTCTTTAGCGCATATCTGGGGAAAACAAACTTATACAGAAAGAAATACTGCCCGAGATAATGGTTTCCTCGCATTTTTAACTTTTGGCGAGGGTTACCACAATTATCATCATATTTTTGAAAACGATTATCGTAATGGTATTCGTTGGTGGCAGTTCGACCCAACTAAATGGTTAATTAAAAGCTGTGAATTTTTAAAGCTGACCTCAAAGCTTCGTAGTTACTCGGATGATAAGATTGAAAAAGCTCGTTTGTCTATGGTGCTTAAACGTAGCCAACAGAAGCTATTGTCTCATCCCAACGCCGATCAAATGCGTGAAAAGCTTCAGCAAGAATATGACTTACTTATCAAAAGAATTAATGACTATTATGATGTTCGTAAAAAATTACTTGCCAGTAAACGTGATAAGTTAATTGCAGATGTTGAAAGTTCAGAACTCGCTGCACAGTATCAAGAATTTAAGCAACATCTTGCAGACCAGCAACAACATTGGCAACGATTCTTAGCTCAGCTTGCATAAGGCATTTATCTATTTAAAGATTATAGGTATAGATCAAGCAATTAAATGGTCAGACGTCTCAATTCCTGCTAGAATTTTTCAATCTTAGTAGGAATTTAAGGCAAAACTTTGTCAACTAAAAACAAAGCTAAAACAGCAGACAAGATCATCGAAAATTATGATTATGACGCAATAATTATAGGCACGGGTCCTGGCGGTGAAGGTACTGCTATGGAACTGTCCAAAAAAGAGAAACGTGTTGCTATTGTAGAGCGCTATAAAGATGTTGGTGGGGGTTGTACACATTGGGGAACCATCCCCTCGAAAGCTTTACGACAAAGTGTTAGCCGTTTAATTGAATATAACGCCAGCCCACTTTTTAGAGGCCATGAAAAAGCAAAACATTTAACATTCCCTGATATCCTCAAACATGCTTCAGCTGTTATTCGCAAACAAGTGCAGCTGCGTAGTGGTTTCTATGATCGAAATCGAGTGGAACTTGTTGCTGGTGAAGCTTCTTTTATCGACGCTAATACTCTTAACATTGTTAAAGACGATGGCTCTGTTGAGCAAATAACCGCAAAACAAATTGTAATAGCTACTGGCTCTCATCCTTACCGACCAGACGATATTGATTTTAATCATGCCCGGGTTTACGACTCAGACACTATTTTGTCGCTCAAACATGATCCTCGTTCAATCATCATTTATGGTGCCGGTGTTATTGGTTCTGAATACGCTTCTATATTTCGCGGACTTGGCGTAAAAGTAGATTTAATTAATACCCGAGACAGATTACTTTCATTCTTAGATGACGAAATGTCTGATTCTTTAAGTTACCATCTCTGGAATAACGGTGTAGTCATTCGTCATGGTGAAGCCATTGAACGTGTTGAAGCATCTGATGACGCAGTTGTAGTGCATTTAGAGTCGGGGAAAAAAATGCGCGCCGACTGTTTGTTATTTGCTAATGGACGTACCGGTAATACTGCAGATTTAAAGGTTGAGAATGCAGGATTAAAAGCAGATGGCCGTGGACAGTTAAAAGTTAACGACCAATACCAAACAGATGTAGAAAATATCTATGCTGTAGGGGATGTTATTGGTTATCCGAGCTTAGCTAGCGCTGCTTATGACCAAGGTCGATTGGCAGCTTCTGCTATGATAGACCATCACAGCACCGCAAAACTTATTGCTGATATTCCAACGGGCATTTATACCATCCCTGAAATTAGTTCTGTGGGTAAAACAGAACAAGAGCTTACCGCAGCAAAAATTCCATATGAAGTGGGTCGAGCGCAATTCAAGCACTTAGCAAGAGCACAAATATCTAATAGTTTAGTAGGCTCATTAAAAATACTTTTTCATCGTGATACTAAAGAAATTTTAGGTATTCATTGTTTTGGGGAGAATGCCGCAGAAATAATTCATATCGGCCAAGCTATTATGCAGCAAACCAATGGCGGAAACACGATTGAATACTTTGTTAATACAACGTTCAATTACCCAACAATGGCTGAAGCATTTCGTGTTGCAGCGTTAAATGGCTTGAATCGCTTATTTTAAATAATAAACTTTAATAATAAACTTTAATAATAAACAACGAAAAAGGTGTGTTATGAAAAAATTAATATTACTTCTGATTACTTTCATCAACATACCTTTTTTATTTGTTCATGCGACTGAAAATGTTCATCAAGAAGAAGAGCAAAAAAGCTACAGTATTTATCTGGTTCGACATGCCGAAAAACAAATTGATCGAGATGATCCTGGCTTAACACAGTGTGGGAAATTTAGAGCTAACCAAATTGCTAGTATACTAGAAAATGCCAATATCAAAAAAATTTACAGTACAAGCTATACACGGACTATGGCAACCGCGAGCCCACTCGCAATACAGCAAAAACTTGCGATAAAAGGCTATGCACCAAACAAGTTAGAACAACTTGCTTGGCAATTAATTAAAGAAAAACAAAATACTGTGGTATTTGGTCATAGTAACACTACCCCTCAATTGGCTGAACTATTGAGTCAAATAGGAGTGGAGCCTATTTCAGAAGACCAATATAGAGGGATCTATCAAGTGGTTGTATCAGGTAATGATCGTCACTTAACATTATTAATGCAACCTTTAATCTGCCGATAAAAACAATCTAATTAAGATTGCTTTCTGCACCTTTTTGACCAGCCTTAATTAACTCGATATGAGTAATTGAAAAAGGTGTTCCCCATTGCTGAATGGTCATCATGTCCTTTACGGCTTTGCCCTTTACTTTAATCACAGCACCTTCTTGTTGAAACTCTTTATTTAAGTTTAGAGGTAACCAATGTTTGCCTTCTTCCGAAATCACACCAAAGAAGCCGCCTTCAAAATTCATATACTTAACAGTCGCTATAAACGATAGCTGATTGATATCAACTTTATTTAGAGATGATTTAGCGGACATTTTTAATTCCTCAGATATAGAAACAACATCTTCATTAACCGACGCTTTATCTATCAATTTATACTGCGGTTCTTCTTTAATAGCATCAGTAATTTGGTTTTCATTGCCACAAAAAGCTACTTGTTTGTCATCTCGGTAATAACGAATATCAATACAGTCAACTTGATAACGACGCTCTAACTCAGTATGAATTAATGGTTGATCTTTTGAATTAGAAATTTGACGTTGTAATAACTGACACTCTTGAACTTGTTCACTTGCTACTGTGATATTTTCACAGGCATTATCTATTGAAGAACAACCGGAAAGGATTAATGCGGTAAGCGAAGAAAAAAGATAAATCGGTTTCATTATAATGAGTCACTTCATTTATTTTTGTTTGAGTTAGCGGAATTATAGTCAGCTAGGTTTCAAAACGATAGTTTTCTTTTTGGTATTTATTCTAATATTGATACCTAAAAAAAAAGCCATTACAAAAGTAATGGCTTAGTTAAACAACAAATTATAGTGAATTAGTTCGCATTTAGCTCTGCGCTTCCTTCAACATTATTTGGTTGTTTCTTCTTACGCTTAACCAGCGATTTAATATCTTCAATAATAAGATACAAACTTGGTATCAATACTAAAGTTACAATGGTCGCAAACAATACACCAAAGGCTAAAGATATTGCCATAGGGATAACAATTTGAGCCTGCATACTTGTCTCAAAAAATATTATAGGGACTAAGCCAATAAAAGTTGTTAGTGACGTAAGCATAATTGCTCGAAAACGTTTAGTTCCGGCAAAGACAACCGCCTCCCTTAGCTTGATTCCTTGTTTACGAGAATTGTTAACATAATCAACCATCACCAATGAATCATTAATTACGACCCCTGCTGCAGCAATAATACCGAACAAAGAAAGAGCGTTAAGATCCATGCCTAAAATCATATGCCCTAAAGTAGCACCGATAACACCAAATGGGATCACGGTCATAATCATCAACGGCTGAGAATATGACTTCAATGGAATAGCAAGTAACGAATAGATCACCATCAATGAAATAACAAAACCACGTAGCTGTTCCCAAAAACTATCAATTTCTTCTTGGATACTCCCTGAAACTTCACTTTTAACTAAAGGATATTCTCTCAGTAATTGTGGTATAAAAGTTTCACGGACATCTTTGGCTACCTTAAATGGCTCTACTTGTTCCGCGTCTACTTTTGCCCAAACATTAATTGTTCTATTGCCATTTTCACGACGAATACGAGTGACACCATCTGTTAATTTAATATGAGCAAGTTCAGACAAGGGTAATTCAGCACCATTAGGTGCGATAATCAATACATCGTCAACGTGTCCTACAGAGCTTCGTTGTGTTAACGGGTAACGTATCATGACTTTAACTTCTTCGGTGTCACGTAATATACGTTGTGCCTCTAAACCATAAAAACTATTACCAACCTGTGATGCGACATCAGCTAAGGTTAACCCTAAACTATGTGCGAGTGGTTTTAATTCAAACTGTACTTCTTTGGCACTTGTTTGTCGTGAATCATTTACGTCACTAACACCTTTGAGTGAGTTCAATTTCGTTTTAAGCGCTTTCGAAGCAGCCAACAACTGAACATCATCATTACTTTCTAATCTAAAGGCAACATCTCCATCTTCTCGACCGCCACCAAATAGATTGTCATCAATAGAGAATGATTTAACGCCAGGCATGTTTGGAATAGCTTTTCTCCATAAATCTGCCAATTCAAACGTATCCATTACTCTTAATTCAGGATCGACAAGTTTAACGGTAATTCTACCGTTAGTTCTTCCTCTGACGCTTACCGCCAAGTCAGAAATCATGTTTTGGCCGTATTGATCTTTTATTTTCTTATCTACAGCATATAACGTTTGCTCAATACGTAAGATAGTATCTAAAGTTGTTTGTTCGGCAGTATCGACATTCATTTCTACATTAACACTAGGAAAATCATGAGGTATTTTAGGTTGACCAACAAATCGTACTAGGCCGCCACTAAAGAAACCGGCACTGACGATGATGATCGCAATAAAAAACATTAAAACACCGTAACGATATTCTAAGAAAATTTCTAAATAAGGACGGTAAACATTTTCAATGAAACGCTTTAAACTGCCATCAATGATTGCCCGAAACTTATCTAATGCTTGAGTAATTCTATCTAAAGGATATTGAATGAAGCCAAAAAGGCCATATTCGTGCATTTTCTTAAGTTTTAATTTTTTAACCTTAGGTTTCATTTTGGCTAAATGAGCAGGTAATATGAGTTTTGATTCAATAAGGGAGAATATCAAACAAAAAATAACCACAAAACCAATAGATTGATTAAAAGCAGACGAAGGCCCATCACCTAAAACAAAAGGTACAAAAGCGGCAATGGTTGTTAAAACACCAAAGGTTGCCGGCATAGCAACACGTTTAACACCTCGAATAACACTTTCTGTACTTTGACCGCTGACTTCAACTTCTTCATGAGCACTTTCACCCATGACAATTGCATCATCCACCACTATCCCTAGCACTAAAATAAAAGCAAATAAGCTGGTAATATTAATAGTAACGTTAACAAACTCCATAGGCATGACTAACAGCGTACCTAAGAAACAAACCGGTAAGCCCATCATTACCCAAAAAGCCAAACGAACTCTTAGAAATAAAGCTAGAATAATAAAAACTAAAACGGCTCCGCTTTTCATGTTGTCTAACATCATGTCTAAACGGCCTTCAAGATAATAAGTAAAATCGACCCAAGGTTCTAATTTAACGCTAGCAGGTAATACTTTAGATTTTTCTTCGACATAGCGTTTTACAACTTTTGCCACATCAGTAATACTTTGATTATCAGCAGCACTGATAGTAAATGACAGGGAGTTTTTCCCATTAAACTTTGAGTATTGTAATCCTTCCTGAAAACCGTCGTCGATTGCAGCAATGTCCCCTAAGAACACTTGAGTACCATCTTTTAGTGTTACAACAGGTATACGCTCAAACTCGTGCCCAAGGTATGCTTGATTTTCAACACGTAAATTAATATAACCATTAGCCGCTTTGATTTGTCCGGCTGACATATTGCGAGATTGACTTCTAACCGCCCTAGCAACATCATTAAAACTTAAGCCGTATTCGCGTAATTTATCTTTACTTACTTCAACTGAAATTTCGTAACCTAAACCACTATGGAATTCAGAAATATTTACAGAAGGTAGTTGTTGAATTTCATTATGTATTTTTCGACCGAGCTCTTTTAACTCTTTATACGACAAATCGCCGTACAGTGCCATTTCTAAGACACCTTGCTTAATTTTAATTCGCTCAACTTTAGGGCGTTCCATACCATCTGGAAAACTTGGAATAGCATCAATAGCAGACTTTACTTCTTCAAGTACAATTTGTGGATCATAACTTTCATCGACACGAAAGAATCCCGAAGAAAAGTTACGGCTAGAATAGGTAATAACTCGTTCTAATCCTTGCACAGTTTCTAAAGCTTCTTCAATTTTAATGGTTATGCCTTCTTCCACTTCTTGTGGGGCAGCACCTGGGTATGGAGCACTAAATTCTAACCAGTTAATTTTAACTTGAGGAAACATTTGTTTATTAATGGTTTGTGCCGTTAAAAAACCACCCACTAATATAAAGATCATCAGTAGATTTGCCGCAACACTATTACGGGTAAACCAAGCAATTATGCCTTTATTGGTATCATCCATCATCTAGTCCTTAGTGCTTGCAATTTGAGTTTCAGAAGCTTCGTCATCACTATCACTGTCAGTACTTTCACTACCTTGTAATGACAGTTTCATACCGTCAATAGGATAATCTAATGCAGAAACAATAAGTTGATCTCCTTCGTTCACACCACCTGTTACGATTACATTTGCACCTTCTTGTCGAGCAATAATAATGTCAACATAGTGTAACTTTGAATCAATATCTAAAATTGCAACACGATTATTGTTAACAAGGTAACGAGGTAAAACAGCAGCCCGGTCAAGACTAATACCGATAATATTGGCGGTAACATAAGAACCAAAACGAATTGGGCTTTGCTCTGATGGATTGAAATTACCTTTTAAGCCATAAGGGTCATTAATTTCAGCAACTAAATAGCTCATTCTACTTTTGTTATCAATAACACCTTCGCTACGGGCTATTTTTGCTGACCAAGTTACATTTTTACCAGCGTAGGTACCAATCAAATCAACCTGAGAATTTTTACCTTGTGAAGCCAAAAACTGTAGTTGGTTATCAGCCACTGGTAAACGCACTTCTGCGATATCGGTACCTAATAATTTACCTACTTTACTACCCGTCCCAACAAAAGAACCTAAACCAATTGAACGACTTTCAATCATTGCATCATATGGAGCTCGAATTTCTGTACGTTCTAAGTTACGTTTTGCTCGCAATACAGAAGCTTGTGCAGATTTAACACGGGCAAGTTCTTGTGCTAATTGCGGTTTACGTAAACTCAGTTCAGTGGGTGAAGTATCGGTAATACGTTTCCATTCACGTTCAGCCACTTGACCTTGAGCACGTTCTTTTTCTAGAGCAGCGCGAGCGGAAGCCATGGTTGCTTCAGCCTCGATTAAAGCAGCCTCGTAATCGTTTGGATCTATTCGCGCGAGTAATTCATTTTTAGCGACAAAACCACCACGAACAAATACTTCTGCAAGCTCAACAACTTGACCACTAATTTGTGCAACTAATTCAGTTTCATATTTAGGCTTTACAATACCATATGAATTTACAGTTAAATTTATTGGTGCAACATGAATAGTTTCAACAGCAACTATAGGTGTATTGTCAACGACAGGTTTTTCTTCAGGGGGCTTTTTCATGCTAGAAAAAACCACAAAAAGTAAGATGCCGGCAACTAAAATGGCCATAGGTACGATAATTTGTTTTTTATTTTTCACTGTTATGTCCTCATAAAAGTGTGATCAAGTGTGATCAAGTGTAATAATTTTTATAATTATATATAGAATAGCGAATATTCTGTATACAAAATCAAATAAGTTGTAAACGCTTGTTACAAGATATGAGCCGAAAAAGTTTCAGTAATATAAACCCATCAACCAATAAGTAATAAATTCTTTTAATACAATTAGATAGCACGTGTTATTTTTTTATTTTTGCCAATAAAAAAGGCCTCTTTTTAAAGAGGCCTTTTTATCAGTTAGTACTTTTAACCAATATTTATACTTTTATAAAAATATTTCTTCGATATAACCAATAGAGCACTGACCATTGTAAGAACACCATGCCACTAAATAGAATAAAATCTTGCCACCCGGCAGGTGAAATTCCAATAATTCCACCAAAGATGCTCTGTGATGTATATTTCCAATCAATGATACTTGTACCTAAATAAACGATAATTGAATTTGTACCGATAACAGCAAAGAATTTAGCCCATTTGGTATAGTCTAATACATCAATTAACCAATAAAAGAGTGTCAATAAAAGTGTGCTGTAACCAATAGTGACTAACGCAAATGAACTAGTCCAGAGTGTTTTATTTATTGGAAAAAACATTCCCCAAATATAGCCTAATGCTAAAATAGAAAGGCCAATAAGCGTTAACCCGGTAATTAATCTTTTAGGCATAGTAATGTTTTTCATCATGTAACGACCAATAAATACACCCGCTAAAGCATTCACAACCGAAGTTACATTCGATAATAAACCTTCTGGGTCGATAGCTAAATTACGGTAAGTAATACCCGGTAATAGGTTTTTATCGAACCAAACATTCAGCGCACCTTCAGCAGAAAAATTTCCTGCACCATAACCACCTAGAGACACAAAACTTAAAAGTAGCCAATAACCAACAAGTATCCCCCCTGCGACTAGCCATTGTGTTTTTTCACTTACATACCAAACTAATAATGCGGCAAAAAACCATGCAATTCCTATTCGTCCTAAAACACTTACATATCGTATACCGTCAAATGTTGCAGGAATACCAGTACCCCAGCCATGGTTATATAAGATGCCGAAACTTATCAATAACACTAATCTCTTAATACCCTGATGAAGTATAGATTTTGCTTTTTCTGGAGGATAAGTTGAAAGAGGTTTTGCGGCGATGCCTAAACTAACCCCAGATAAAAAGATAAATAGTGGAAAAATAAGATCATATGCATGAAAACCATGCCACACGGTATGTTTCATTTGCTCAGCGAATACAGCAAGTATTGGCCAGCCAGTTGCAATAAATAAAGCGGCAAATAAGCTTTCCGCGCCTAAAATCCAAAACATATCAAAACCTCGTAAAGCATCGATTGATAATAGACGCTTTTTCTTAGGTTTATTTTGCTCTACTTGAGAGGTACTTGGACTCATCTTATTTCCTTTATTAAACTTTTTACAATAACCAACACCAAAGACAGCGCTGTCATAATATCACATATAGTAATGTTTCAGCCTAGCAATAGCAATCAGACACACTTTGTTATCATATTTAATCTCTAACTACTTGTTTTATCTGTAAGTGAGCGCAACAATGAAATAAAGTTTTATCACAATGTTTAATAGGACAAGTAATGCTTACAAAAATCAGCTCTTTTTTTCAAAGTTTGGCTAATGATTTAACAGAAACCTCTTCAGAACAAAATTCTGCTGAAGTAACTATAGAGGTCGCTTGTGCTGTTTTATTGTGTGAAGTAATGCGCGCAGATGGACATTTTGACCAACAAGAACAAGCGAAACTCGCCCTATTATTAGTTGAACAATTTAATTTAAATGAAGAGGAGGTTAAGCAAATTATTGACCAAGCCTTAATTCAAAGTGAACAAGCCACTGATTTTTATCGATACACTTCTAAAATAAATGAACATTTCACCATTGAGCAACGTATTAATGTTGTTAAACAGTTATGGAATATGGCTTATGCTGACGGCGATTTAGCTAGTATTGAAGAACACGTTATTCGTAAAATTTCCGATTTACTTCACTTACGCCATGCAGAATATATTCAAACCAAACCAAGAAAATAACATCATTCATTTTTGATATGCGTTATTATAGCGTTTAAGATTTCTTATTCATTTTCTTGGTAAATTCAAATGGCCGATATTGGTAAATATAATACCCTTTCTGTAGTGACAGTCACCGAAAAAGGTGCTTATTTAAATGCAGGAGAACTAGGTGAAGTATTGCTACCTAACCGGTATATTCCTGAAAACTGCAAAGTAGACGATAAAATTACTGTCTTTATTTATGTAGATTCAGCAGAGCGCATAATAGCGACAACCGATAAACCGCTTGGCCAAGTCGATGAATTTGTCTCATTAAAAGTAAAACAGCTAAACAAAATGGGGGCTTTCCTTGATTGGGGATTACCAAAAGATTTATTAGTACCATTCAATCAACAGCACAGCCCAATGGAAGAAGGGAAATATTATTTAGTTCGTATTTTCCTTGATACCACGACAAACCGTATAGCTGCTTCAAGTAAACTCGACAAATATATTGATATTTGGCCTGCTGATTATCAAAAGTGGGATAAAGTTAAATTAATGATCGGTGGAAAAACTGACCTTGGCTTTAAAGCGATAATCAACGATAAGCATTGGGGTTTACTTTACGACAATGAAATTTTTCAGCCATTACGGGTTGGTAAAATAGTTGACGGTTTTATTAAAAATATTCGTGAAGATGGCCGTATTGATTTGTCTCTTTCTCGTTCAGGTGAAGGGAAAGTAAAAGACTTTGCCGATAAGTTATTAGCGCATATTGCTGAAAACGATGGTTTCAGCCCTTTACATGATAAAAGCTCTCCAGAATTAATTCAGCGCACTTTAGGTGTTAGTAAAAAAACCTTTAAAGCTACCCTAGGTAATTTACTTAAAAAAGGTAAAGTTACTATTGAAAAAAATGGCATACGCCTACTATAAACTGAACATTGATATCATATAAATATTTCAGTCAATAAAAAAGGAGCTTTGTAGCTCCTTTTTTAACTTAACCATTTACGTTTTTAATTCAAATTAAAAACTACCACGAATACCAAACTCAAATCCTCGTGCGGGTAACGGTGCAACGTCTTTTAGAAATGATTGGTGAACTCGAGCTTCTTCGTCTGTTAAATTATTCACTTTAACAAAAATGACAAAGTCTTCTCCAATATCGTCAAGATAGTAATTAAAGTTTGCGTCAATCATTGTATATCCATCAGTTTCTGACTCACGTTCTGCAATATCTTCTTGATCAAAGTAATGCGTTACTGACAATTGTGCGCTGTAGTTATTACTTACAT
>Ga0209395_1007693_pt1 | contig 11239 bp, 8 predicted proteins | sample GOMGulsemesocosm_3_FD_184635 | JGI IMG/M metagenome (GOLD analysis project Ga0209395, IMG submission 184635) | Methane-oxidizing microbial communities from mesocosms in the Gulf of Mexico - GOM9D Gulf of Mexico (SPAdes) (version 2) | ecosystem: Environmental > Aquatic > Marine > Cold seeps... | reverse complement strand
CATTGTTGGAATATTCAAGATGGAGTACATGTAATTTAATACCTTCTATATCTATCTCATTCCAACCTTTATTTAATTTGTATGATTTAGATAAATACGCAGAACTCGTTACAAAAGTGACGGTATGCCCTTTAGATACAAACCTTTTAGCCATTTCGTATGAACGTGTTCCAGCATTCGAATCTGGCGTAGCAAAGTACTGATGTAGATATAATATTTTCATTTTGACAAAAACCCTTTAAATAAGTTTAAGAAAATTTTACCCTTATCTATTGTATTACTTTTAAATGTCCACTTAATAATTAAAGGTACTGATATATACAAAGGGATTTTTTTTAAAAAAACACCTTTAGCAAAGTAATTCTTTTCAAAATCAATATTTCTACTCTCTAAAATTGTCGTATGATAGCATAAAACAGATGGGTAATAATGAAATCCAGCACCAGAATTATAACAATCGATCATGAATATATTTTCCTCACAGCAAGGATACTTAGCACCTAAACCAAACATTTCATCAAAAAATAATTTATTTTTAGATAAAAAACTCATTTTAACAATGATTTCAATTGATGATATTTTCAACATGTTAAACCATGTATGAAAATCATGAAATTTATATTTTTTATATAACTCTGACTGGTTTTCTAATGAACCTATTTTAGCTAAAATAACATCATTTTTATTTTCATTTAATTTTAAATATAATTCATCCACGTTTTCAAAATCAAGGTGAATATCGTCATCTTGAAACCATAACCATGTCGTAGAACAATTTTTAATCACTATATTTCTACTTACACTCAAACCAGATGTTGTTGATTTAATTAACGAGACAGTATCGTTAACATCAATTATTTCATCAACACTTTCCCTTTGAGATACGATCAAAAATCGTACCGGTGATTTAAGTTCCCTTTGAATTATTCTTATTTCATCTAAAAGATTATTTAGATTGTGTTTTATTGTTGAAATCCCGATAGTTAACATAAAATCCATAATTTAATTTGATTATCACAGGCTCTCAGCTCACTTAAGCTAATATTGAGGCATCAGAGTGGTTAGAATACTTGAGACAATCAGCTGATCAAGTATATTTTATAAATTAAAACGTTTATTAAACTTTAAGCAGAACCCCGCAAGGTATTGAGGTAAATACTCTCGATTAATGATATGTACAAGTATTGTGAATGGAGTTTTTACATTGTTTATTTATTATAATAACACCCCATCTAACATAAACCCACTCAAGCTATCTAGACCGCCTCCGATTATAACTACAAAAGGTAGATTAGCGGCATCTTTAACTGCACAAAATCAAGTTAGACAATCTGAAATAACCATTAACTGCCATATGTTTCAATAAACTGATGAATCGATATACCTTTTTGAAACTGACTCTATTTTAGCCATGACATGAATTTCATCACTACACTAATTTGAATATAGTTTACGAGGGCTCAGCATTTTTGGTAAGCACATAATGATTTCATTATCACAAGTTAAGTTAAATATCAAAATAATATATGTTTGTATTCAAACACATCTCTTGATAAAAAAGTTACTTTCGCAAGATAAGGAGCTAGCAGATACATAAAAAATACTAATAACGCACCGACCTTTTTTCTTCTAACCAAACTTTTCCATACAACGTACAATGGGAATATATTAAAAAAGAAAAAATAAGATGAAATTCTAAAAATAAAACCAAAGTCAAGATATAAAACAAATAACCAATATGTGCATATCCATAAACCAATAGCCTGACTAATTCCTTCGAGTCCGACTTCATCTTCTCCTTTTATATACAAATACCAAAAATATATAAACACTGGAATATAATAAATTTTTGTATATATAGATGATATAGGTAATCCTTCACCATAGGCATTGTCTAAATAATTTCGGTAAAGTAAAAAATAATTGTCAATAAAATACGAAATTACCCCACTACTAAATGAAAACAAAATAGGTATAACAAAAAACAAACACATTTGCGATTTTCGGCTTAACTTTGAAACAAAAGTACACGGTAATATTAGCAGCCCTACTATTGCACTCTGATGAAACATACACGAAATAACAACCAATATCACATAAGTAATATATCGTTTTTCAATAGCAGCCAAAAAAACAAATGGAAAAAACATCAAGGCCATATACTGCCTTAAGCCATTCATTTGATTATGATATATATTTGTAACCACAAAAAAACAAAAAAACAAAAACCACATACTGTACCCTTTGTTTTTAAGACACTTCATTGCTAACAGTAATAATAACGAATTAAAAAATGAAGAAAAGAAAAAGATAAATTGTTCACCCAATCGGTAGTCGACAATTATGTTATATATATGATAAAAAAAATATTCCGAACGCATATAAAAACGTTCTAGCATCTTGGGATCACTGTACATATCTAAATATGCAAAATAATCATCTCCCACTCCAAATTGAATCGCAGGAAATAACCAAAGAATAAAAAAAGAAGGTGAAACACTGACAAAAAATGCAATAATACTTTTATTATAATAAAACTTATCAACCGTATATAAATTAATAACAACTAATGTAAGTATAAATATGTATACCATAAATCAAAACACCAAAATTAAAAAATAGATCTTCTCATTAATACTTAGACACTAAATATACAATAGACTCTATAACACAATAAACAATATTTTTAGCCATATCGGATTACTATATTCACTTTAACCTTAACATGTAAATATAGTGAAAACATGCTACTTTACACACCAAACATCTAGATAGTCTTTGGCAACTTCAATTCCAGCATGATTTTTTATCACATACTTTAAAGCATTAATTTTTATTTTTTTTATTTCTTTTGGATTTTCGATTAAAAAGCTAATATCGTTAACAAGCTGAGTAACATCCGATGTAGCATTTACTCCGATAGGTGTAACATTGCTTTCTCCTAACTTTTCTTTTTCAAATCCAGAAAAAACAACCTTTCCTTTAGACATACCAAGAATTCCATTAACACCTCTGTCATAACTGTATGTTTGGTCAAAAAACAAATCACAATCATTAAAACGTTTTATATATTCATTATATGGTATCGATTTAATAATCTTATATTTTATTCTATCACTTCCATATTTATCTAAAATTATTTTTGCAGCCATATGGAACTTATCATTTCCCTTTCGGTATTCTTTCCCATTTTGCCAGCCGTGGAATATATTAATATCATTGGTTATTTCATCACTATTATTTGATTCAAGTTCATTTAGCTTTTCTTTTGCACTGCTTATAAAATCAGAAGAAAGTGGAAGTCCAATTATGTTGCTTATTTTATCACATTGATCATATACCATCTCATAATCAACTAAGCCTGGTATTATTTTTTCTACATTATTTACAGCGTAGCGGTGACAGTATGGAAACAATAATCCATATACATATCTAAGTGAATAAATATAATACCTAACACTTCTGCGATCCAAATTATCTAACGCTGAATACTTAAATTTTGATTTAAGATTTTGAGTAACCCAATCATAATCATCTCCTAAAGCACAAAGAAAAAGGTTTTTGTTATTATTTTTCAAAGTTCTAATTAATAAAATATTAGCCAATGAACCAAAGGCGGTTATCGCAATAGGGTTAATTAATTGGACAACATCGAAGTTATTAAGTTTGCCTATCACTTTTCTATTTTTAAAATACAAAAATAAGCCTTTAACTCCCATGAAATCACATAACAAATTAAATACCTTACCTATGTATCCTTTATAAACATACCCCTGTAAATTTATATCTCTATCAAAATTTTTATATCCATCGCCATCAGACACTACGACAACATAATGCCCTAAGCTCTTTAATGCTTTAGCTAGCTCAGAATGGACACCAGAATAATCTCCGATTAATAAAATATTCATTTAGTTTCAACCTTAAGTAAACCACTTCAAATAATGAAAATAATATAATAAACAATTAATTAATAACATAAACTATAGCTAAACTTTCAAATCCCATATAATTTGAAAAATCTGATTCAATACTTAGTCCAAAATAACATCTTGACGTATCGAATTTACCTCACACCCCATTATCAGTAACTGACATCACCTTACCAGCATATAATAGACCTGATTTATTAACGTCACGCCAAACGGACTGTTCAATGTATTTGGCATTTATAAATGTTCTTCCACCACTCTTTTAAAAGCATCCTTAGGTCGCTTGCAACTAACTAAATTCATTTTTCATGAGGTACCTTTTAGACGCCGACTCAACGGGAATCATCTTGTCGAGACTCAGCTATGGTTATAGCGCCAGCTGACCCATAGTATTCAATGAACGCGTTACGGATTTCTGCAATTATTTCTACGTCTTTTAGTAGTGCTCTTTTATCTCGTTGTAATCAGTACTTATAACGACTTCGATGAATCTCCAACACATTGCAAATAGATGTAACAACATAACTAGTCTTAAGCTTCTTGATCAGCGAGAGTTATTAAGAAAGCTGTAGCCATTGTATTATGCGATTCAATACAAGCTAATTTCTTTTTCAATGCACGAATGACAGTTTGCTCCGGTATTATTGAACTCGCTTTGAATACCGTTATGCTCTGTCTTTAGCCAACGAACCCACTTGTCCATTGTAGATTGACCCATATTCATTGCCTCTACAGCTTCAATAGCGGTGTAATCTGGTTCTAGTTCTATCAAGCCGCTTCTAGCTTAAATTCAGTTCTGACAGCTCTTCTTATTTTTTGTCATAGTGCTACCAACTAGAGGTGTATTATAACACCTCCGTTAGGTGAGCAAGTTTACTCAAAAAAGCTGGCTTTTATTAATTCACCAAATAAGAATTACAAGCATTTATAATCTCTGTAACCTGATTATCAGTCATCACAGAGCTTATCGGTAAACTCAAAACTTGTTGATGTATAGTTTCAGCCACTGGAAATGATTGATTATTCCAACTTTTATAGGCAAGCTGTTTATGGGGTGGTGTTGGATAATGAATAAGACTTTGAATACCTAAGTTATTAAAGTGAGATTGCAGCATACTTCTATTTTTTGTTTGAATAACAAATAAATGCCAAACACACCTTTCATGATTAACAACATGAGGTAATTCAATCAAAGGATTATCAATACCGCCTAAATACTGCTTCGCAACGTCCTGACGAGCTTTTGTTTCTCTCTCTAGATGTTTTAGCTTAACACGTAACATTGCAGCCTGAATTTCATCAAGACGGCTATTTATGCCTTTGTACTTATTCTTATACTTCTCATGTGAGCCATAGTTACGTAATGCACTTATGACTTCTAACAACTCATCATCATCAGTTGTTACAGCGCCAGCATCACCAAGAGCACCAAGGTTTTTTCCTGGATAGAAACTAAATGCTCCAGCATCACCCCAAGACCCCGCCTTTCGACCCTCAATCATTGCACCATGCGATTGAGCACAATCTTCTAAAACAAGTAAATCATGTTCTTTCGCAAGAACCATAATTTCTTTCATTGGTGAAATCTGACCATACAAATGTACAGGTAAAATAACTTTGGTCTTATCCGTAATATTTGCTTTAATACCTTCAGCTGTTAAGTTGAAGGTTCCTTCATTAGGTTCAACAAGTACTGGTGTTAAGTTGTTTTCTGAAATCGAAAGTATTGATGCAATGTATGTATTAGACGGAACGATAACTTCATCACCATCTTGCAATTTACCCAACTCTTTCCATGCTCTTAATGTTAACGTTAATGCATCTAAACCATTAGCTACACCAATACTATACTTTGTTCCGCAATAGTCAGCGAACTCTTGTTCAAAAGCTTTTAATTCATTACCCATAATGTACCAGCCCGAATCAATAACACGAGCACATGCTTCTTTAAGTTCTGCTTGATACTGCTGATTTATTGCTTTTAAGTCTAAGAATGGGATCATTTTATTTCACTCAATTTTTTAAATTCTGAATAATTTCGAATATAGTCATCAGCATCATAATAGTCTGAAGCAAAAACCAATAATACAGAGTCTTGCGAGTACTTATACTGCACTCCCCAAGTCATTGCCGGTAAGTAAATCCCCTTATTTGGAGCATCTAGAATATATTCTTCTCTGTTTTTACCATCATCGACCAATACATTACAACTTCCACTTAAACACAGCAAAAATTGCTGGCATTGTTTATGAGCGTGTTCACCGCGCACTTCCTTACTTGGTACACCAAACACTGTGAAATAACGTTCTGGCTTAAATGGGATTTCTTTTTCGAATTCACCAACTGATAAGTTACCACGAAGATCATGTATTAATGGAAAATTATGTAAGGTAACCCCATTTACTGTGGAATCTATGGTATCTTTATTTACGATTTGAGGTGTACTGCTCTTTCTATTTTCAGTATCAACATAAGCGGTTATTTTAGCTGGATTACCCATTACAATTGCATTTTCTGGTACATTTTTTGTGACTACGGCACCAGCCGCGATCATTGCATTTTCATGAATCGTAATACCAGGCAATATAGTTGCATTAGCACCAATTGAAGCACCTTTTTTTATTACTGTTTTTAAGAATGTTTCAGGATACTGTTTCGAGCGAGGTTGTTTATCGTTGGTAAAAGTTACATTTGGACCAATAAAGACATTATCTTCTATGGTAATACCATCCCAGACTTGCACACCCGATTTAATGGTGACATTAGAACCAATAAACACATCGTTTTCGATGAGACAATGTGAACAAATGTTAGTATTTGAACCAATCTCTGCGTTAGGTAAAATGATGACAAACTGCCAAATAGTTGTTTCTTTACCAATATTCTCACTTTGGATATCTGCTGTTGTATGTTTCATCATATCTCTAATTTTGTTTAACTAAATCTAACAAATATTTACCATAACTATTTTTCATTAGTGGTTTGGCAATTGTTTTTATTTCTTCCATAGACAACCATCCCTGACTCAAAGCTATCTCTTCAAGACATGCAATTTTAAAACCTTGACGTTTTTCGATTGTTTGCACATATTGACCGGCATCCATCAAACTATCGTAAGTACCTGTATCTAACCACGCAAAACCACGACCTAACAACTCAACGCTTAAGTTACCGCGTTTTAAGTACTCGTTATTAACACAAGTGATTTCTAATTCGCCGCGTGCTGATGGTTTAATATTTTTCGCTATTTCAACAACATCATTATCGTAAAAATATAAGCCTGTAACAGCAAAATTAGATTTGGCTATTTCAGGTTTCTCTTCAATAGAGATCGCTTTGCAGTGTTCATCAAACTCAACTACACCAAAACGTTCAGGATCTTTAACTTGATAACCAAATACGGTCGCACCTGTATTTTCCTTTGCTACTTTTAATAGTTTCGGAGTAAAACCTTGACCAAAAAAGATATTATCACCCAGCACTAAACAAACATTATCTTCACCAATAAACTCTTCGCCAATAATAAAAGCTTGTGCTAGACCATCAGGGCTTGGTTGAACTTTATATGAGATTTCGATACCAAACTGACTACCATCACCGAGTAAACGAACAAACCCAACTTGGTCTTCCGGAGTAGTAATAATCAAGACTTCACGGATACCCGCGAGCATTAATACAGATAGCGGGTAAAAAATCATGGGTTTGTCGTATACAGGCAGCAGTTGCTTAGAAATGCCTTTAGTTATCGGATATAGGCGTGTGCCTGAACCTCCTGCGAGTATAATCCCCTTCGTGTGTGGTACTGGAGATAAAGCGTGCTCATGAGACATAATTTAAATACTTCCTTTATTAAGCAGTGCTGATTTCTGTACACCCAAACGCTCTAGTGAATATGAACCATCTAATACACGAGACCACCATTTTTTATTATTTAAATACCATACAACGGTGCTTCGAATACCTGATTCGAAAGTTTCTTCAGGTGTCCAACAAAGTTCACGCTCAATCTTTGACGCATCTATTGCGTATCGAACATCATGTCCAGGACGATCAGTTACATAAGTAATCAAATCTAGATATTGAGCAACTCCTTTTGGTTTATTCGGTACTAACTCTTCAAGTAATGAACAAATTGTTTTCACTACGTCAATATTCGCTTTTTCATTGTGACCACCGATGTTATAGGTTTCGCCAACAGTGCCTTCTGTAACTACTTTATACAATGCTCTAGCGTGGTCTTCTACGAATAACCAATCTCGTATTTGCATACCATTACCATAGATAGGCAAAGATTTACCTTCAACAGCATTTAAAATCACTAATGGGATTAGTTTTTCAGGAAAATGATAAGGGCCATAATTATTAGAGCAATTAGTAATTAATGTTGGCAGAGCATAAGTACGTTGCCATGCTCGAACTAAGTGGTCGCTAGATGCCTTAGATGCAGAATAAGGGCTACTTGGAGAGTATGATGTTGTTTCTGTAAATAGATCATCAGTTCCTTCAAGATCACCATATACTTCATCTGTTGATATATGATGAAAACGAAACCCTACTTTTTTATCCGCATCAAGTTCATTCCAATAAGCACGAGTTGCTTCGAGTAATGTATATGTACCCACGATATTTGTTTCAATGAAAGCAGCAGGACCATCAATTGAGCGGTCAACATGAGACTCAGCAGCCAGGTGCATGACCGCATCAGGTTGATGTTCTCTGAATACACGATCTAATTCTAAACGATTGCAAATATCTACTTTTTCAAAAACATAGCGGGCATCATCATTAACGCCATTCAACGACTCTAAATTACCCGCGTATGTTAACTTATCAAGATTAATAACTGAATCAGATGTATTCTTTATAACGTGCCGTATAACAGCAGACCCGATAAATCCAGCACCGCCTGTAATCAAAATATTCATAAAAAACCTAATTAAAATATAATTTTTCGAGTAACCAACAACATGACAAAAAAGTAGATGACATAATTTAATGCGTAGGCATATGTCATACCAATCAATCCATAGTGGTCAATAAAATAAAATGAAAATAAAACAAAACTAGCTGCAAATATGATTTCAGTTACCATAAAGGCTTTCGTCATAGATTTAGCTAACATTAAATATGCGATTAGCCATGATACTATCTTTACAACATCACCTATAAGTTGCCATTTAAATAAATCAAGCATCGCTTTAAAGTCTTCTGTAAAGAGTAACCAGACAATAAAATCACGTAATATGTATATTGCAAAAGATAGACATATTACAATTGGTACAATGATTAAATAACCTTGCTTTAGCTCAGCTCTTAATTCTATTTTTGACGTGATTTCGGATAGTCTAGGTAAGTAATATGTAGATAATGCAGTTGTAACCACCATAAGGTACATAGATGATATATACCACATTGCTTGCCAATAACCTGCATCATCCCACGATAGGTTCTCGCCAATATAATCTCGAATAAACAGATGCGAAACGGGAATAGTGAATGCAGATGTAAGCGCCATCGCTGAATATGATAGTAATTTACGTCCTTCAGCATTATCAAACTTGTGCTTAAAGTTACTCAATATTATCTGTTTATGACTACGTAATCGCCATAATACCGTAATAAACACTATCGATTGATTTGTAACCATAGCAATCAATGCACCATCCAAGCCAAAACCAACAATTAATAATGTTGTAAATATCAGACTATAAATACTCTGTGTTATGTTGATAGCAATAAACGTTCTAATTTCTTTTAAACCATTTAGTATTGATAGCAATAATTGATTAATGGAATAAAATATTATTGTAAAACCAAATGTTATGAATATATAAGTGAATTCATCTGTCTTTAGGGCGTATTCTGAAATATATTTTGAGCCTACAATCAAAATAAAACCAACAATAACAGAACAACTTATAGTTATTTTAGATGCAGAACTCCACAATTTAGGTAACTGTTCACTGTCAGCTCCATATTGAGCTGTATATTTAGTTACTCCTGTATTAATACCACCTTGCGCAATCGTCATAACAAGTTGAGATATATTCTGAAACTGCCCAATTAAAGCGAGACCAGATGGTCCTATTAATATTGATACTGCTTTATTTATAACAAGAGCAGCTATCATTTTTATTGTGGTTGCAATTAGTGTTAAAAAAGATGTTTTTGCTAAGTTCATTTTAATAATTCAATTGTATTATGTTGAACAGGTTCAACTTTAAAGCTCAGTAATCAATAACATACTGAGACACTTACGTTCCATTTTGAGAAATCCCATGTCGGACAATCCCTTGTACAGCCTAGCTATTGCGGTTTTTTAGTAACAGGCCCCAATAGGTTACGCCTTATCACTCTCATAGCTATAGTTATAATAACCATACCCATAAGACGCACTAGCCTTCTTTTCTACCGCATTCAGAATAAAGCCTTTAACTTCAATCCCAGCCATTTCAAAGCGGTGACGTGCGACTTCAATTTCTTTTACAGTATTTTGACCAAAGCGACCAACCATTAAGGTAGTCCCCGCTAACGCACCTACGATGCTTGGATCTGTGACTGCCAGTACCGGCGGTGTATCAATCAACACTAAGTCATATTCGCTTGATGCCCATGTAACAAAATCGCCAAAGCGTGGGTGCATTAATAATTCTGAAGGGTTTGGTGGTACTTGACCGCGGGTAATAACGTCTAGGTTTTCAATACTCGATGGTTTAATGATATCTTTAGTGTCTAATTTACCCGACAGCATTTCTGATAAGCCGCGTTCCCATTCTAGGTTGAAGTGACGTTGTAAATAACCTTTACGCATATCGCCATCAACTAACAATACTTTTTGACCTGTTTTCGCAATTACAGCAGCAAAGTTAGCGGATACGAATGACTTACCAATGCCAGGCGCAGGGCCCGAGATCATCACTACATTATTTTTCGCTTCCATCATGGCAAAATGCATGCTGGTACGCAGGCCACGTAATGCTTCAATCGATAAATCAGCAGGGTTCGATTCTGCTAATAATGTTTCATGTAATTCAAAGTTCTTCTTACGTTTATTATGCTTAAGCTTAACGTCCATTTCTGCTTGCCAATCTGACATCGGGATACTTGCATAAACCGGTAAACCTAAGGCTTCAACGTCATCTGGGTTTTCAACGCCTTTATGTAGCGCAGCGCGCACTAGCACAACAGCCACCGCTAACATGCTTCCTAATAATGTTGCTAGTACAACAATCAGAGATTTTTTCGGTTTCACTGCTTTGTTATACGCTTGGGCTTTATCAAGAATACGGACATTGCCGACCGTACCC
>Ga0209395_1007688_pt1 | contig 11243 bp, 9 predicted proteins | sample GOMGulsemesocosm_3_FD_184635 | JGI IMG/M metagenome (GOLD analysis project Ga0209395, IMG submission 184635) | Methane-oxidizing microbial communities from mesocosms in the Gulf of Mexico - GOM9D Gulf of Mexico (SPAdes) (version 2) | ecosystem: Environmental > Aquatic > Marine > Cold seeps... | reverse complement strand
GGATGACGTACTCGCCTTCCATGAGAACGCGAGTGTTGTGCAAACGCCAAGTCGTTGGCAGGTAAGGCAGCCACTTTACAAGAGTTCACTGGCCCGCTGGCGCCATTACGAGGACCACGTTGGCGCCTTGATCGCTGCGGCAGGGGAGTAAGCCTTAGCGCGGGGTGTGACTACTCCTGATATTACAGCCGCTTTGGATTTCCCACTTAAGAAACATACCCTCATGTCACTCGTGATTTCAGCACGAAATCTGATGTATATGAATCAATAACTAAAGTTCAACAATTGGAGCTACCGTGAATATGACAACAAGAACAATTATTGCTATTGCCCTGCTCGGAATGGGAATCACTGGCTGCGTCTCGTCGCATGATCCGGGAGCCGAGCTGGTGCTGACCAACGCGAGGATATATACCGTCGATAATGAGACATCCTGGGCCGAAGCCGTCGCGATCCAGGATGGAAAGTTTGTATACGTTGGTGGAAAGGAAGGCGCCGAACGTTTCGTTGGAGAGGCAACCCGAAAAGTCGACCTGGCCGGTCGATTTGTTCTGCCCGGGCTGATTGACGGGCACACCCACCCTGGCTATATCGGCGTGGAGCAGTTCGGAGAGCGACTTCCGACCACGGGCCATGAAGACTTGATGGCTGCCGCCAAAGAGCGCTCAGTCAATCAGCCTGGCGACGATTGGCTGCGGCTGTGTTGCTGGGCGCCCAAATCTTACGTCAGTGGGCGTAAAGGGCCAAACAAGGATGATTTGGATGCGGCGGTATCTGATCGACCGGTGTGGATCAATAGTCGATCGTGGCACAGCTACTGGTTGAACTCGAAAGCACTTGAGGTTCTCGGGATTGACGAGAATTCGGCCGATCCGAGGTCGGGCGTTGCGGTGTACGACCGGGATGAAAATGGTCAGCTGACCGGCTGGGTCAAAGAGGGGGCCGGGTGGCAGCATTTCTCCGATATTTTTCCAGTTGACGTCGAGCGGCACAGGGAGAGCATGCGAGCGTTTCTCGATACTCTCAGTGAGCACGGCGTAACAACGCTCTATGACGGCGGCAACTTTGGCTATGAAGATGAAGTGTACAGCTACCTGGCGGAGCTGGAGCGAGCGGGCGAATTGCCCGTGCGCTACGAAGGTACCTACCAAATCTTTGTACCTGAGAGAAGGCATCTGGCCATCGCGGAGATGCGTCGCCTGCAGGAGTCTTATGGTGGTGAACGTCTGCGTTTCCGTACGATCAAACTTTTTATGGACGGCATCAACTCGAACCGAACAGGGGCCATGCTGGAGCCGTACTCAGACATTCCTGACTCCGTATCGGAGACCATGCTAACTACAGAAGAGCTGCGCGACTTCCTGCTTGAGTTGCACAAGGAGAAACTGGATCTGCATGTTCATGTTGTCGGTGACCTTGCCGTACGCTCTGTTCTCGATGCTGTGGAGGCGGCTCAAGCTGCTGTTGACGGTGAATTCTACCCCCGCGTGACACTTGCGCACTTGCATCAAGTTACTCCCGCTGATCTGCCTAGATTTGCTCAGTTAGGCGTGACGGCCAATTTTACCGCTTGGTGGCACCGAATGGGGAGACGTGGATCCGACCCTGTACTCGGCACAGAGCGTCATGCAAGGTTGTATGACGTAACAGCATTACTTGATGCGGGCGCTAACGTCACATCCTCGAGCGATGATTGGCGTTTGAGCGTCCTTACCCCGTTTCTCGGTATACAAACGGGTCATGTCCGCAGGGCGCCGGCAAAATCAGCGAATGATCGCAGTGCCGAGGTGGCACTTGGCCCGAAAAATCCGTCCCTCAGCCGGATGATCGAAGCCTACACGCGCAATGGCGCCTATCCGTTCCGGATGGAAGATCAGATAGGCACCATCGAGGTGGGCAAGATCGCAGACCTTGTCGTTCTGGACCAGAACCTGTTCGAGATGGACAAATATGCAATTCACAAGATAAAGCCCTCCATAGTCATTATGGAAGGCCAGGTACTCCATGGCGAGCTGTTACCTTGACAAAAGTAAAGGAAGCATTGAGGCGCTGCGAGAACTATACCGGCTTGAATCACATAGGGTCAGTTGAAGGCGCCAGTCCGGGTCTACAATGACAAAAATATATGGTGTGGCGCTGCTTCTAGGGCTTTTATGTGTACGTGAGGTAGCCGCAGACGATAATGTTTTTGAGCTTTTTGGCACCTTGAATATTGCCTACGATTGGCGCAACGATGCTGTAGATGAGCTAGACGAAAACGACTGGCAAAGCTATTCATCTAAATTTGGTTTTATCGGGCACTACCTTGTGCTAGACGGACTTGAAGTTGTTTATGAGTGGGAGGAGGGCATCGACCCGATTCACGGCGGAACCAAGTTTTCAGATTTGACAGAATTGGGAAAAGCCATTGTTGGCGTCCGCGGACAGTTGGGAACGTTAATGATTGGTACCTATGACACGCCGCTTAATATGGCGCAGCAAGGGGTTGATCTGTTCAGTGATCAAGGGGGAGACATAGAGGCTCTGGTTCCTGGTGAGGTCACTGTAGACGATAGCGTGTTGTATTACTCTCCGGCCTGGAAAAGCTGGCAGGTACAGGCTATGCATGTTCCTTCGGATAATGATTTTTCCAGCAGCGCGTCGGTGTCTTTACTGTATGAATCCGACGATGTGTACCTAGGGTTCGCAGTTGACTCTAATATGCGCCGAAATAACCTTCCGGTTGAAGACACCAAAGTGCGTGATACCCATAGGGTGGCCGCTCAATATACCCCGGGGGAGTGGTCTTTTGGCTTGCTATTTGAGCGCTCGAAAAAACAGGGGGCTGTAGACAATGATTGGGCTTCCGCCTATATAAGCAGCGTGAGCTATAAGCTTGGCAATATTGCCGCACTCGCTCAATATGGCCAATCTAAAATAGTGGGAGATAAGGCGAAGAGTAGAAACCTGGGTTTAGAATATCATTTTACCGACGGCATTAAGGTCTATTTGTATCACTGGGACTATAACAATTCCCGTCAGATCGACACGGTATCACTGGGTTTGAAGCTGACGTTCTAAGTGCAAAGCGATTTCCGCCACAATTGTTGGATCTCACCTGAACTGAATACTCGAACACTGATTCGCTTAGGCTTTTCCAGCTTCTATGAGAAAACCCCGGTTGCTATTCTCAGCAAGCTTGGAGAATCCTAACGTTTCTGTACTCTGCTCTGAGTGATGTAAGCGAAGTGATAAGCGATGGGAAATCAAATAACCACGGAAATTATCTTCTGATTTATAGGATTATTCAAAATCATGACAAGCAAATCGCAAACATTTTAATTACAATAGTCGGTCAAAAGCATTGATGCAGCTTGCGCTAATGAAGTCATCGGATCTGCTTAGAGGAGAGTGATATATCTTCATTACCCGAAGATCTGCAAGAATTCCTCGCGAGGCAATAGTATAAAATGCTTAAAAATTAATATACGGACCGTAGGGTCCGTACTATTCAGCTGTTAAATGTATAAACCAGTTCACGTAGAGGCTACGAAATGACTAGCATATTATTTGCATTAAGCCTTATTTGTATGGCGGCTTGCTTAGCAATCGCGCGGAAACGGAATTTAAATCGCATTTTATGGGTGATTTTAGGAGGTTTTTTCGGCCCTATTGCAATACTGTTTGCTCTTTTAATTCGAAACGAGCAGAGCTAAAGAAATGCCACTATTCAAAAAATATGTTTTTTTTTGTTTTGTTACTTTGGCTGTTGCCCTGTCTTCAGGGTGTGATAATTTTTCTCCGCTTGAAGGGCGTTCACCGGTTCAAGATGAATTCATAGTTCTGGCCTCTGATGATCGTATTTTATACAAGCCAACTATGGAAGAAAGTGCAAAACTTGTTCAGAAAGTCCTAGATGAGCAGATAAGGCTAATTGAAAGCGTGCATGGCACACCGTTTGAAAAGAAAGTGCTGGTTCATATTTGCGATACGCGAGAGTGCTTCAATTCCTATACAGGTTTAAAAGGCGGAATACTTGCCGCTGTTACCTCAAACGGTTTGTTTCTTTCATCTTACGTTATTGCTAACGAAGATTATCCTATTTGGCTGGCTCATGAGCTATCACACCTGCATCTATTTCAGAAAATATCACTATTCAAAGCCATATTTATACCCCAGTGGTACCACGACGGCTTGGCCACCTTTGCTTCTAAAGGTGGTGGTGCTACTCGCGTCAGCAAGAAACAAGCAATTGGCTCTATTCAGGCTGGGAGCCATATTGTTGCAACAGATAAAGGCGCATTTCTTAGTACACGTTGGCCGTTAAATTACCCAGCTTCAACGGATGCTTGGACACAGCAACACATGGATTATCGTCAAGCATCACTATTTTATGAGTTTCTTCATCCTCAAGGAGGCGTAAATTTACTTCGAAAACTTGAGAACGGTGAAAAATTTAACAGCGCTTTTTTGTCTGTTTATGGAAAAACACCCGAAGAAATATTTCAGTTATTTAAGGTGGGGCTGGTTTCAAGTGGGCAGCAGAAAAACATATAGCAAGTCAAAGCACGCGGACGTGGTAAAGCTGTCACCTTTTGTGCAAAAAACACACACAAAATCCGCCAGCTTCACCACGCCGGTGTTTGAGGTGTTACTAATGTCCGCTTTTTTCTGATCCACAACATCTGTACGGCAGCTTTTGGTTGAGTCATTAAGCCTCGATTGATTCGGGGCATTTTAATGTTTGTTAACAAGACTAAAGCAGTCACGATTCAAAACGAGTGAGAATGTTTCACTTTCAATGAGAACCTACACAATGAAAGCGGGCAGCTGACCTTGGACCAGAAATTTTTATTCTCTGCCATCAACTGGATGAGTCGATCGACTTCGCCACCCGCAACGGGGCCGTTGACGTCGGGTCGGCCCATGTGGTCGACGGCTATTAGAGGCAGCGCATAAGTTGGTTTTCTCGGCGATGAATGATACGACAGCCAGTCTGCGTCCATGGTGGACTTACTCACTTTGACAGCCCTCCTGAACTGAGCTGTTAGGTATGGCTGGAATCCCTTTTTTCAGCACCTCATCGAGATTGGCTACGATTGCCTGTGTCATGATCGGCTCAACTCCGAGTGATTTCAGCTGGGCCTCAGCCGCCTCCATTTCGTGCAGGCGCCGCGTTGCATGAGTTTCCGTACCGGTTAAAAGACGGCGTAAAAAGACCTCGCCGGCGCTGTTGATTTCGTCGGCAAGGTTGCGCCACAGCCACTGTTCGAGCCCGGCCTTTTCCGCTCCTCGCATGGCCTCTAGGCAAACCGCAGCGAGCCCTTTCATGAAAACACTTCTCAGCAGCTTGCGCGTGGCAGCATCGCCAGCGATGTCGCTAATTGATTGCACCGGCATTCCCAGCGGTTTAAAGAGCTCGACGAACCGCTCTGAGCCAGAACCTGAGGCCAGCGCCTTGGTCTCGATACCGTTCCCGGGGACGATGCTAAGCAGGGCCACGTCAACAAATGGCAGGCCTCGATTTTCGGCGGTCTCCGCTAACTCACGTTTTTGAGTTGAAGAGGCGGTGGAAAAGTCGGCGTATAGCGCGTTTTGGGGAATGTCATCAAGAGCCTGATTCAGCGCTTCTCTCGCGTTGGCCGCTGCTGTCAGCGCGATAATGGCCTCCGAATCCTGCACCGCTTCCTGTGGCGTAGCGTATCTTTCAACCCCCTCCGGGGTCGTTACGTTCGCAGGGTCGTAAGCACGAACTTTCAGCCCCAGATTCACGAGATCAGAGGCATAGAGACTGCCGGCCTCGCCAAGACCGAATACCGTTATATATTTCATGTCGGGAATTATATGCGCTCTCGGCCGGCTATGCGCGGAAAACTTTTTTTACAACACAGTCACTCAGTCGCCTCCCATCAGTAAGCCGGCTTTATGGTTAAATGAGACTCGTGCTCGCTGATGATCGTCGATTTATCCAGATGCACGGTTTTGAATTTAAGTTCATTGTGCAGTTCGTACTGATCATTAATGTGCGGGCTCGCCTTCCAGCTTGTATTGATAAACCAGCTCTGCCCGCCACTGGGAATAGCGCTCATATAGTATGGTTTATCGGGGCTGATCTCCATGATCGCCAGCCACATCGGTGCGCCGTTGTCCGGTATCGCTTCGGGTAAATAACGTAGTAAGGTGGCGCCGCCGCTATAGCGGGTGGCACGGCGGGGCTGAATGACATTCCTGTCCCCCCCCCTAGCATCCTCTATCTGCATGTAGCGCCAGAACAGCGGTTCCCTCCAGTTCTCCAGGTTGGCATCCTGGTATGTCTCACCGAGTGCGTCCAGGGTGGCGGCAATACTCCTCTGGACTACATCTGCGCGAGACTCACCGTTTAAATAATCCCACTGCATAGGCAGGCCGGCAGCGTCGCCTTCCATGGCGCGTAACAGTAGTGAAGTTTGGTAGGGGATGTATATCGCAGCGTCGAGCTTGCGCCACCAGTCCTCAATATCGTCATTGAAGACGGTTTCCAGGGCTATAGGCAGCCAGGTACGAAACAGGAGCTGCCCCGCGTGGTCGTAATATCCATCGCCGTCGGTATCCTCGAAGATACCACTCCAATCCGCCATGAGTTCCGCTGCCTGGCGGATGCGGGCATCATCCGTGGTGGCCGCTGCCTCTTCAAAAAACGGCGCGAAGAAGTCCGGGGAGGTGAGGCTCAGGTTGACCGAATAAAACGACGCACTGAGAGTTCGATTGAATTTCTTCAGGTCATCAACCGATACCTTGTCCTTTCCCTCAATGAGTTCCAGTGGTAAATGCGTACGAAAGTGTTTGCCCCAGCGAGCCCCATCTCCGTAAACCGTGTCGGGGGCCGGTTTGTTGTTCCAGGCGTGTATATAACCTTTCTCTGGATTTTTCAGGCTTGGTTGCTCGCTGTGAGAGCGAAATCCCAACCAATCCTGGCTACCGTCCCCTCGTGTCGGTAGCCTCGGGTCCACACCGGGTGCACGGATCGGCAGGTTGCCTGTATGTCTGAAGCCGAACTCCCCATCCTTGTCCGCATAGGAAAAATTGTTATTGCTCGCGTGTTCCCGCATGAGTTGCTCGTCGTACTCCTCGGCGGTCTCGTGTTGCAGCGCATTCAGTGCGCTGGCCCAGATATTTGCCTCTTCCATCCACATTGCCCAGCTTTTGGCGTAGGCCATGTTCTTTTCGTCATCACGCAACACGACTGGCCCATGTACAGTACGTGCAATCTCAACGGTCACATCGTCTTCACCGCTGACTTCAATCGTTTCTGTGCGCACATCCATCTGCCGCCATTCATCCTTATATCGGTACCTGTATTTATCTTCCGGGTCGGTTTCTACTGCGAAGATGTCGACCGTATCGCGCTCGCCAGTCGTGATTACCACCCCGATGTTCAAGTTGCGACCCTGCACGGGCAGCCCCATCGGCGGTATGGCCAGCCCGGCGAATTCGAAGTCGGGCGTGGACAGGTGAACTTCAATGCCGTCTGCGGTGCCCTGTAATATCAGCGGATTACCCGTCGCGGAACGCTCCGGGCCGATGACAATTGTGCGGCTAGCACCTCGCACTAGACCCATAGATTCTTGCACTCCAATTGAAGTTATCTCCCGTTCCTGCAGGTTCATTGCGGCGAGCTGTGCATCGGTAGACAGGAGTTGTTGGTCCTTGTTAACGGCCCAGCGATTGCCAAAATCTGGTGCCTGGTTCGCATCCAGGGTTATGGCGTAAGCATCCGGATCAGTTAGTGGCAGAATATCGTCGAATATGAGTCGGGCGGCTTCCTCGCCGTGACGTTTTATCATTTCTTGCAAGAACGTCTGGTTCATCAATTCGGTACCACCGCTGGATCCAAAGGTACGCAGGATGCTGGTGGTACCCGCGAGAATGTCCTCGGGTGAATATTTCTTCAACTCTATATCCAGTGACTTGAAGTCCAGCGGGAGTTTTTCGGATGGGTTTTGTTGGGCTTCGCTCACATAGTGATTGACCCCCGCGACCATCGACAGGAATGCACGACGATCAGCGTCCCGCATATTCTCGATCATTCCGCTCAGCTCTTCCGATGTATAGGCGCTCAGTCGCGAGTTCTTGTCGTACTCAACCAGGCCTGGCCCAAGTACAGCCGCCAACTTACCTTGTGCCGTTCGCTGCATCATCTCAATTTGGATCAACCTGTCCTCCGCCATGCTATAGCCCAGGGCGAACATTGCATCCTCAGTTGATTGGCCATAGATGTGTGGTATCCCGAAGGAATCTCGGTACACCTCCACCGTCTGGCCGACTCCTCCACTCGCCATCTCACGCCGGGGCTCCGGCACCAGATACCCGAGACGGATGAAGTATATATAAAGGGCGATTACGGCAATAACTACGACAAGGGCTGCAAGCGCCACCAGGCTTTGTTTTTTTATACCTGCGTTTATCACTTAAAAACTCCTACTTATATGAGGTGGCAGAAAATAAATCCCACGCAATATGACATATTGGTCACGTATTGAGAATCTATTTCTCACCACCATGGCGAAGTGCTTCTGGGAACGGTTCCGAGGGCTAGTGGACAATAGGTTGTTTAGTCCTGAGTATGACAAATTACGCCCATTACGTAACGTGAACTTTTATTCATTTTTTGTGGTATAAAGATAAATATTAAGCCACACTCCGTACAGTTTCTTACTGACAAAGGGTTTTCGTATGGTCCGCACCTTAATATTTGCTTCTATGATGTTGCTAGCATTGACATCACTTGCGCTTGAGCCTGAGGCTGAAGTTCCGCTAAGTTCGGCTAAGCCGCTCGCCATGATGGGAAAACTCGAGCCGCTAATCGGTACCTGGGCACTGACAAGAAAAATCACCGAAGATGGCGGCCAGACTTGGCAGGACTCAACCGTATCGAAAATTCAGGTTCGTGCTCGGCAAAATGGCATGTTGCTTGAAGAGGCAGCTGTGGGAGAAGACGACAGTGTGTTTCATGTTGTCGTCTTATTGAGTTATGACCAGTATCAGTTTGTTTTTCGCCAGGCTGCTATAGAAGATTACTGGGGATTGATGGACGTTAGCGAAGGCACTATCGAAGACGATGTCCTGATTATGGATAATCTGGAGTCTAAAACATTTTATCCAATGGACAACGGTCGACTGCGTGCATTGCGCATACGCGTAGAGTTAACCACGCCTAGTCGTACCAGCTACATAGATGAATCCTATGACCGCGGCCACACATGGGCACCACTGTTTGAACTGCACTATCGACTTATTAACTAAGGATCAAAAGTTATGAACGGACTAATTAAATTTGCGTCGTTCGCCTGCGTTGTAATATTTACGCAGAGTGCGTATGCAGAGCAAGCAAAAGACGGTGCCGATAGGGTGCTGATGAACGCCAATATCTACACTGTAAATCAAGAGAATCCATGGGTGCAGGCAGTAGCCATTGATGACGGAAAGTTCGTCTACGTGGGAGATTCAGTCGGCGCACAAACGTATATAGGGAGCAATACCATTCAGTCAAACATGAACGGTCGTTTTGTTATGCCCGGCATCATCGACGGGCACACGCATCCCGGCATGGTTGGCGTTGAAACATTTGATGTTCAAATGGACGGTGCAAGTAAAAGCGAGCTGCTAGCTGCGATAAAAGAATATGCTTCAAACAATCCGGGTGATAGCTGGATCAAAGCCTGCTGTTGGTCAAATCAAGAGATGATTCGTCCGGGGAACTATGGTCCGCAAAAAGAAGATTTAGATGCTCTAAAGTTAAATCGGCCAGTGTGGGTTAACAGCGCCTTTTGGCATAGTTACTGGCTGAACTCCGAGGGCTTACGCACTTTGGGTGTTAGTGCTGAAACACCGGACCCGGCCCCCGGTGTCGCCGTATTTGTTAAAAATGATGAAGGTGAACCCACTGGTTGGATAAAAGAAGGCGCAGGCTGGCAGTTTGCCGCCAAACACTTTCCTGCGGACCCCAAGATATTACAAGAAGGGATAGACGACGCCCTCACAACGTTGAGTCAACTCGGAGTGACCACTGTTTATGACGCGGGGAACTTCGAGTTTTCCGATGAAGTATTTAGTTATCTGTCTGAGTTAGAGAGCGCTGGAAAGTTGCCTGTTCGATATGATGCCACGTATACCGTCTATTTACCTGAACGCCGCCATATCGCTGTGCAGGAAATGAAACGTTACCGTGAGGCTTACAGTGGCGACCGGTTAAAATTTCGCACGATAAAACTGTTCATGGATGGCATTACGCCTGCGCTTTCAAGCGGCATGTCGGCACCATTTATGGGGGATCCGGAAGAGATGGGAGGTACTACGCTCGGTGTCGATGAACTTCGTGACTGGTTAATTGAACTGCACAAGGAGAGATTTGACTTGCATGTCCACGCTATTGGCGATTTGGCTGTTACGCGAGTTTTGGACGCAGTTGAAGCGGCTAAAGCAACCGTTGGCGAGAAATTCTACCCACGTATCACCATGGCGCATCTACAGACCATAAAGCCCTCAGACTGGCCCAGGTTTAATGAGCTAGGGGTCACGGCTAACTTCACAGCTTGGTGGCGTGGGCTTCCTGACCCATCACTGTCTTTGCTCCCAGCCGCGCACTATCAGCACCCGTTCCCGGCAGACAAGCTCATTAAGGCCGGCACCAACGTCACTTTTTCTAGCGATGATTGGAGCATAGACGCCTTTTCGCCCTATCTCGGAATGCATGTTGGGCATACTCTGCAATTCCCGGGTCTTTCCAAAGGCGATTCCGTAGAAGCCCCGGTGTACTTAATGCTTGAGCAGCTAATACGGGGCTACACGCTTAATGCAGCCATCCCGTTTCGCATGGAAAACAAATTCGGATCTATAGCGCAAGGAAAAGTCGCCGACCTACTCGTGCTTAACAACAATCCATTTGAAGTAAGTCCAGATGACCTTCACGTCATAAAACCAGATATTGTCATGATGGAGGGCAAAGTCATCCATGGCGCTTTCGAAAACTGAGCAGCAAGCAAACTACGACTAAGTCCTGAGAGACAACGCAAGTCTACGGCCGTGCGCCAGCATTCACGACCTTAGTTTTGCGACTGTTTACTGGACGGTCAGTTACTCTCGCCGACCCATTGATAATTCTTATACTTGCGTGTTGCAATTCGGAGCTATGACACATAACATGAATAATTATTCACTATAAGGCTTGTAGTGAGATACACAGAAATTCACCTGACAACGACAAGGGCAACAACATTTTCACTTAT
>Ga0209395_1007686_pt1 | contig 11244 bp, 9 predicted proteins | sample GOMGulsemesocosm_3_FD_184635 | JGI IMG/M metagenome (GOLD analysis project Ga0209395, IMG submission 184635) | Methane-oxidizing microbial communities from mesocosms in the Gulf of Mexico - GOM9D Gulf of Mexico (SPAdes) (version 2) | ecosystem: Environmental > Aquatic > Marine > Cold seeps... | reverse complement strand
ACTTTAGTGACAATACTGCTGAAGGATTAACTAAGGTTACTACTACAAATGGATTAGATACTAATGCTCCTAATATAGCTAAAACTAAATCAAACTCAGGAACCTATAACTTAAATTACAAATTGGAATTTGATGAAAAAAACGAGCATAATTTAGAATTTGAAGCTACCTATTCAAATGCTGATTCCCCAGAGAACGCTAGATATCATGAATTAATAGATCCATTAGATTTAATTACAAATTACACCAATAGTGTAGAGAACAAAACGGATAACTTTTTATTTAACCTAGACTATACTGTTCCTCTTTTTGAAAAAGGAAAATTAGAAATTGGAGGAGAAATTAGAACTAACAAAACAACAAATTCCAATGTTACAACACAGCATGAAAATATTTCCGGAATACCTGGAGTAACCCAGCCAATCGGAAACTCTTCGTTTGACTATGATAGAGAAATGTTTTCTGGGTATACGAATTACGGACATAAATTTGGAAAATTAACCATGCAACTTGGGGTTCGTTTAGAGCAATACAATGTTGATGGAACTTTTCAAAAAGGAGCTAGTAATGCTAAGTATACCGATAAAATATTTAGCGCATACCCTTCTGCTTTTTTCACATACAATCCATCAGAAAAAAATCAATACCAAGTTAGTTACAGTAGAAGAGTAGATCGACCAGGAATTGGTCAAGTAAATCCTATTAGGGAATGGAGTACTCCATTAATTACCTCAGTTGGTAATCCTAATTTAAGGCCACAGTTTACTAACTCGTATGAAATAAATTATACTCGTAAAATAAAAAATGGTTCAGTTACTTTTGGCTCTTTTTACAGAAAAGTAAATAATAATATTTCACGTTACTCAACTATCGATCCATTAGACGGTACCAAACAATTATTATCATATACCAACTATGACGATACGGATAGGTATGGTTTTGAGGTTTCTTCAAACTATAAAATTGCTAAATGGTGGAGAGCAAACGCAAGTTTGGATTATTATGCAAAAAAAGAAAAAGAATTAACTAGAGAAGTAAAAGCAAATAGCTTTAATGCCCGTTTAAGCAATAGCTTTACGGCTACTAAAAAATTACGTTTCCAATTATTCTCTATGTATAGAGGTCCTGAAGATGGAATACAGTTTAACAGGTCTGCCATGTGGATGGTAAACGTAGGGTCAAGCCTAGCAGTACTAAAAAACAAAGGAACTATTAGCTTTAGAGTCAACGATATTTTTAAAGGAATGAAATTTCAGTTTGAGTCTACGCAACCTTATGTTCAAAACGGGCAATTTAACTGGGAAAGCAGAACTGCTTACTTAGGATTTAACTATCGTTTTGGTGGCGGAAAAAACAAAGCCTTACAGCGAAAACAAAGAGATAACAATGAAAAACAAGGTGGAGGCGGAATGATGTAGGTCGAGAGCCTCGACAACCGAATAAAAAAATGCTCAAGTGATACTTGAGCATTTTTTGTTTTTATTCTCTTTTAAAAAGTTACCACTTAATTATAGCGCTTCCCCAAGTAAATCCACTTCCAAAAGCAGCTAACACAACAGTATCTCCTTCCTTTATTTTTCCTTCTTCCCATGCTTCACATAAGGCAATTGGTATAGAAGCAGCAGTAGTATTACCGTATTTTTGAATATTATTGAATACTTGATTGTCACTCAAACCAAATTTCTTTTGAATAAACTGTGCAATACGCAAGTTTGCTTGATGTGGTATTAACAAATCAATAGCGTCTTTATCTAAATTGTTCTTCGCTAAACCTTCCATAATTACTTCTGAAAAACGAACTACGGCATTCTTGAATACAAACTGTCCGTTCATGTACGGGTAATAACTTAAGTCTTCTGGATTGTTATCAGCAATAATATCTGTTATCCAACGTCCTCCCATTCCTGGAGCTTCTGAAGCTAACTCTAAAGCATGTTTCCCTTCAGAATGTAAATGAGTAGATAAAATTCCTTTATCATTATTTTCCTCTCTTGTCAACACCGCTGCTCCTGCTCCATCACCAAATATTACTGAAATATCTCTTCCTCTAGTAGATTTATCTATTCCTTTGGATTGTAGCTCTGAACCTATTACTAGAATATTCTTATACATTCCGGTTTTTATAAACTGATCAGCTACCGAAACAGCATATACAAAACCAGAACACTGATTACGTACATCCAAAGCGCCTACCGTTTTAATATCCAAAGCTTCTTGAATTTGCACTCCTGGCCCTGGAAAAAAATAGTCCGGACTTAAGGTTGCAAAAATGATAAAATCGATTTCGTCCTTATCTAAATCAGAACGTTCAATAGCCACCTTAGCCGCTTCAAGCCCCATAGTGAACGTTGTTTCTTTACTTTCAGGTTTTACCCATCTACGTTCTTTTATTCCTGTACGTTCCGTAATCCATTCGTCATTGGTATCCATGATTTTTGACAAATCATCATTTGTTACCACATTCTCAGGAACATACTTTCCTAAACCTATTATTTTTGAATTGTACATATATTGATTTTTATATACTGCAAATTACAATAATTATATGCGAAGGGCAAACATGTCATTACGAGCAAAATGAAGTGGAGCGAAGTAATTAGATTACTTTTTAATAACATCAGTTCATCATCGACTTATAGATTACTTCAGTCGTACCTTCTTCGCAATGACGTATCATTTCTACCAAAGGAAAAATCGCATAAGGGTAAGTCCCTGCTGATTGAATGAGATTTCTCAATCGCTATCGCTATTTTCTAAATGACAACGCATTCTTAGGTACTTCATAATTCAAAAATCGTCACTTGTAAATCAAAAACCTTAAGTCTACATCCCTGCCATATTGACATCACGTGCAAATTGGTATTCTATTTGTCTATTAGATAATCAGAAAACAAATAGATTCCCACTTACGTGAGAATATTTAAATAAAATTAAATTATGGCTAAAGGAAATATTAATGTATCGGTAGATAACATCTTCCCACTAATCAAGAAATTTTTATACTCTGATCATGAAATCTTTTTAAGAGAGTTAATTTCAAATGCAACGGATGCAACTTTAAAATTAAAGCATCTTACTCAAATTGGAGAATCAAAAGCAGATTATGGAACTCCAGTTATTGAAGTAAAGATTGATAAGGAAGGAAAAAAAATCCATATTATTGATCAAGGATTAGGTATGACTTCTGATGAAGTAGAAAAATACATCAACCAAATTGCATTTTCTGGAGCAAATGAATTTTTAGAACAATACCAAGAAAAAGCTGAAGACACTGGAATTATCGGTCACTTTGGTTTAGGATTCTATTCTGCCTTTATGGTTGCCGAAAAAGTAGAATTAATTACAAAGAGTCATAAAGATGCTCCTGCTGCTATTTGGACTTGTGATGGTTCTCCTGAATTCACTTTAGAAGCACATGACAAAGCTGATAGAGGAACAGAAATCATTTTACATATTGCTGAAGACTCTTTAGAATTTTTAGACGATCAGAAAATATCTGGTTTGTTATTAAAATACAATAAGTTTATGCCTGTTTCGATTAAATTCGGAACTAAAGAAGAAACTTTACCATTACCAGAGGGGGCTGCTGAAGATGCAAAACCTGAAACGATTACTGTTGACAATATCATCAACAATCCTAATCCAGCTTGGACAAAACAACCATCAGAATTAGAAGCTGATGATTATAAAGGATTCTACCAAGAATTGTACCCAGCTCAGTTTGAGGAACCATTATTTAACATTCACTTAAATGTTGATTACCCGTTTAACCTTACTGGAATTTTATATTTCCCTAAGTTATCAAACGATATTGCTTCACAAAAAGACAAGATTCAATTATACCAAAACCAAGTTTTCGTAACTGATAATGTGGAAGGAATTGTTCCTGAATTTTTAACTATGTTACGTGGTGTTATTGATTCACCAGATATTCCATTAAACGTATCTCGTAGTTATTTACAAGCGGATGGGAACGTAAAGAAAATTGCTTCTTACATTACTAAGAAAGTAGGTGATAAACTAAGTTCTTTATACAAGTCAGACAGAGAAAGTTTTGAAGCTAAATGGAATGATATCAAAATCGTTATTGAATACGGAATGTTATCCGAGCCTAAATTTTTCACGAAAGCTGATAAATTTGCTTTATACCCAACTACTGATGGTAAATATTTCACTTTTGAAGAGTTAACAGCTGAAATTAAAGATACCCAAACTGATAAAGACGGAAAAACTGTTGTGTTATACGCTTCTAATAAAGACGAGCAACACAGTTACATCAAAGCTGCTGAAGATAAGGGATATAAAGTAGTAGTTTTAGATTCTCCTATCGTATCACACTTAATTCAGAAGTTAGAAACTGAAAAAGAAAACATTTCTTTTGCTCGTGTTGATGGTGATCATATTGATAACTTAATCAAGAAAGACGAGGAACAAATTTCTAAGTTATCGGACGAAGAAAAGGAAACTCTAAAAACTGCCTTAGAAACTGTTGTTCCTAAAGAAAAATATACGGTACAGTTAGAAGCAATGGCTTCGGACGCTACTCCGTTTATGATTACACAACCAGAATTTATGCGTCGTATGAAGGAGATGCAACAATCTGGAGGTAACGGAATGTTCGGAAACTTCCCTGAAATGTACAACTTGATTGTAAATTCAAATCACGCATTAGTTTCTGACATTTTAAACGAAAAAGACACTGCTAAAAAAGAAACTCTAATCAAACAGAGTTTAGATTTAGCACGCTTGTCTCAAGGACTATTAACAGGTGAAGAGTTAACAAACTTTATCAACCGTAGTTACGAGATGATTAAATAACTGACTTAGTCAGATTTGTTTTAAAAAGTCCCGATTCATTTGAATCGGGACTTTTTCGTTTTCATACTATCCTAAATTATTTTTCGTTATATTTAAGAACTAAACCTACTTTATTTTATGAAAAACCAACTCATCTTAGTATGCCTATTCATGGCATTAATTTCTTGTAAGAAAGAAATAGAAGAAAAACTGACTACACAAAACAATTCAACATCTATTACCTACAACACAATCAAACCACTTGATTCACTTAGATTATTAAAAGCTATAAATGGTAAAAATAATTATTTGTTTCGAGGTAAAACTGATACTATTCCTACATTTAAAATTAACATTGATACCCCTCAATTAATATCTATAAACAGAACTATTCTTTTTGTAGAGCCAAATGAAAGTTATGCTATTGATCAGGTTAAACAATACGAAAGAAAAAACAAGTACACAGGAGTAAACAGTGCTGGACAGGAATTTTTAAACTCCTTAAAAACATATAATAACGATCAATTAGCTGTAAAATCAATTAAAAACAACACAATTGAACAAGGATATAAAAAAATAGATTCTGTTTTTCAAATTGATTATAACAGACTAGATTCTTTATATTCAAACAAGTTAGTCAGTACAGCTTTTCAACAAACTGTTAAACAAAAAATATATTTCGATAACGCATTTACTAAAGCAAGAGCTCTTTTTAGAGGTTTTATTCGAATCATAAAAGACACCAGTAATTCCAACATTCAATTAAACAAAAATGACATTACACTCTTTAACAAACTGTATAAAGATTACCCTATAAATAATAGCACTAACCAAAGCCATCGTAAATGGTACAAATACACCAAATCCTATGTATGTACAAGTAATATTATAAATACTAAGCAAAGTTTTAAATACAATGCTAGTGATGAATTTAGTAATCATACCAGTTTTTTAAATGTTGCTAAGCAGTTATTAAACAAGAAAACTCTTGAGTATTTTACTGCGTGCTATTTACACGAATCTTTTATAAATTATCATTACAGTAAAAGTTTAGTTATTGCTTATGAAAATTTCAAAAAAGAATATCCTAATAGTGAGTATTTACCTTACTTAATCAAAAACACTGAAACTATAAATGAATACCCTAACAGAATAAAACAACCAATATCTTCAAAAATTAAGTTTACAGAAAATAATTCTAAAATTAACACATTAGAAAAATTAATAAACCTTACAAAAGGGAAAAACAGTTATTTAGTTTTTTGGAGAGATGACTTTTCTGAATCAAAAAGAAGCTTTAATGCTTTACTTAAATCTAGACCTTTCTTTAAAAAACACAATATAGATATCATATACCTTTCCTTAAATGATTTAACCAATAATGAAAATGCAAAGGACATTATTAATTATTATAATTTAGAAGGAATACACATCTCTGCTAGCAAAGAGTTATGTAATGATATTAAATTGAAAACCAAAATGAGAAGATACCCTCACTACATGATTATAAATAAAGATGGGGAAATTGTTCAAGATGATGCTGTTTGGCCAATAAGAGTCAACTATTTTGAAAAAGAACTTATCAAAAAACTAGCACTATAACGTCGTTAACAACTATAAGCTTAAAGCCACTTCAATTGAAGTGGCTTTTTTTTGTAACCTATAATACCTTTTTATCGTCCTACAAAAAACATCATTAATTATCAATCAAAAATTAATCACATGAAAAAAATCAATTTAATTAAATTATTTAGTATCGGGCTCTTTTGCTTTTTAAGCTTTGGGTATTCACAAAATCTCACTTCAAAAATTGACGCACTACTTGAAACTAAATTTAAAAACAATGGACCTGGTGCAACCGCACTTGTGTCAAAAGGCGGGAAAGTCATTTATCGTAAAGCATTTGGTAATGCTAACTTGGAGTTAGGCGTGCCTATGGTTCCTGAAAATGTTTTTCAAATTGGCTCTATGACGAAGCAGTTTACAGCAGTTTCTATTTTAATGCTTTTAGAACAGGGAAAATTAGCTTTAAACGATGATATTACTAAGTACATTCCAGGTTATCCAACTCATAATAAGAATATCACAATTCATCATTTACTAACACATAGTTCGGGAATTAAAAGTTATACTTCAATGCGCGGTCTTAGAGAAATTGCAAGAAAAGATTTAACACCAATTGAGTTAATCGATTTTTTCCAGAACGAGCCTATGGATTTTAATCCTGGTGAAAAATATAAATACAATAACTCTGGATATATTATACTGGGCTACATAATTGAAAAAATTTCAGGTGTATCCTATGCTGAATTTGTTGAGACAAACATATTAAAAAAAATAAACATGTCTTCTTCCGTTTATGGAAGTAAATCGAAGATTATTAAAAATAGAGCTTCTGGATACCAAAAAAGAAGTGACTACAGAAATGCAACATACATAAGTCTTACCTTACCATATGCAGCTGGATCAATTATGTCAACAGTTGATGATTTGTTAAAATGGCAACAAGCAATTTCTAACAATACTTTAGTAAAAGCAAAAACCATAAAAAAGGCATTTACTAATTACACTTTAAACAATGGAACAAAAATTAACTATGGTTATGGATGGAATATAAACGAAATTAACGGGACTCCTACTTTAGAACATGGCGGTAGTATTTTTGGATTCAAATCTATGGGAGTATATATCCCCAGTAAAGACGTATATGTTGTAGTATTATCAAATTGCGATTGTAACTCTCCTACTACTACTGCTCTTAAAATAGCAGCTTTAGCAATCGACAATCCATTTCCTGACACAAATAATGCAGTTATACTTTCTTCACAACAATTAGAGCAATGGGTAGGTACCTATGAATATGATAATAATGTAATTAGACATTTTAAACTAATAGACGGACAACTGTATAACCAAAGAGAGGGAGGTGGTGATTTTAAAGTGTATCCGATAAGTGAAAATCACTTTTCATTAGAAGATGGGTTATCTGAATTATTTTTTTCTAATACTAAAAACACGAAAAAAGTAGAGTTTAAAAGCAGAATTAAATCATCCTTTGGAACTGAAAAAGTATTGTAATAATAAAACAATTTACATAATCAAAAAGCCGTTTAACAATATTGTTAAACGGCTTTTTGATTTCAAACTTCAATAACATAAACTTACTCGAAATTAATTTGATTATCAAAATGCTTTTTAAGTAATGGTATTTGAATAAACAACATTAAGGTCAAAACAACAATTGCATACAATACTGTTTTTGAAAAAGATATTTCAGGAAGTACATTAGCCATATTAAAACTAGGCACAAAACTAAAATCAACATCATTGAACCAACCAATACTTTCCGAAGTATTCCCAAATAATAAATAAGCACATATAACTATAAAAATAAAAGCAATAATAAACCACGATTTTTTAGATATTAACGGCTTGTAAATAGTGCTTTCACTTTGCTTGGTTACAACATTAATGTTTGACATTATATTTGCTGTAAAGCCCAATGAAGGGGTTTCCAAATTAGATGCTGTTATTACCTTTTTTGATAATTCATCTAAAAGATTTTCAATATTATCTTTCATAATAATTTATAATTTCTGGTTCCAATCTTTCCCTTAAAATGGAAGCCAATTTTTTTCTGCTTCTAAAAAGTTTCACTTTTACATTGGCAGATGATATTCCAATAACTTTTGAAATTTCTTCAATAGATTGCTCTTCGAAATAATATAAAGTTAACAAAAAGCCTACATCACTTGGCAACAATTGCAAACAATCTTGTATCAATTGCTTATGTTCCTTCTCCACTAATTTATCTAAGGCATTATCAATTGTATTCACTTGATGTTCTGTAAACTCATCAATAGTAACAACTATAGGGTCCCTTTTTTGTTTTCTTATTTTATCCAAACATGTGTTATAAGTAATCCTATAAATCCAACTCGAGAATTTCGATTCTCCCTTAAATTTAGCCAACGATTTAAATACTTTTAGAAAAGTATCTTGCGAAACCTCTTCTGCTTCTTCTTTGTTTTTAAGCATACGTATCGCTAAAGTGTATACTAAATCCTTATATCGATCTACCAACACAGCAAAAGAATTAGCATCTCCTTGAGTAATTTTAGTTATGTAGTACTGATCGTCTTTTATTGTCACTTAATAAGTATCGTTAGTTTATTTGTTTGACTACAATTTATAAGTATTGGTTACACTAAATTAAAAAATAATTTAAAAAAGTTGTAACCAAACAATAAAAAGCATCGTCATAAGCTATAAACAAACAAAATAATCATCATAAAAAAACGAACAATCATGGGATCAGAAGTAATTATTATACCAAGCATGTTTGCAGCAATATTTGCTCTCGCATACTTACACTATTCAACACGAAATAAAGAGCGACTAGCATTAATAGAAAAAGGAGCTGATGCCTCCATTTTTGTAAAAGGAAAAACTCATGCAGCTCCTGTATGGAAAGTCATTATTTTAAACGTATCATTATTACTTATAGGAATTGGAATTGGAATTTTTATTGCATCAATCCTACATTATAATTTAGGAATGGCTCAAGATGTTGCTTATCCAGGAACTATCTTCTTGATGTCAGGTTTAGGACTGTTTACTGGATTTAATATGACAAAGAAATTAGATAAATAATCTATCTATTATTTTTTCAACAAAAAAGCCACTTCAATTGAAGTGGCTTTTTTGTTTTAAGAGTTTGGAGTATTGATACTATCTTTAGAATTACATTCCCTTCTAATGTCCTTGTATACAACTTACTCTATATAAGGCAAATGCTATGCCATACTACAAAGTACTTATCTATATTTTTTGTACCTTTATAATATGAGTATACTTACACAAAAATTACAGCTTCAAAAATTTGAAGAAGTTTATATCTTAAATAAACCTTCTGTATTTGGTGATGAATTTACTGCTGAAAAATATTCTGAATCCTTACTACATACTTCTTGTGTAGACTGTGCTTTAGTTTTTGTTCGTACAAAGGATAATTTTATAAATCAAATGTTAACGTTATTTCCAAGACTACAGGATACTTCTACGCTTTGGATTGTATATCCGATTGGGACTACTAAAAAAGAATTGGCGAATTTACATATCGAATTTGATTGGGACTTTCTTGGAGATTACCGATTACAACCTACACGACAAATAAACGTAAACAATAATTGGAATGCTATAAAGCTAAAAAAGGCATTAACATGAATTTATGTAATATCAGATATATAAAAAGCGAGATTAACCTTTAAGTTAATCTCGCTTTTTATGTTATTCCGAAAGCTATTCTATTTAAAAAAAGAATCTACAAATTCATATTTATTAAACACTTGTAAATCTTCAATACCTTCTCCTACACCAATATATTTTACTGGAATTTGAAATTGATCAGAAATTCCAATAACTACACCACCTTTTGCAGTACCATCTAATTTAGTAACCGCCAATGAAGTTACATCAGTAGCTGCTGTAAACTGTTTAGCTTGCTCAAATGCATTTTGACCTGTAGAACCATCTAAAACCAATAATACGTCGTGAGGAGCATCTCCAACAACTTTTTGCATTACTCTTTTAATTTTAGTCAATTCATTCATTAAATTAACCTTATTATGTAATCTACCTGCTGTATCAATAATAATAACATCAGCGTTTTGAGCTACTCCTGATTCTAAAGTATCAAAAGCAACAGAAGCTGGATCACTACCCATTTCTTGCTTTACCAAAGGAACATCTACTCTATCAGCCCAAACTTGTAATTGATCAATTGCCGCAGCCCTAAAGGTATCTGCAGCTCCAAGAACAACGTTTAATCCTTGCTTTTTAAACTGATATGCCAACTTACCAATAGTGGTTGTTTTACCCACACCATTTACCCCAACAACCATTAATACATATGGTTTATTATTAGTAGGTATGGTGAACTCAGTTTCTTCTCCTGAATTTGTTTTAGATAATAATGAAGCAATTTCCTCTTTTAAGATTCCATTTAATTCTTCAGTACCTAAATACTTATCTTTTGCTACACGTTCTTCAATACGCTCTATGACTTTTAAAGTTGTATTAACACCAACATCACTAGATACTAGAATCTCTTCCAAATTATCTAAAACGTCATCATCTACTTTAGACTTTCCTGCTACAGCTTTACCCAGCTTTGAAAGAAAAGATGTTTTAGATTTCTCTAGCCCTTTGTCTAAAGTTTCTTTCTTTTCTTTGGAGAATATTTTTTTAAAAAAACTCATACTTATAGTTTATCACTTAATCCCATTAGTGGGGTTAATCCCTCAAGATTCACCTCGAGTATATTGATTTTAAAGATAGCAAAATGATATCCAAAAAATGACAACATGTAATATTGTCAGTAAATACGAAAAGCTACTCCCTAATCTAATTAGAAAGTAGCTCGTAATACTTTTATGTATAACTAAA
>Ga0209395_1007684_pt1 | contig 11247 bp, 7 predicted proteins | sample GOMGulsemesocosm_3_FD_184635 | JGI IMG/M metagenome (GOLD analysis project Ga0209395, IMG submission 184635) | Methane-oxidizing microbial communities from mesocosms in the Gulf of Mexico - GOM9D Gulf of Mexico (SPAdes) (version 2) | ecosystem: Environmental > Aquatic > Marine > Cold seeps... | reverse complement strand
CCACTACCGCGGCATTGGCTAGCTTTGCGAGCGCATCACACATTTCATCGTAAATACTATCGTGAACATAGAGCCTCTTTAAGGCAATGCACACTTGGCCGCTATTGATAAATGCCGCCCCAAATATTCCCGGCGCTGCGGCAGCTGGGTCTACGTCGTCCAGAACAATGGCGGCATCATTGCCACCCAGTTCCAAAGTTAAGCGCTTTAAGGTGCCCGCTGCATTGGCCATAATTGCCTTACCTGTGGGTGTGGAACCCGTAAACGACACTTTGGCCACATCGGGGTGCGCAGTTAACATTGGACCAAGGTCATTATTATCGACCAATATGTTTACCAGGCCCGCTGGCACTAAATCGGCAATCAGTTCTCCTAGAATAATGGCCGTGAGTGGCGTCGTGGGCGCAGGCTTTATCACTATACTGTTACCCGTTATCAAAGCAGGTGCTAGTTTGTACACGGCAATTAAGAAGGGGAAGTTCCAGGGTGCAATCGCCGCGATCACTCCCAGTGGCTTGCGATGAATTTCAATGCGCTTTTCGTCAGTATCCTGCAATATTTCCGGATGTATTTCTTGCCCGGAAAAGTGACGACAAAAACCTTCCGCAAACTGCACTTCCATTATGGCGGCAGCCAGTGGCTTACCTTGTTCAAGGCTTAGTTGTGCCGCAATTTGCTCTACATTTTCTGAGATTCTATCGGCAACTTTATTAAGCAATTCTCTTCTTTCTGAAAATGACGTGTCAGCCCATAGTAGAGAAGCGGCTTTGGCACCCGCCACCGCCCGCTCTAGTGTTGCGGCGTTCGCGAGAGGCACTTGTATAAAAGCTTCGCCTGTCGCCGGATTTATTACATCCAAAAATTCACCCGTGGAAATCAAATCGCCATTTATAAGTAGTTTATGTTCGCTCATGGAATTTCTCTCGCTGTTAGTTTTGTTATACGAAGGCCAATTGATCCATCATTTCTTCAGCCATTTTAAACTTCTGAATTTTACCGGTAACGGTCATGGGGAATTCATCGACAAAACGAATATGTTTTGGCACTTTAAAATGAGCAATTTGACCTTTGCAGTAGGCCTGTAATTCAGCCTCACTAAGGGTTTCATTGGTTTTTAATTTCGCCCATGCGCAAACCTGCTCACCCAGGCGATCGTCTGCAATACCGAACACCTGTACTTCTTGTATTTTGGGGTGGGTGTAAAGAAATTCTTCGAGCTCTCGCGGATAGATATTTTCGCCGCCACGGATAATCATGTCTTTAATACGACCGACAATGCTCACGTAGCCTTCGCCGTCCATGATGCCGATGTCGCCAGAGTGTAACCAACCGGCTGGATCGATGGTTTCCCGGGTTCTTTCCTCATCGTTCCAATAGCCCAGCATCACAGAGTAACCCCGCGTGCATACTTCGCCCTTTTCGCCCAAGGCGACAACACCGCCTTCAGAATTGATAATTTTTATTTCCACACGAGGCACCGCGCGGCCAACGGTTTCAACCCGTTTCTCTATTGGGTCCTCAGGCAGAGTTAAATGATTTAGCGGGCTAACTTCTGTTTGCCCATAACCAATTAGAATGTGTTTAAGGTGCATTTTCTCAATCACTTGATGCATCACCTCAACTGGGCACGGTGCGCCGGCCATGATTCCCGTTCTCAGAGTCCTTAGGTCAAATTCGTCAAAACTAGGTAACTCAAGCTCTGTTACGAACATGGTTGGCACACCATGCAAACCAGTACAGCGCTCGCTCTCAACCACTTGTAAGGTGGTTAAGGGGTCGAAGGCGTCACTGGGGTAAACAGCACAAGCACCGTGAGTCATGCAGGCTAAGTTACCCAGTACCATGCCAAAACAATGGTAGAGCGGCACCGGAATGCACAGGCGGTCTTGTTCAGTAAAGCGCATGCCCTTTGCGCTTAAATAGCCGTTATTGAGAATATTACAATGGGTAAGCGTCGCCCCTTTTGGGCTGCCTGTTGTGCCACTAGTAAATTGCACATTAATGGCGTCATCCGCTTGAAGGCGAGACTTTAAATCAACTAAGTTTTGAAGGTGCTCTGCTTGACCCATGGAGCACACTTTGGAAAACTCGAACATTCCAGAGCGCGCTGAAGCGCCCATTTGAATAACCGTTTTAAGGTGAGGCAGCTTGCTTGAAAGGAGTTTACCGGGCTGGCAACTTTCGAGCTCTGGCGCCAGTTCTTTCAGCATTGCCAGATAGTCGCTGGTTTTAAATGACTCGGCACTTATGATGGCTTTACACTCAACTTTATTCAGTGCGTATTCCAATTCAAAGAGTCGGTAGGCTGGGTTAATGCATACCATTATTGCGCCAATTTTTGCCGTTGCGTATTGGGTTAATGCCCACTCGAAACTATTTGGCCCCCAGATACCCACGCGGTCCCCAGGCTGTATACCCAAAGCCAACAAGCCTGTGGCCAAGCGGTCTACTTCACAAGCGAGTTCTCGATAGGTCCAACGAATATTCTGATGGCAAACCACCAAGGCTTCGGCATCTGGGTAACGCTCTACCACACCGTCGAAGTAATTGCCTATTGTGTCGTAAATGAGCGCCTCATTGGCCTCACCACAACGATAACTTTTCCCCTCAGTTCGCATCTGAGTTTCTCTCCATTATTATTAGGACAAACGCTCTATTTGTAGAAATACTAGCAGAAGTTATTAAAAAATAAAATAGGTCTCTAGTCCTAATTGTTACAATCTCAAGACTTTCTAGCGCTAACAGGCACTATTTTGAGACAGATAGCTCATTAAATTTGACCGTTCGTCCTAAATTGACGAGAATCGACGAACGATAGACAGGAATAGCAGCATGCGCGCATTGAAGTTACAAAATCGCCCCGGCACTGGGGCCTATAACAAAGGGCAAGAGCGAATTCTGCAAATTTTGCAGGCATCTCGCGACATTTTGATTGAACAAGGTTACAGCGGTTTGAGTATGCGAAAAATTGCCGCCGCCGTTGGTATAACCATTGGCAACCTACACTATTACTACCGAACCAAAAAAGATTTGTTATCCGACCTACTCGACCATGTAATAGAGGGATATCTCGAGACCTTTAATGTGGTGAGAAACAATGCAGGCGACTCACCCGCCAAACAAATGGTGGCCTTAATTGAGTTCATCATCGACGATTTGAATACACAGGAGACCACCAACTTCTTCCCAGAACTTTGGGCGCTATCAAATCACGATGAAAATGCATCTGATGGCATGCACACCCTCTATGGCAAGGTGCGCAAAGTGTTCAAGGAACTAATTTTAGAATTGAACCCTAGCCTGAGCGGTGAAGAAGGCGAACAGGTAGCTCTATTCATTACCGCTTCGATGGAGGGTTTAACCCCTTTTGTTGGCCGAGGAAAACCTTGGGAGAGTAAATTACCCGGAATGAAACGCATCGCCACACAGAGCTTTTTACATTTGGCCCAAAATATCAAAAGCGGCGAGATCACAATAACTACTAAAAAAAGCGGTGTTAACAAATCTCAACAAAAAGACCGTTGAACTTTCTCTACAAGTGCGTATCTTATACGTTCATTACTCATATTGCCTCGCGATCTATGTCTGGAAAAAAGTTAATATTTCTGCTGTTGTTTAATCTACTGGCCTGCCAGTCGATTCAAGCGGCTATGAATATTCACGCCTTTGAAGCTCCCGACGCCAGTCACATCTGGGAGAACAGCGCGAGCAATACTATAGACAGCTCCCCTGAAACTGAAATAAGTACCGAAATAAGCACTGAAAAACACTGTGAGCACTGTAGTTCTTGCCATAGTCACCTGAGCTTACCGTCTGCGCTTGGCCTGGGTAAACACCTTTCTGAAGACACCCTTCGCTACGCGCGGGGACATAACAATGATCCCCAAAAGCGTATTGAGCTTATTCTACGACCACCCAAAGCCTCCATTTAAGACCAAAACTCCAACTTTCTAGCTCTAAGGCCCCCGTGGTTTTTGGATGCTGCATCGAAACTGAATTTTGACTTGCGGAGCATCACCGATGTTAAACACGCACCTAAACTTTATCCAAATATTACTGCTCTCGGCCCTATGCACAGGCACATTGCTCAGCATTGAAACCCAAGGCGCCGCTGCTGACCCTGCCGAGAACGAAACACACGCCGAAATAACACTCAGCGCAGAACAACAACAAGCAGCCGGTATTCGCACTGCAACTCTGCGTTATCGGAATAGCGCATTTCGAGAAATTTACGCTCCGGGCGAAGTCATCAATAACCAATACAACACAACCATGATCAGCAGCCAGACTGCTGCTACTGTTATTGCTCGCCACGTCATTCTAGGGCAACACGTCACCGCCAATGACAAGCTGGTCACGTTGTACAGTCAAGGCATGGCCAAGCTGCAAAGCCAACTGATTCTCAATTGGCAGGAATGGCAGAGGGTCAAAACTCTAGGCATTAAAACTGTTGGCGGGAAAAAACACAGCGAAACCCAAATTGCCTTTCAACAAGCAAAAGCCAGCGTTCGCGCCGCCGGCATGAACGACGCCAGCATCCAACTAATCATGAGCGACCGCTACCCACTTGCACTGGGGGAGTATGTGATTGTTGCCGAGCACCAAGGCATTGTACTTTCTGACGACTTCCACCAAGGCCAGTTCCTAAATGCTGGCGCTCCCATCATTACCCTAGTTGACGAAAGTACTCTCTGGATTGACGCTCAATTTGCTCCTGAGCTTGGCTTGGAGATTCCGCAAAATACTTCTGCACGAGTGCAAATTAGCGGCGCTTGGTTCGAAGCAAAGGTTATCCAAGAAAGCCACGCCATTGACGAGCAAACACGCACTCGCAACATTCGCTTAAAAATGGACAACCCAAAGCATTTACTGCACACAGGTTTATTTGCTGAGGTGTACCTGCAACTGCCGGTACCCGGAAAAACTCTCCTAGTGCCAGAAGCAGCACTGATGCAGGGACCCGATGGCGACTGGACTATTTTCATTGCAAAAAGCCCCAATATATTTAGCTCAATTGAAGTGAAACGCCTTGGCACCATCGACAAGCTCATTGCTATTCGCGGCCTCGATGAAGAGATTGAGCCAGGCAAAAACTTCGCCATTAGCGGCGCCTTTTTTCTCGCCTCTGAATTAGCCAAGAGCGGTTTCGACCCGCACAATCACTGAGGGAGCTTCTCATGTCATTTTCACGCTGTATTGATTGGGCCGTGACCAATCGCTTGTTTGTTATTATATTACTTGTTGTATTTTCACTGCTCAGTCTGTCGAGCCTATCGAAGTTAAACCTAGATGCTTTTCCCGACGTCACTAATATTCAGGTGGCTGTGAATACCGAAGCCCCAGGACTGGCAGCAGATGAAGTGGAACAGCTGATCACCTTCCCCATTGAGTCGGTGATGTATGCCCTACCCGATGTGGCTCAGGTACGCTCCATTTCAAAGACTGGGTTATCAATTGTCACCATAGTATTCAAAGATACTGTAGACATTTATTTTGCCCGGCAATTAGTATTTGAGCGCTTACAGCAAGCTAAGTCGCTCATTCCCGAAGGTTTGGGCTCTCCCAGTATTGGGCCAAACACTTCTGGCTTGGGTAATATTTATTCTTATCTATTACTCGCAGACGCCGACAGTAACTACGACTCGATGACACTGCGCAGCCTTAACGACTGGGTGGTAAAGCTTCTGTTGATGCCGGTGGAAGGTGTCACAGATGTTTTGTCATTTGGGGGTAAAGTTCGACAATATCAAGTGAACGTTAAGCCCGCTTTACTGCTGGCTTACAAGCTCAACCTCGACGATATTGCGCGCAGTATTGACGCCAGTAATCGAAATGCTGGGGGCTGGTATATTGATCGAGGCCAGGAACAGTTGGTGGTTCGGGGCGTGGGATGGGTGGCCAATGGCGAAAATGGTTTAGAGGATATCCGCAACATTCCCCTAAAAGAAAAGGATGGTGTAACAGTTCGAGTCAAGGACGTAGCCAGTGTCGCTTTTGGGGCTGAAAACCGTCAGGGAGCGGTCAGTATGAGCCGTCGAAATCAAGCGGGGGAAATCGAAGCCCTAGGCGAAGTGGTTTCCGGAATTGTGCTTAAGCGTATGGGCGCGAACACCAAAGCCACTATCGATGGAATTGAAGCTCGAATTCCTATCATTCAACAAGCCTTACCAGAAGGTGTCCGTTTTGAAGCCTTTTATAATCAATCACAACTCATTCAAAATGCCGTGAAAACGGTGGTCGATGCCCTGCTCATCGCCTTTGTGCTGATTGTATTCATTATTGCACTTTTCCTTATGAATCTGCGCGCCACCTCTCTGGTGTTGTTATCGATCCCTCTATCCATTGGTTTGGCTTTAACGGCTATGGCTTATTTTGAGCTCTCAGCTAATCTGATGTCGCTGGGAGGCCTAGCGGTAGCCATCGGTATGTTAGTAGACGGCTCCGTAGTGATGGTCGAAAATATTGTTAAACACCTCAGCTTGGCGGAACAAGAGCAAAAACAAAACAACGATATTTCTGCAACGATTCGCAAAGCGGGCCACGAAGTAGCTCGCCCAACGTTTTTTGCCGCGATGATTATTCTTGTGGTATTCATGCCTATTTTTAGTTTCGAAGGCGTTGAGGCAAAACTCTTCCAACCTATGGCTGTGAGCATAATGCTGGCTATCGCCGCGTCGGTTGTAGTTGCGCTCTTTGCAATACCGGCACTTGCGACGCTGATGTTTAAGCAAGGTCTCAAGCTTAAGCCAAGCCCACTGCTGCAGCCATTTGAAAAAGCCTATCGGAAAAGCCTAGCCATAGCACTCGGAAATCAAAAAAGTGTCTTGGGTTTCGCCGCACTGTTACTCGCAGCCGCCCTTCTACTTACGCCTCACATAGGCACTGAGTTTGTACCTGAACTAGAAGAAGGCACTATCAATTTACGAGCGACTCTCGCGCCTTCTGCAAGCTTAGACACGTCTCTAAACGTTGCACGCAAACTGGAGAAAGAACTCTTATCTTTTCCGGAAATCTTATGGGCATTCAGTCGCGTAGGCCGAGCTGAAATTGGCGGCGACCCCGAACCGGTCAATAACATCGAAATTTACTTGGGCCTTAAACCTGTAGGTGAATGGATTTCGGCGAGTGATCGAGTAGGCCTGCAAATACTACTAGAAAAAAAACTCGAGAAACATCCTGGACTTTTGTTGAATTTCTCCCAGCCCATCGCCACTAGAGTCGATGAGCTTCTTTCAGGCGTTAAAGCCCAACTGGCGATTAAATTGTTTGGGCCCGACCTGAAAACACTGGCGGAGAAAGGCAAAGAAATTGAAACTATTGTCCAATCCATACCGGGCGCCGTTGACGTGGCTATGGAGCAAGTCAGTGGTGAATCTCAGTTAGTGATTCGCCCCAACCGGAAAAAACTCTCCCGTTTTGGCATGAGCGTTGGCGAGGTGATGTCGGTGGTTGAAAACGGTATTGGCGGCAAGACTGTAGGCCAGGTGATTCAAGGTAGCGAACGTTATGATATCTACTTGCGCTATCACGAGGAGGCCCGTGCAAGTGTTGAAAGTATAGGTAACATACGCTTGCAAACTGCCAAGGGCGCCTGGTTGCGCCTAAAAGATATTGCCTCAGTAAGTATTGAATCTGGCCCGCTTCAGGTGCGTAGAGACGACGTACAGCGACGCGTGGTTATTCAAGCGAATGTTCAGGGTCGCGACATGGGTGGAGTGGTGGCCGACATCAAAAGCGCCGTACGCGACCTTGCCGACCTTCCCCCGGGTTACAGTGTTCAGGTGGGCGGTCAATTTGAAAGCCAGCAGCGAGCCCAACAACGCCTTACACTGGTGGTGCCCATTTCCATTACCCTCATTGCCCTACTGCTGTTTATTACATTCCGCTCGGCGAGCCAGGCGATGCTGATACTACTCAACGTACCACTAGCGCTCATTGGTGGGGTGTTCTCTCTTTATTTTAGTGAGCAGTATCTATCTGTACCTAGTTCGGTGGGCTTTATCACTTTATTTGGCGTAGCAGTCTTAAATGGCGTGGTGATGGTAGAAAGTATCAATCAACGAATACGTGCGGGTGACACACTGGAGGTGGCGACATTTGAAGGTGCCTGCGCACGATTGCGCCCGGTCTTAATGACGGCACTCACCTCCGTGCTCGGGCTTATTCCAATGCTTTTGGCGAGCGGTGCAGGTGCTGAAATACAAAAACCTTTGGCAAGTGTCATTGTGGGCGGCATCGTTTCGGCGACTTTGCTGACTCTATTTGTTTTACCGACGCTTTATCCGGTATTTTCGAAACATGTACAGCGACCTGTGACCTAGGACGCTTGAGGATAAGCCTGAGTTTGTGCCAGCTCAGGCTTATATTTAATTCAAAATAATTCTACATCGTCCTTTTCGTCTATCATCGCTTCGCCATGTTCGCTTATGCGCCCTCTACTACGACGTTCAACGTACCAGTGATCTCCCTCGACACTAAATAAATCTAACTTTTCCCGCAGCTGAACAGCTAGAGCGTCCATGTCCTCTTTCGAAATGGTGTGCAATTTCGATTCGGACAGCGTTTCACGGTTCAGCTCAGCCAAGTTATCACTCGCCAGCCTCACCTCTACAGCGCGCTGTTGCTGCTCTTCTGCGGTTGAACTGATAGCGCTGGCGGCATCATTCACCATACCGATTATTGACACTAAGCCCGCTAACTGTTCACTGACTTGTTTAACTTGTTTGGTGTTTTCTTCCGAGACTTTGCCACCTTCGGTCATGGCGTCCGCTAAGCTGCCTGTGCCCACTTGTATGCGTTCGAGCATACCCTGAACTTCCATTGTCGACTGGCGCGTGCGCCCTGCTAGACTCCGCACCTCGTCAGCAACCACCGCAAAACCGCGACCTTGCTCGCCTGCACGGGCCGCTTCAATGGCCGCATTCAAGGCCAGTAAGTTGGTTTGCTCAGCAATGCCATTAATGACTGAAACAATGCTACCCACCTGATCTGTTTCAGTGACCAAGTCATTAAGGATGGATTGCGCCGAGCTCATGTGCTCTGACAACCTATCAACTACCTGTTGCGTGTTACCCATGGAATCTTGGCATTCATTAACCGCGGAGCTACCTTGTTGGGCACCATTTACAATCACTGCCGCACTCTCAGCCACCTCGTTAGAAGCAATTTTAATATTTTCCATCGCCTGCAAAATATCATTGGAGTGATTGTCTTGCAGGGCCGCCTTTTGAGTGGCATTGCCGTAGCTGTCAGCCAGTTCATGGGACATGGGAATTAAGCGAGCCGCTGATTTGGTAACAGACGCGATACCTTCCTCAATTCGTTCTTGCACCCTATTCATACTGCGTGTCAGGCGTTCAATTTCGGGGTAATTCGTTTCGAAACGGACCTGTAAGTTAACCTTTTGATCACTCAGGATACTGTCTAATTTCTCTTGAAGAAGACCAATGCGCTTTTCACCAATAACAATTCCGCCCCAACAGACGCAAGCCAATACCAATAAATCTTTAAGTATAAACCAATAGGAATACTCAGAAAGCACCACTAAAGCAACATCCACCACCAACAGTAAAACTGTGGCCGCTAGAAACAACTGATTACGTGTCATAACTGTCCTCACAGAACAATGAATTGAATGTTGCGTTGGGCCTTGAGCCCTTGAAAATTATAGCTTATAAACGGCTTACTCGATTTAAACCCTCAAGCGCAGCAATTCGATACGCCTCGGCCATGGTTGGATAATTGAAGGTGGTATTCACAAAATACTTAATATTGTTGGCGGACCCTTCTTGATTCATTATCGCTTGACCAATATGAATAATCTCTGCCGATTCAGCGCCAAAACAATGAATACCCAGTATCTCTAAAGTGTCGATATGAAACAACAATTTGAGCATACCAACATCTTCACCCGATATTTGCGCTCGAGCCGTGTCTTTGAAAAATGCTCGCCCTACTTCGTAAGGTACTTTAGCGGCGGTAAGCTCACTCTCGGTTTGGCCGATAGAGCTAATTTCTGGTAACGTAAAGATGCCAGTTGGCGCGTCAGAAACAAAACGTCCCGGCTCTCCCATAATGGTTGCGGCGACGGAACGACCTTGGTCGTAAGATGCACTGGCCAAACTCGGCCAACCAATAACGTCGCCAACAGCATAAATAGAGGGTATTTCAGTTTGGTATTGCTGGCTGACAAGCAGCTGACCGCGATGATCAGGTTCAAGACCAACCGAGCTCAAAGACATTGAATTGGTATTGCCCGAACGACCGTTACACCACAACATTGCATCTGCGCGCAAACGTTTGCCTGACTGTAAATGCATGGTTACGCTGTATTTATCCGCCTCAACCGACTCATACTCTTCGCCGTGCCGTACCATTACGCCTTCATCGCGCAGATGGTAGCTCAGAGCATCAGAAATTTCGTCATCCAAGAATGACAGCAAGCGATCGCGGCTGTTAATCAAGTCGACCTTTATGCCCAAGCCAGCAAAAATTGATGCATATTCACAGCCTATAACGCCGGCTCCATATATGATCAGCGTACGTGGCGTGTGGCTCATTTCTAAAATAGTGTCACTGTCGTATACGCGTGGATGATTAAAGTTAACATCATCTGGGTGGTAGGGGCGAGAACCTGTGGCGATCACTATGCTCTCGGCCGTCACAGTTTCTTGTGCTCCGTCAGGTGCCGACACAACAACGCTATTGGGCCCGCTAAATTGCGCGTGCCCCACGTGGACTTTTATTCGATTGCGTGCAAAAATTTCTGAGTGCAACTCAACTTGTTTGGGAATAACTTTGCGCGCTGAGGTGAGAACCCGTGGAAAAGACAAGCTACGGGGGTCGCCAATCTCACGAAATAGAGTATTGTTGTTAAATCGAATGACTTGTTTAACCGCGTGACGCAAAGACTTGGAGGGAATGGTGCCTTTGTGAACACAATTTCCACCCATCATGGCACGGTACTCAACCATACCCACTCTTTTGCCATTTTTAACAGCGGCCATAGCCGCGCCTTCACCTGCAGGACCAGACCCGATAACGAGGACTTCGTAATTATAATCAGTCATTCAGTGTCTACTTCCCGTCTATCGTTGCGTCGTAGGCTAAATCACTAGGTGACTGCGGTGTGTTGCGCTGCTCTTCGCATTTGCTTTCATCGCCACCGCATATGTCACAGGAGTAATCCGTAACACCTAGGGCAGCGCCAACGCCACCGCAAGAACCAGAAATAGGTTTGCGACCAAA
>Ga0209395_1007682_pt1 | contig 11248 bp, 11 predicted proteins | sample GOMGulsemesocosm_3_FD_184635 | JGI IMG/M metagenome (GOLD analysis project Ga0209395, IMG submission 184635) | Methane-oxidizing microbial communities from mesocosms in the Gulf of Mexico - GOM9D Gulf of Mexico (SPAdes) (version 2) | ecosystem: Environmental > Aquatic > Marine > Cold seeps... | reverse complement strand
GGTTGTTGAGCGTACATTTTCTTGGTTAAATAATTTTCGACGACTCGCTAAAGACTTTGAAATTTTACCTGCAACTGCCGAAAATATGATAAGAATTGCCATGATAAAATTAACGGTTGCAAAGTGTGTTTAAAGTTTAACCAAACAGCTTCTTAAGATCACTAAAGGACTTAGATAAATCGGCTTTGCTTTTGGCGGATGCTTGTGCCATTATTTTAGAGGAAACGCCTAATGAGGATGACTTGCGTGAAACTATTTTTGCGGTCGTTAGCCAAGAAAATATAACGCAATCGATTATAACGATTAATGAATTAGCCTGTTTATCAAATCATAAATTTCAAGATGAAATGGTTGAACAGTATGGACGAGTACGTCGATTTTTACCTCGCCTACTGGATAAAATTGATTTCAAGGCCGCCTCAGCTGGGGAAGAAGTGCTTGAAGCACTCAATTATTTAGGGACATTAGAAGGAAGTCGTAAGCAAAACTTAGAAAACGTCCCCTTGGATTTAGTTCCTAAATCTTGGGATCGCTTGGTCTTTGATCAGGATAATAAAGTTAACAAACGTGCCTATACCCTGTGTGTTCTGGATAGGTTGCAAGATAAACTGCAACGACGAGATATTTATGTTGAAAGTAGCGATCGTTGGAGCGACCCGAGAGAGAAATTATTATCAGATAAAGATTGGGCAGCCAATAAACTGCAAATTTGTCGGGTGCTCGACCATCCTCTGGATGTTAATGAAGCCATAAAATCTCTGACAGATAGTCTGGATAGCGCATATCAACAAGCTGCCGCTAATTTCTCTAAAAATAGTGATATCCGAATTGAATTCGTCGATGAGAAACCAACACTGACCATTACCAATTTAGATAAATTAGATGAGCCACCCAGCCTGCTTAAATTACGTCAGCAGGTGGCTGATTTTCTTCCGCCTATAGATCTTACTGAACTACTTTTGGAAATCCACGCACACACCGGATTTGCTGATGAATTTACGCACATTAGTGAATCTAATTCACGAGCCGATGACTTAGCCGTCAGTATTTGCGCGGTATTGCTCTCTGAAGCCTGCAATATTGGCATTGATCCGTTTATTAAGCCCAACAATCCAGCACTCACACGACATAGGTTGAATTGGGTTAAACAAAATTATATGCGCGCAGAAACCTTAACAGCAGCGAGTAGTCAGCTCGTTAATTACCATATGACCATTCCACTCTCGAAGGAATGGGGAGGCGGGGAAGTCTCCTCTGCTGATGGTATGCGCTTTGTCACCTCCGTTAAAACCATTAACTCAGGACCTAATAAAAAGTATTTTGGCTCGAACAAGGGTATTACTTGGTACAACTTTATATCGGATCAATTCTCAGGTTTTCATGGGATTGTTGTTCCAGGCACCTTGAGAGATTCGATCTTTGTTTTAGAGGGCTTACTTGAACAGCAAACCCGCTTAAATCCTATTGAAATCATGACTGATACGGCTGGCTCCAGTGATATGATCTTTGGCTTATTTTGGTTATTGGGATACCAGTTTTCACCTCGATTGGCCGATGCAGGAGAATCGTCTTTTTGGCGTGTCGATATGGACGCTAATTATGGTGCGCTTAATGAGCTTGCGAGTCATTGTGTGAAAACAGATCGAACCACTCAGCACTGGGATGATATGCTGCGTATTGCTGGCTCACTAAAGCTAGGAAAAATACAGGCATCAGAGCTTATTCGCTCATTACTTAAAAGTGATCGTCCCTCTAGCTTGGCTCGTGCCATCATTGATGTAGGGCGTATCAATAAAACTATTTACCTTCTTAACTTTATTGATAATAAAGACTATCGTCGTCGAATTTTAACGCAACTTAATCGCGGCGAAGGACGACATGCTATCGCTCGTGTTATTTGTCATGGCCAACGTGGTGAAATAAAAAAACGATACAGAGAAGGTCAGGAAGATCAGCTGGGCTCTTTAGGTCTTGTAACGGAGTTTGAAGTCCAACGGTACGAAAAGTAACGATAGTCTCTAGGTTAGGTGGTCTTTAGCTTTCAAACAAAAACCCCAGCATTAATAGTATCTGTAGCTTTACTGGCTATTGAGAATAATAAATAAAAACCAGAATAACGTGTAAGTTAAGTACCTTGGAGCATGAAAACAGCCTTATTTTTAGTGATTGGATAGATAAAAATTATACCTAATTCCTATGTTTAGTGGATTTATTAAGAGTGTACGATTAAGGTGGGTAAGTGATATTGAAATCGTACTATCTAAATGAGACATTTAACTAGCTGATTTATCGCTCTATGACATGATTTATATAGTGTCCGTTAAACGATCCTCTTACGGACACATTCTTCAATAACTTTGAAACCTAAAAGCCGCATAACCTAGAGACTATCGTTACTTTTCGTACCGTTGGACTTCAAACCCCTCATACAGTTGCGCTTCACCCGCCTAAACCAACATCTTGCCCTTATTATATGTGTACAAGCACATTCGAATATTCTTTTAAACAAATAACTAAGAGCAATGACAATGAACAGCCAAGATTTAGACTATCTCAATCAGGCAATCTATGCCTTTAAACAGTGTATTTTACGAGATGTTGAAAATACAGGCTGCGTAAACCGTATCTTTCAGATGACATTTAGCGATATAGAATCTAAGACAGGCCGCGATAAAGTACCGCCCTCTCTTGTTGAGCATTATCTAAAATTTCTGGAAAACGAAGGCATGCAAGCTGAATTTGATGTCGCTTCCCGTTTTATTATTTCGGTGGATTTAGATCACTTACTATTACAGCCAGATGAAGCCCTTATGCTTGCTAATGGCTTGAGTTGCTATCAGTTTAAACAACAGTAAACATAAAAACATCCCCCCCCCCTCTAAGCTATTCAGGAGCTTAGAGGGGGTATGCCGTTAGTTTATTTTCTATAGAACTGCTCAGTGGGTATTTAATTGTTTATCTTTGGTCTGTAGAACTTAGGTTTTATAGGCTCTACAGAGGATTCATATCAATTTACGCACGAATCCTTACTCTATGCCAAGCTGCTTTAGCTTTGGCTATTTCATCCTTAGCAATGGCTTGACTCGTTAGCTAATCCATTGTTATCTATGGATTAAAGTAAAAATTGATAAGCATGGTAACTTTGTTCTTAGGGGCTAATACAGCCGTGAAGAACTCTAACAAAGATAAGTAAAACAGAAAGAATATACAAAAGAAACGATTTTAGAGTTTTTTGGTGTTAGAATAAAAAGCAGGAACTCAACAATGATTGTTAAGTTCCCCCTAGTCGCATAGTTAAGAGTTCACAGCTCAAGACTATGCTACCTAACCATACTTCAACTATGGCTAGGGCATGAATTAATTTTAATCTATCCAGATTAGAATCACAATAATTTATGCTTTAGTCTACAAGAGAGTCTAACGCATGAACTACATAAGCAAAACTACGCACACCACTAACTACACTGTCCTAAGCAACGCCCACCTAGCGAATTCAGACTTATCTGGTGATGCTTTAAAAGCCCTAAACTACCTCCTAAGCCGTCCATTGACTTGGAAAATGAGAGTCACGGATTTACAACGTGTTCTTAGCCGATGCCGCAAAACCGTTTATAAAATTCTAAAGCAATTACGAGACCACGGTTATGCCGTGCTAAGACGTAGCTATCGAAAATCAGAGTGGTTCTTCTCTGAAATACCTATCCCCCCCCAAATTCACCAACCTTCTACACCCCCCGTAGAATCACATAGTGGTAATATTTACTGTGGTACAAAGTACCACTATTTAGGAAGTAAAGAGTCTTTTTTAGTAAGTAAAGAAAACATACCCCAACCCCCTGTTGTCGTTTCTTTAGAAGAAGAGATCAAAACCGAACAAGAACCACTTGTACTACCAGACAACCTACCTACAAAGCATCATAAGCAAGCAAGAGCATCTTTAAGCAAGATTGATGTACAGCAAGCAGCTTTAGTATTAACGGTGCTTAGTGGGGCTTTAAAGAAAGGCGGTATTAATAACCCTATCGCTTATCTACACGGGCTTATTAATGCAAGCCAAGCAGGCACACTCACTGAACCCGCACAGGAGGTGAAGCAGAAAACAGGTAGGGATTATGACTTAGAACAGAAAGCACGAGAGAAGGCTGCCGCTAATGAGTCTAAGATTAACAATGAAGATTGGGCTGCGAAGATGGAAGCACAGTATCCTGATAGTTTCAAAGGACTTGTAGTAACAGCTAAAGGATAACTGATAGCAGGTATTCATTTAGTCTTCTCACTTCACATAGAATAGAAGCCACTGATATTTATAAATTAAGCACAGTGAAATCAACTTTTTAGAAGCTAACCTGTATGGGTGGTAATGAAAGTTGATTTTATAGTCATAGGAGTCCATAGGATGCTCGTCACTGAACGATAGCTATTTTTAGCTATGATTCATGGTTATTTATATTATCGTATCTCTGGTAGCCATTAGGATTTGATTAAGACAAGACAGAGCATCTTTAGTGAGTCGATAACAGATTTAAGATGTAATGAGATAGCCTTTATTGCTATTGCTCCGTTAATGGCTATTTAATCGCCTGTGAGGAGGATCTTTAAATTGTAGTTGGTAGTTGTATAGGAAGTCGCAGGTGACTGTTTAAGGGCTAAACAGTTTATTGTGGCTAACGAACTAAACCTAAGCTGTGATCTTTGGTTAGCTGTCATTGTGAGCGTGTTATGTCATGAGCAGGGTTACGGGGTTGATTAACAACCCGTCCCAGACGGGGTAGTTTGAAGAGGATGAAAAAAAAGAAGGACGAATAGAACGTAATTCAGCACCTGCGAGAAATCATCGCAAATTCCCTAAATTACATTCTACTGCCTTACTAATGTCTAACTACTGTTATTAAGTTTACTACTGTCTAGTTTGACTGTTGTTTAATAGATTAGTTAGCCTTAGTATTAATATCGTTAACTCCATCCCCCTTAAAGGGATGGTTACGTTAAACTAAGTATCCTATTGTTTTATATGAATTAACCTAGGGGTTAATGTAATAGATACAATCAAGAGCTATGAGTTTACAGTATTACATACTGTAAAAGTTGATTGAATAGTTCGGGGTCCCGAACTGTAGAATCAGCGATTGCTGACCCTACAGGTTAACAATTAGATATTACCACTAATCGCTATACCATAAGGGAAAGCTTATAAAAAATGATTTGCGAGCAAAGGCTAACAAACCATTTGGATCAATAAAAGCTTATGGGCGCAGTATGCGATACACGCTGGCAACCCCTATCTCTAGCTCCTTGGCTACGGCTTGTCGGGTCATGCCTTGTTCAATTAAGGCTTTAACTTGATCCGTTTTTGCTCTTGCTGTGGGTTTACGACCTTTGTACTTGCCTTCCTGTTTCGCTTTAGCAATTCCTTCAAGTTGGCGTTCTTTTCGCAAGTTGGTTTCAAACTCAGCAAAGACACCGAGCATATCTAAAAAGGCTTTGCCTGCCGCAGAGGAGGTATCAATCGGTTGTTCGATGGCTTTCAGTTCTATGTGTTGATGCTTTAAATCATGAACGAGGTTTTGTAAATCCCGTAAACTTCGAGCTAATCGGTCTATTCGGGTTACGATTAAAGTATCGCCTTCCCTTAAATAGAGCAGACACTGTTTGAGTTCAGGGCGTTGTAGGGTAGTTCCACTGATTATTTCACTGAATATCTTGGTACAACCTGCTTTTTCTAAGGCTTCAATTTGCAAAGTATAATTCTGGTCTTTACTGCTCACACGCGCATATCCAATTAATGACATGGTGATTCTCCTATCGATAGGGTTTTGATTCAGTGATAAAATCTATCATAAGTGCGTAATACATTCTAATGATAGATTGTTTCGTGGGGAGTAGTCGGCTATCAAGAGGGTCTACTCTTTTGATAACCAATTTTGATTTAGGCTTTTTGTCCGTTTTCAACGGGTTTGTGTTGCTGTTTCATTGGCTTTAATCAAAAGTCATCGAAATAATCCGTGTCTATACAGGCTTCGGCCTCTAAGTCTTCTTGCCGTTTAATCTCTTTTTCTACCTTCCAGCTAATCGATTTCTCAATTAATGAGTCCATTGCTTTTAAGGTTTCATCTAACAGACCGTATTCTGCGTCTGTTAAATCATTGAGTTCTGTATCGGCTAGGTATTCATAAACGACTTCAAGCTGCAAAGCTTCATCCATTGCAATACGCTCTCCTATTTCTTCGGCTTGAGTTGGTTCGGGGTAAGGAACCTGACGATCCCATGTGACTGCATCCCCATATCCGTATTCTGTTATTTTCATTTTGATGCTCCAATTACTGTGAAGAACACTCTTAGTTGTTAAGAGTCAGCCCCTTTAAATCCGTTACTTGGATAGGGGCATAACAGTAATATGCCTATGAATATTTTTTGAATGAGGGCTTCAGTGATGAAATAGGATGAGGTCTTTGTTAATCTCGCTTACAGAGGTTTTAAACGATAATATACATTTGATTTTTGCCTGAATTGAAGTTTTAACCCTCGCTTATTAGGGGATCCGGAAACTGGTCGCCGTTATAGGGTAGCTTGTAGAATAGTTTTATGTTCTTTGTGATTTAAGAACCGCTTTATTCGTAAGCTATTAAGTCGTACTGTTGCCTATATTAAAAATAGGATGATTAAAAGCGTTAGGTCTTGCCGTTTGGGATGGAAGGAGAAATTTAAAGATTGAACTTAGAGTAATCTTATTCGCTTTAAAGGCATAAAATATAGTGCCTAACGATAAGAGTAAGTGGTAGTTGGCATATATAGTGCTTTAGTGCTGTTAATTCACATTTATCTAAAAAAGCAATATCTATGTTCACTGGAATGGTTATTAATACCAACATAAGCTCTATTAATACTCAAAGGCAATTAACAAAGTCGAATAATTCCTTGGAAACATCAACACAAAGACTTGCTTCGGGAATGCGTGTTAATTCAGCAAAGGATGATGCCGCAGGTCTTGCAATTGCAAATAAAATGACATCTCAAATTGGAGGTATGACTGTAGCAATTAGGAATGCTAATGATGGTATTTCTTTAATACAGACAGCAGAATCTGCGTTAGGTGAAATGATTGGAACATATCAACGAATGCGTGATTTAGCAATTCAATCTCTTAATGATGGGGCTGTAACGGATTCAGATAGAAGTAAAATGGAAGATGAATTTTATCAACTAGAGAAGGAGCTTTCTCGAATTCTAAATAATACAGAATTTAATGGTAAAAAAATCCTTGCAGGAGATTTAGCGGGGGGAAAACCCATTCAAGTTGGCCCTAATACTACTTCTGATAATGTTATACCAATAAGTATTGAAGATTTAAGAGCTAATGGATTCATGTCCCATTCATTAGGTGATTCTGCTAGTGGAATAGATCATATTGATACATATACTAATACAGTTCATATATTACCTCATATAGAGACAGCCATGGAAGTTGTTAACTCTGTTCGTTCAAAATTAGGAGCTACACAAAACCGTATTACAAGTGCAATTTCCAATTTACAATCTTCTCATGAAAATCAATCAGCCGCTCGATCCCGTATTATGGATGCTGATTTCGCGGTAGAAACGGCAGCACTAAGTCGTAATCAAATATTAAAACAGGCAGGAACAGCTATGCTATCTCAAGCAAATATCCAACCACAAGCAGTTATGTCACTGTTGCAGTAGGGGGTATAAATCCATGAATTTATTACGTTATGAAGGCTATACCACCCCAATAGATTTTAGCGATGATGATTGCTTTATTGGCCATCTTATTGGAATTAAAGATGTGGTTGGTTGTCATGGTGAGACCGTACAAGAGTTAAAAAATTCTTTTTACAAAGTGGTCGATGACTACATAGAAGCTTGTGATGCAATAGGAAAAAAACGCTAATGTTGCGTATTCCTCCTGAAGTACATGAGGCTGTTGCCAGTGCTGCTCAGCTACATGGTGTAAGTTATTATAACCAGTGGGCTTCCAAAGCCCTTCTATAGAGAGTCGTCATTATAATGGTTAGTGGCTATTTTATCTAAAATCTTAGAGAGCCTCATTATTTCTATAAGTCCAGATCGTGTTATGTTTTGATGGATATAATAGCTCCATTTAAATCTCCAGATCCAAATCCAAATCCAAATCTTTTTGTTTTGTAATTTCATCCATTTCAAGCTCTAAAGCCATTTTCTTTTTATGCACGTTAATCGCTTGATCTTTTATTTCCTCTAAATCCTTTGTACGTTGAAGCTTTAAATTAGCGATATTTTCTTGACGATTATGCTCTACATACGAGATTTCCCTCCGTTTTTCGAGCTGATAGGCCGCTAATGGCTTATGTTTTTCCGCTTGATGATTACAGCGTTCAGCATATTCAATATCATTCCGCGCCAAAGCCGCTTCCCGTTGTTCTTTTAATGTGAGGTAGGCATACTTCCATTCGATAGCTTCTTTCTCGTATCCTGCTCGTTCCAGTTGCTTAGAACAGGATAATGCCCATTCTTTACGCCACTCGTTTAGATTTTCTTTTTTATTCCACTCCCTTGCTTTATTTCCTGTAAATCCATTTTGATCTGTTCTTCGAAGGGTAAGCAAAATATGAGCATGATAATTTCTTTGATCTCCTTTTTTGTCGGGTTGATGTAAATTAACATCGGCAATCATCCCTTCAGTAATGAAATGAGATTTTACATAATGGGGTCAACGCAGAATTCGGAACATAAACCCCGTTAAGGATTTTTTAGCAATTTATTCCCACTTTCCCGAAGCGACCCATCTGGTGAAACATACCGGTAAAGCGTTTGCCGTGTAATACCTAATTCTTTACATAAATCACTAACCTTTGTTGCAGGATGTTGCATAGATGCTGCAGCTAAACGGACTTTAGCTGGTGTCATTTTGAAAGAAGCACCGCCAGTTCTACCACGGGCACGTGCAGAGGCTAAACCTGCTTTAGTACGTTCAGAAATTAAATCACGCTCAAATTCAGCTAATGCAGCAAAAATACCAAATACTAATTTACCCTGTGAGGTGGTGGTATCAATTTGTGCACCTTGTCCTGTCAATACTTTGAAACCAATGCCTTTACTGGATAAGTTATACACTGTATTGACTAAATGACGTAAGTTGCGTCCTAGACGATCCAATTTCCAAACAATGAGTGTATCGCCTTCACGTAAGGCTTTTAAACAAGTCATAAGCCCTTGTCGTTCATCCTTAGTCCCTGAAGCAAAATCTTCATAAAGATGATCAGGCAAAACACCTGCCTGTAATAATGCATCTTTCTGTAAATCCAAGGCCTGAGATCCATCAGACTTAGATACACGCATATAACCCATTAACATAGTGTCACCTAAACGATCGTTTAGGTGACACTTCAATAATCCCATAAAAAACGGTTATTTTGTGTCACTTAACCCGTAAAATAATCTATGTATCATAAACGGGACTGTAATTAGAGTTACAAACTACTTCATATCAACAATATAAAATACATCTATTAATTCAATGATATATAAACAACAAAATTCCTTAACGGGGTTTGCGTTCCAGATTCTGCGTTGACCCCTTATAGAGGTTTTAAACGATAATATACATTTGATTTTTGCCCGAAATAGGATGTAGAGCCAATTCTAATTTATCCAAAGAAATATTATTTATCCTCTATAGGTTTTATTTTATCAGATAGACGCTTCTGTAATTCATCTGGAGTCAGCCCAGAAGGATAAATGATAGGGGGACTAAAATAGTTTCCAGCTTGTTGCTGGAACTGTGATTGCTCCATTGCCTGTTGTTGGAGCTGTGATTGCCCCATTGGCTGTTGTTGGAGCTGTGATTGCCCCATTGGCTGTTGTTGGAGCTGTGATTGTCCCATTGGCTGTTGTTGGAGCTGTGATTGTCCCATTGGCTGTTGTTGGAGCTGTGATTGCCCCATTGGCTGTTGTTCGAACTGTGATTGCCCCATTGGCTGTTGTTGGAACTGTGATTGTCCCATTGGCTGTTGTTGGAGCTGTTGCAGAGGCTGGAAAGCTTCATTACCATCTATAATGCTTGCATGAATAGTATAAAAACGCATTGTAGCTGGGTAGCCATTATTTCCCAGTATAGATGATATTCGATGCGCTCTTTTGTATTGGTCTCTATCTGGACTCAGGAATCCAGAAGCAACTAATGATTCGCATACTTTTTTTCCGTTTAATCCTTTAAATAATTCTTTAAAGTTCTCTTTGTCTATTAAGTAAAGCGTTTCTCCATAATTTTTTTTAATATAGCCAGCACAGTTGCTAACTGGGTTCGTATTTGTATTGTCTTGGAATGATGAAATATTCTTAGTGATATAGTCACGTAATATCTCATGATAAGGGGCAGTTACATTTTGACGTATATGGTTTAGCCATTTGTTTATAACAAGATCAGTAGCCTTATGTACGTGTTTTTCAGTTATGTTTAGGATGCCAAATTCAACGGCATACAATCCAGCACAAGTTACTAAGGATAAATGACGTATAACACGCTTTTCGAGTGGGCTTAAGACAGGGTATTGAAGAATAATATTTGCTGATATAACATTCGTTACCGCTATAATTCTTTTTCGTAATGCAATATTATTGTCTTCAAGTGCCAATAACTGATGAATAAAGTCTCTTGAAGCATGACCACCATGCTTTCCACAGGAATCTTTCAGTTCATCTATAAATGTAGCTATGTCTGTTAGAAAAATACATTCTGAAAAAATCTCTTCTTGTATTATGTTTATATCTAAGAAGCGAATTGCTTCTCCTTTCATCTGTTCTTTACCTCGACTACTTTTTATTTTGTCGAGGCCAGATACTTCCCCACTTGAAATGCCAAGAATTTTCCAATCATCCGTTTGTATTGTTTGCCCTGATGAATTAGCTCTTGCTTTCCCTACGCCACTCATGACTTGATCAAGAGATTTTGTAAAGTCATCACCAGAACACTCTCCAATTTCATCTAACAATAAGATCGAACCATGAAACCCCTTAGCGGTATTTAAGAGAGCATTACTTGTAGTATTCCATTTTTGAATCATTGATCCTGATCCCGACCTTGGATCTATTCCAGAACCGTATACTGTGGCAGCTAATTGAAGCATCAGAAGCTGTTTGGTTAATGTGATTTCTGTAAAATCAAATATTTTTTGGTGATAAATGGGATATTCAAGTGATTTACATGATGATGAGTGGGATGTAATCGCAAGCAATTTTCAGCCTAAAAGCAGAA
>Ga0209395_1007679_pt1 | contig 11251 bp, 7 predicted proteins | sample GOMGulsemesocosm_3_FD_184635 | JGI IMG/M metagenome (GOLD analysis project Ga0209395, IMG submission 184635) | Methane-oxidizing microbial communities from mesocosms in the Gulf of Mexico - GOM9D Gulf of Mexico (SPAdes) (version 2) | ecosystem: Environmental > Aquatic > Marine > Cold seeps... | reverse complement strand
AAGACAAATGCTTTTGACATGTACTTCCGCTTGCTGACTTTATGTATGAACGTTTTTCAGATCTAACTTCATTTTACTTAATGACTGTTTGATAGTTCATCGCTAGCCATTGTAACCCAATTATAGTAGTAAACGCTAACCAACTGAAACTACTAACATTTTACAGCCTCAGATTTTAGCGGGGTCATTAAGGGGCTAGATTGTCATATGTTCTGTAATTTCAGGTAATTTAGCTCGAGCCACTGTAACCCGATAATAGTAGCAGCGTTAGTAATTTTGCCTTGTGTTAATAGCTGCAAAGCATGACTTCGACTGACAAGATGTAACAAAATATCTTCATTTTCATCCTCCAAACCATAAACAGATCCGTCCTCAATAAGATTACTGTCAATCTGGGCCAAATAGAGATGAATACGCTCACTCATACCACCAGGACTCGATAGATACTGCATTATGGGCTGTAAATCAGCAGAACTAATATCGATATCAGCTTCTTCCTTGGCTTCTCGGATGGCAACGTCAATAGGACTTTCATTTTCATCAAACATACCCGCAATAAACTCAAGTAACCAAGGACTATCGTCTCCGCTAATGGCACCCGGTCGAAATTGTTCTATCAATAACACTTTATCTTGCTTTGCATCGTAAGGCATAACCACTACAGCATCACCACGTTCAAAAATTTCTCGAGTAAAACACTGGCTTTGTTGACCGGAAAAAAGCTTATGCTGCAATGAGTATTCATTCATTGTAAAAAAGCCTTGGTACCGAGTTTTAACCGAGTGTAGTGATACATCACTATTATCAAATTGCTGTATAGCTAACGGCTTATCTTTACTGCTTTTCATTGGTAACCTCCTTCTAATAATAATTTGTTACACTAGTAAACAGTTATTTTATTTGGTTAATTTTAAAATCCCTGTAGGATACTCTACCAACTAAGATCAATAAATGAAGAATAAGAGTAATACACCCAAGGAATTCCTTACTCATGAAAAAAACACTAAGCACCCTAATTATAGCGATCACTGCAGCGATTGGCAGTACAAACGTCCAAGCTGATGATTTACTAACAGTTTACCATCAAGCTTTATTAAACGACCCTGTGGTTCTTAAATCACAAGCGCAGTTTATGATAGTCAAAGAAGACATAGTGCAAGCTCGTTCGGTTTTATTACCAAAGTTATCTGCCTCTGGTGGATATAGTACTGGCGAACAAGAGTCTTACCAAACTCCTGACAATTCACCTGCTTATGTAGGAAACTCTGAATTTTCGAGTCTAACCTATAGTGCAAACTTAAATATGCAGCTTTATCATCATGATAGCTGGTTGCGTTTAGGTAACGCCGAAAAAGCCGCTCACCAAAGTGATTTAACTTATCAAGTTGCCAAGCAAGATTTAATCACTCGCGTGACTTCGGCTTACTTTGACTTATTAAGTACCAAAGATGATCTCGTTTTTGCTACCGCTGAAAAAGATGCTATTGCCCGACAGCTTGAACAAACTAAACAACGATTCTCTGTAGGTTTAACAGCAATTACTGATGTCTATGAAGCACAAGCACAATTTGACAGTGCCGTAACCGAAGAAATACGTGCTGAAAATGCTATCTTTCAAGCGGAAGAAGAACTGCGTGTAATCACTAATAGTTACCCTCGAAACGTTAGTGTACTAAATACAGATCGCTTTAGTACTAATACTCCGGTACCCAATAGTGCTGACGAATGGCAAGTTACCGCAGAAGCAAAAAACCTTGATTTAATCGCTGCTAAAGTAGGTATCGATATCGCGCAAGATAATATTGATATCGCTCGTTCAGGTCATTATCCTACATTAGATTTTGGCGCGCAATATAGCGGTAAAGATGATGAATCAACCTTTGAGAATAACCCAACCATAGATGTCCCTGGTGTAAATGGATATTCACTTGGTGTGGAGTTAAACATTCCTATTTACTCGGGTGGTGCAATTCAAAGTTCAGTTCGTAAAGCGCAAAATAGCTTTGTATTAGCGAGCCAAGACTTATCACTAACTCACCGTAGCGTTGTTCGTACAACACGTAATGCTTACAACACCGTAATAGCGGCTATATCAGCCATTAAAGCTTTTGAACAATCAGTGCTAAGTGCCAAAAAAGCACTTGAAGCAACTGAAGCCGGTTTTGAAGTAGGTACACGTACTATCGTTGATGTATTAGATAGCACACAAAACTTATATAACGCTAAACGTAATTTATCTACAACACGTTATGCTTATATTCAAAACGTTTTATTGTTAAAGCGTGCTGCAGGTACTATCACAGATGAAGATATTAGTGCGATTAACTCTGGTTTGATGGTTGTTAGCCAATAAATATCACTTAATTAAATAATGTAAACATTAGTGTTTAGTTATAAAGCCCTATGCAAAAAAGCTGCATAGGGCTTTTTTATTTAAAATAATATAGCGCTCCGCTTTAGGCTTGAAGCAAGTACCTCATCAGGCAATAACTTTAACTTTATAAGTTAAAATTAAGCCCGTATCTTTAACCCGACAAAATTTATACTTAACGACAGAACAAGAATTCACCTAAGGACTGATTTTCTAAAGAGAAAAGCAATTAATGGATAAATTACTTCATTGCCCAATCCAAGCTAAGTTGCGTATAATCAAGCTAGTTAAATAAAGTCATATGAGAAAAGACATTGAGCAGAAATCAAGTATTACAACCGAACTTCAAGTTATCCTTTTTATTACCTAAATATTGGTTAACTTGGCTCGGTGTTTTTATTCTATATAGCATTTCCTGGTTACCTTTCAAACTGCAGTTAGCCATGGGCCGTGTTTTAGGCCGTCTAATATTTAAAATAGCTTCAAAACGTAAACATGTAGCACTCACCAACTTACGATTATGTTTTCCTGATAAAAGTGAAAAGTCATTACAAAGCATCTTGAAAAAGAACTTTGAAAACACGGGTATCGCATTATTTGAAACTGGCATGGGATGGTGGTGGCCAAACTGGCGAGTAGCCCGAAAAGTCAATGTTATTGGCGCACACCATATCAGGTCTGCTCAAGCAGAAGGAAATGGCGTACTTGTTTTATCCATGCACAACTTGAGCCTAGAGATGTGTGCTCGTGGCGCAGGAATTAACAACCCTTTAGTGGCATTTTACCGTCCACACAACAATCCATTAATGGAGTTTTTTCAACACAGAGGCAGAGCGCGTTCAAATAAATATATGGTCGGGAAACGTGATGTAAAAGGCCTGCTGAAGGCATTACATCAAAAGGAGGCTTGTGCCTACTTACCTGACCAAGATTATGGCCGTAACAAAAGCCTTTTTGTACCTTTTTTCGCGGTAAAAGAAACAGCCACAACCACTGGTACCCTTATTTTTGCACGTAAGAAAAATACTAAAACGGTAATGATGATTCCACGTAGAAATGCAGATGATAGCGGCTACACTCTTGAGGTTTCACCGCCATTAGAGAACTTTCCAACTGATAATGATGAGCAAGACTTAATCAAGATTAACCAAGAATTAGAAAAAGCTATCATGGTTCAACCCGAACAATATATGTGGTTACATAGAAGATTTAAAACGAGAGCTAACCCGGATGATGTCTCTCTATATAAATAACAAGTTGCTCAGCTTTTAAATATTTAGCGTAGGCATCATCAAATTTCTGTGACATTTACCGCCTTTATCAGAATTTATATCAACGGGTAAGTAATGGATTATTTGTATAAATTTCATTCTTTACGTAAAGTAAGTAGATATTCACTATAATTAAAATATTGATAACAAAGGTATTGATTAACCGATGAACTTTTGGCTTCGTAATATTATATTAGGGCTTTTCCTAACGACCTTAGCTTGGGCATTTTTTGCTAACCAAGATTTTTTGCTGTCTCTTGATGGTTCGTTAGGAAAAGTTGATGAAAGTGCAGTAAATGTAGAGTCAAATAAAACATCTAAGAATCTAACTCAACAAACAGAAAAAAGTAAAACGCCTAGCTATCAGCAAGGCAGAGAATCAACAAACGCAGCTGCGGTTGGCTTGTCTAAGTTTTATGCTAATTTACATGGAGATATGGATGGAAAAGGCCCTAAGATCCGTAATAACATTGTTTATCTGCCCGATCCAAAAGGCGACCTAGAAAAACTATTACAAGCCAGAGAAATGGTTGTTCGTCCTTATAAAAAGAATTGGCTGGGTAGTGTAGAATCTAGACCTTTTCGACGGGGCGAAACACTAAACCAAAAACTAGCTGAGTATACCGAAAAAGATGGTATAGACTTAATTTGGTGGCTAAATCGAGATTATGTGGTAAAAGACCCTTTTAGAATTGAAAAAGATATTTTGAAAACAACCTATCAAGTGGCAAAAGCCATTGAAGGTCATTTTGAATCAGGTCTTTCTATTTTCTTTTGTAACCGTCAACGCGCCATTGTAGTAATAGAAAGTGCACCCCAACCATTTATAGATGAAGAGTGCATTCTATTACGTAGTGAAAAACCTTATTAATAGACTTCAATTACTGCTAGTTTACAGCCTCTAAGTTAACGAGTTAATTAAGAGTTTTTGCCAAATATTTGTTATTTCATTTTGTCCTGTTAACGATTTATTGTTAATTATCTGTCCTGAATTTTGCATCGTTGCTTGATGACCCAAAGCTCTCAAGTTCTGATACATATTGCTAAGTAATAACTGCTCTGACTTTTCCAAAAGATTAAACTTTAATAACAATTTAAAAATCCCTAAGTTATCACAAGCAAACATCAACTCAGGAGTTTCCTGAGCATAAGCAAGAACTAAAAACTGTGCAAGAAACTCAATATCAACTAAGCCTCCTCTTCCCTGTTTAATATCAAATTGAGTCTCAGACGACTTATCTAGATGGTTTCGCATTTTCTCGCGCATCTCGGTGATCTCTTTCTTAAGTTCAACCAAGGTTCTTGGTTTAGATAAGACCTCCTGCCTGATATCAATAAACTGCTGGCGCAGTGCATCATTACCAAACACCATCCTCGCCCTAACTAGCGCCTGGTGTTCCCAAGTCCAAGCATCATCATGTTGGTATTGTGCAAAGGTATTTAGGTGTACAACCAACACACCTGAATTACCTGAGGGCCTTAAGCGCATATCTAACTCATATAATATGCCACTGTTCATGCGAGTATTAAAAATATGCATAATACGTTGTGCTAATTTCATGTAAAACTGACTAGCCGGTACAGACTTACTACCGTCTGCCCTGCCAGTGGTTATTTCATCAGAGTCACTTTGGTGAACAAAAACCAAATCAAGATCTGAGCTATAACCTAACTCTACTCCGCCTGTTTTACCGTAGGCAATAACACCAAAACCTTTCTCATTAACGCCATCTAAGCAGGAAGTCGGTATTCCAAACCGCTCACTGACTTGTTGCCAAGCCAAATTAATCACCTCAGATAAAATAGCTTCAGCTAAAGCAGTTAAGTGCTCGCTAATCATAGCAACGGGCAATACATCAGCAATTTCAGCGGCGGCAATACGAAGTTGTTGGGATTGTTTGAACTGACGCAGTGACTCCATCTGTGCCTCCAGATCTTCTTCTGGAATACGCAACATTCGCTCACGTAGCTCCAATGCATATGCACTGAGCTGTGGCGGATTATTGAGTAATTTAGGGTCAATAAGTTCATCAAGCAAGATGGGATATTTGGCAATATAATCAGTAACCCAGCTACTTGCTCGGCATAAATGAATAAGCTGCTTGAGCGCACCTTCATTTTCAAAAAGTAGCTCTAGGTAAGCTGTGCGTGTCACTATTTTACTAAAAACTTGTAACACTCGTGCCAACACCTGCTCAGCATCAACATCTTTTTGAAAGCGACATAATAATATAGGAATTAGTTTGTCTAGCACCTGTCGTCCTCGATTACCTAAACTTCGTTTACCAAGATCGTCTCGAAAGCTGCCTAATAATTGCCAAACATTGTCACTCTGCCATGCAAGCGCTTCTTGCTCTATCCATGCAATAGACTCTTCGTCATTCCAACGGCTATGCCAAAGTGTCACCCAATGTTCATCCGCAGCTTTATGATTCGGACTTTCAAGACCAATTAATAAATCAAACTCTTGATGAACGCCATTCATATGTTCTGCCAACAGAGCCAAAAATTCAGACCAAGATTCAATAGCAAGTACCGTTAATAACCGCTGCTGGTCAAGCTCATTATCCGGTAATGTTTGTGTTTGTTTATCCGCTATTGCCTGGATTATGTTTTCAACACGGCGTAAAAAACGGTAAGCATTTTCGAGAACTTGTTTATTCGCTCCATTAATCTCACCTGACACAACCAGTTGAGGTAAAACAGTTAATAAACTTCGTTGTTGTAATTCTTTAACTCGTCCGCCACGAATTAGCTGGAAAACTTGCACGATAAACTCTATTTCACGAATACCGCCAGCACCCAACTTAATATTATTAATTAGCTGCTTACGACGTACTTCTTGAGCTATCATCATTTTCATTCGGCGCAGACTGTCGATAACACTAAAATCAATATAACGACGATAAACAAAGGGCCTTAGCATGCTTGATAGTTGTTCATGATATTGTGATTGCCCAATAACTCGGGCTTTTAACATGGCATAACGCTCCCAATCACGCCCTTGCTCTTGGTAATAATCTTCCATAGCATTGAAAGTTAATACCAATGGCCCACTATCACCAAAAGGGCGTAAACGCATATCAACACGATAGACAAAACCATCGCAGGTGACTTGGTGTAATGAACTAATGAGTTTTTGACCTAAACGAGTAAAAAATTGTTGATTATCAATACTGCGACGACAACCTGTAGTTTCACCACTTTCAGGGTAAGTGAAGATAAGATCGATATCAGACGAGAAGTTGAGCTCTTTTCCTCCGAGCTTCCCCATACCATAAACTAATAAAATCTGCTCTTCACCATGAGCATTCGTTGGAGTGCCCCATTTTTTCTGACAAAAAATAGTGAGCCATTCTAAGCTTGCCAAAATAAGTTCATCGGCTAATGATGATAATCTCGCTAACGATATATCTAGACTGATATTAAACACTAAATCATTAAGCGCTATTTTAACCATTTGCTGTAAACGAAAGCGTCTGAGGATTCGGTGTAATTGAGCTTCGTCGACACAGCCTTTAAGTTCATCACTTAAAGCTGACTGATAATTAGGACTTACACCTTTGTTAGGTGATTTAAAAAGCGGAATAACAAGTTCAGGTGCTTGTAAGGCACTTTTTAAGATGAAGTCACTTAATGTTATCGCTTGTTTAAAGTGATTCAACTGCTCTTTAGATAAGTCGTTGCAAGCACCTGTATGTTGATCGTTGAACTGCTGCCAACTAGTTATTTGCTGTTGTAACAAAAGAGAAGAAAAAGGTAAAGTCACAATAATTCCTATATAAGCAAGCGTTTCCTATAGACATAATATGTCATTAGTGGTATTAATTGACACTTGTCTATGATTAGGCGCTAATATTAATTAACTATTAGGCTAACATAGCATTTTTAAGGAGATGATGGCAGAAATGCACTTACTAAAAACACCTTTTTTATTGCTCTTGATCATAATTACATCGCTAAGTTTATTTGGCTGTGGTGATCCTGTTAAAGCACAAATCGAACAGCAATTACCGATAACTGAACAAAGAGTTAATCAGTTAGGAGACGCCTTAAGTAATGGCCAGGTTCGAAATGCCAGCTTAATCAATCAATATGCTGATACAGTGCAAACCAACAAAGCACATTTAACGCCATTAATTAATGAGTTTCGTAAAGATGCTTCCACTGATGGTCCTATGTACAAAGCGCTATTAGACAGAATTAATACCGCGAAAAATCAGCCTCAAATGTTTGAGTCTTCTCAGGCACTTTATAATGAATTACTTAATATTTATCAAGCTGCTGATCCTGTGCTTTACTCTGACGCCTTAAGTGATCCTCTTAATGTATTAGCTGATATGTCAGATGGTCAATTGCCACGTATTAATTCATTATCAAAGGCACAAAGTCAGCAAGCTAATAATGCACAAGATTTTGGTACTGGTGAACAATTAATTGGCAATCCCAATTACGGTAACTGGCAAACAGGCAGTAACGGCATGTCATTTTGGGCTTGGTATGGCATGTACTCCATGATTGGCGACGTATTTGGTAGACGCACCTCCTACAATGATTGGGGCCGAGGTCGTAACTATAGTTATTACAATGATTACGGCAGAACACGTTATAGCTCACCTAATCAGCTGAAAAAACAAACCTCGCTTGATACTCGTACCAAGAAATCCTTTAGCAGTCGAGGGCAGAAGTTTACTAGTCCTTATAGTAAAAATCGTGCAGGCTCCTCAAGTTTATCGAGTCAAAGCAAAACAGCACAATCTAGCGCTAATCGCTTTCGTAGCAATAGCGTTAAAAAAAGCAGCTATGCTAGTAAATCTAAAAGCAAGAACTCTAGTTTCAGAAACTCAAACACTAATACTTCACGCGGCTTTAGACGCGGGAAGTAATGAAGTAAGTCGTATATAAAAAGAATAGGAACAATAAATTATGAACACATTCATCGAACTCGTTGGTGTTAATCAAGACTTACTCGCTTATTTGGCCATTGATGTTTCCATTGCTATTTTGTTATTGGGTGCTATGCGCTTTCTTTCTGGGTTGAGTGCCAAAGTAAATAGTACTGAAGAATTAGCCAAAGAAGATAATTTTGCTTTTGGTATCAGTGTGGCAGGTAGCGTATTTGCATTGGGTATAGTGCTAACAGGTGCTATTACCGGCGAGGCTGCCAGTAGCTATGCTATGGAAGCTATAGGTATGTTAGCTTATGGTGGGTATGGGTTAATACTGATTAAAGTAGGCCGTATCATTCATGACAAAGTAGCACTACAGCACTTAGATAAAAATGCCTTAATCATCGAGAAAAATTTAACCATTGGTATTATTGATGCCGCAGGTGCAATTGCCACTGCCATTATTATTCGTGCGGTATTGCTTTGGGTAGATGGTTTAGATTTCAGTACTTTTATCGCCATAACAAGTGGCTTTGTGGTTGCACAAACTGTTTTAGTTATTGTTACTCGCCTTCGTGAAAAACAATATGCAAAAAACAATCAAGAAGATTGTTTGCAAGAGGCCTTAAGTAACGGCCAACTTGCGCTAGCCATTCGTTATAGTGGCCAAGTTATTAGTACCGCATTAGCCGTAACTGCAGCCAGTCATTTCCTTATTTATAGCCCTGAAACCTTAGTGGTTAACTTAATTGGCTGGTTAGTTTTCGGCATAATAATGACCTTATTAGTAGCGCTACTTACTGCCATCGCTAAACGCATTGTTTTATGGGGTATAAACTTAGTTGAGGAAGTTGATCAACAACACAATGTTGGTGTTGCCAGTATTGAAATGGCGACTAGTATTGCTATTGCCATGATTCTCACTTCTTTAATGGCCTAACTAAACTAAACCTAGCTGAGTCAAGCTAAATTAGACATTAAACTTACCGTTATTGCGCTATCAAGTGGTGGCGGTAAGTATTCTCAAATACGCACATCATGCGTTAATTAATACCTTTCCTTAAATACCACTAAGCCACTAATACTAATCACTATGTCACAAAGCTCCTTACCTCAAGATCTTTTACCTCAAGATAATCCCCATCTGCTTGACGATATTCTACTTATTTTAACCATGGCTGTTCTCGCTGGTTGCGGCCTTATTTATGAGTACTTATTATCTCATTATGCTGGCAGAGTACTGGGTGTTATGGAAAGCACCATCTACACCATGATAGGCTTAATGATTGTCTCTATGGGGCTTGGTGCTTTTGCAGCCAGAAATATTCGCTGCGCCTTTAATGGCTTTGTTTGGTTAGAGCTTATTATTGCTTTGCTTGGAAGCTCTGCCATCCTAATCATTGGCGGCTTAATTGCGATTACTCAAATATTTCCTGAGCTTATCTCTACAATGTTATCACTACCACCTGATATGAAGCCCAAGGGCGGACTTTTTCAGCAACTAAGTTGGCTGGCATTTAATAGTCCTTACTTCTTTGGGGTTTTGTTGGGTTTTTTCATCGGTATGGAAATCCCCTTAATCGCTCGCATTCGAGAGCAAATTCATCAACAACATTTGGCGAACAATTTGGGCACCATTTATGGTGCTGATTATGTCGGTGCAGGTATAGGTGCGGCAATATGGGTGATATTATTACTCAGTATTGATATCAGTAAAGCCGCGGCTTTAACCGCAAGCTTAAACCTTATTGCCGGTACTTTTTTTATTCTGCGGTATTGGCAGCATCTCAACTGGCGTAAAACCTTTGTCGGCTTACATTGTATTCTAGCGTTAGTGATAGCATTAATGTTTAGCTACGGTAATCTATGGCTTAACCAAATGAACAGCTTACTCTATTTAGATAAAGTGGTGCATACCGATAAAACCCGCTACCAACAGCTAACCTTTACTGAACGCCATATGGGGCTTGATCAAGAGAATATCATCAATTTTTATTTGAATGGCCGTTTACAGTTTTCATCTATAGATGAACATATTTATCATGATTACCTTGTTGCTCCCGTGATGGCGGGCTCTGCAAGACATGAAAATATATTAATTATTGGTGGCGGTGACGGTTTAGCATTGCGAGATGTTTTAAAATATAACCCTAAAAATGTAACCTTAATCGATTTAGACAGCGAGCTTATCGATATATTTAAGCAACCTAAAGACTTAGTAAACCCTCGCTTAGCTGGTCAAATTTTGCAGTTAAATGGACATAGCTTACAGGATGAACGTGTCGATATTGTTCCTGCGGATGCTTTTATTGCTATTAACGACTTGTTAAAAAGCCGACAAGTATTCGATGCTATTATTGTTGATCTACCTGATCCGAGTCATCCCGATCTTAATAAACTCTATTCAGTAAACTTTTACGCAAGGCTAAAACTATTACTTTCTGGGGATGGTTTAATTGCCATTCAATCAACTAGCCCATACCATGCAAAAGACTCATTCATTGCTATTGGTAATACCCTAGCAGCAGCTGATTTTAATCATGTAGAGCAATATCACGATAATGTGCCCAGTTTCGGTGAATGGGGCTGGACCATAGCAAGTAAAAGTGGCGCTAGCCCATTAGCTAGATTAAACAAGCTAACAAAGTTACCTGTAACACATCAATGGCTGAATTTAGCTATATTAAAAGCGGCTTTTATTTTCCCAAATAACTTTTATC
>Ga0209395_1007676_pt1 | contig 11252 bp, 8 predicted proteins | sample GOMGulsemesocosm_3_FD_184635 | JGI IMG/M metagenome (GOLD analysis project Ga0209395, IMG submission 184635) | Methane-oxidizing microbial communities from mesocosms in the Gulf of Mexico - GOM9D Gulf of Mexico (SPAdes) (version 2) | ecosystem: Environmental > Aquatic > Marine > Cold seeps... | reverse complement strand
TATGTTAAAAAAACCTTTAGAGATTAAAGAATTTCTAGATCAATACATTATTGGGCAGATTGAAACTAAAAAATCGATGGCGGTTGCAGTTTACAATCACTATAAAAGACTGTTGCAATCTAAATCTGATGAAGATGAGGTAGAGATTGAAAAGAGTAATATAGTTTTGGTTGGAGAAACAGGAACTGGAAAAACATTGGTTGCACGTACGATTGCAAAAATGTTAAATGTTCCATTTTCTATTGTTGATGCTACCGTTTTAACGCAAGCTGGCTATGTAGGAGAAGATGTAGAAAGCATTTTAAGTAGATTATTACAGTCTGCAGATTATGATGTTGCAAAAGCTGAACGAGGAATTGTTTTTATTGATGAGATAGATAAAATTGCTCGTAAAGGGGATAATCCATCAATTACTAGAGATGTTTCTGGAGAAGGGGTGCAACAGGCTTTATTGAAATTGTTAGAAGGTTCTGTTGTGAATGTTGCTCCTAAAGGAGGAAGAAAACATCCAGATCAAAAGTTCATCGAAGTAAACACCAAAGATATTTTATTTATTGCTGGTGGTGCTTTTTCTGGAATAGACAGAATTATCAGTAAACGATTAAATATGCAAGCTGTTGGGTATTCTGCTTCTGTTGCCGAAGATAAAATTGATGAAGAAAACTTATTGCAATACATCATTCCATCGGATTTAAAATCATTCGGATTGATTCCTGAAATTATTGGGCGTTTACCAGTACTGAGTTATATGAATCCGTTAGATGCTGAGACATTAAGAGCGATTTTAACAAAGCCAAAAAACGCTATTATTAAACAATATACAAAGTTGTTTGATATGGATGATATCACTTTTGAAATTAAGGAAGAGGCATTAAATTATATTGTTTCTAAAGCAGTAGAATATAAATTAGGTGCTCGTGGTTTGCGTTCTTTATGTGAAGCAATTTTTACAGATGCGATGTTTGAGTTGCCAAGTTCTGACGAAAAAGAATTTGTAGTAACAAAAGAATATGCAGAAAATAAATTAACAAAGACAGCATTGAAGAAAATGAGTGTTGCTTCTTAAGAATATGTCATTCTGAAGTTGATTCAGTATGTTATTCTAATAAACTATAAAGACCTTATGGAATTTTTAATTTCGTGAGGTCTTTTTTTATATTTTTGTTTTATGATATCTAAAGAAACCATAGACCGCGTTTTTGAGACTGCTCGAGTAGAAGAAGTAATTGGTGAGTATGTGAACTTGAAAAAGGCGGGAAGTAATTTTAAAGGATTGAGCCCTTTTACAGATGAGAAATCGCCTTCTTTTATGGTGTCTCCTGTAAAGCAAATCTGGAAAGATTTTAGTACCGGAAAAGGTGGTAATGCGATTTCTTTTTTAATGGAACACGAACACTTTTCGTATCCAGAAGCAATCAGGCATTTAGCAAAAAAATACAATATTGAGATTGAAGAAACTGAGCAGTCTGATGAGCAAAAACAGCAACTAAACGAGCGTGAAAGTATGTTTTTAGTGTCGAAATTTGCATCTGACTACTTTCATGATTTAATGCTAAATACCCAACAAGGTAAAGCGATTGGATTGTCGTATTTTAAAGAACGTGGATTTAGAGATGATATCATTAAAAAGTTCGATTTAGGGTATTGTAGAAATGAATGGGATAATTTTACAAAAGCGGCACTAGCAAAAGGTTATGATTTAAAATATTTAGCATCTACAGGATTAACCATTGTAAAAGAGAATAAACAATTTGACCGTTTTAAAGGGCGCGTGTTGTTTCCTATCCATTCTATGTCGGGAAGAATTCTTGGTTTTGGAGGACGCATTTTAACTGCTGATAAAAAAGCTGCCAAGTATTTAAATTCACCCGAAAGTGATATTTACCATAAGAGTAAAATCTTATACGGAATTTATCAAGCCAAAAAAGAAATTGCCAAACAAGATAATTGTTTTTTAGTTGAAGGATATACAGATGTAATTTCTTTTCATCAATCTGGAATTGAAAACGTTGTTGCCTCTTCGGGTACAGCTTTAACTTCAGACCAAATTCGTTTGGTTAGAAGATTGACACAGAATATTACTGTTCTGTTTGACGGTGATGCAGCTGGTTTAAGAGCTTCTATTCGTGGGATTGATTTGATTCTTGAGCAAGGAATGAATGTGAGAGTGGTTGGTTTTCCTGAAGGAGAAGATCCAGATAGTTTTGCGAAATCACATTCTGATGCTGAGTTGAAAGAATATTTAGAAAACTCAGGGCAAGATTTTATCAACTTTAAGGTTTCTTTATTGATGAAAGAAGCAAAGAATGATCCAGTTAAAAAGGCAGGGTTGATTCGAGATATTGTTACCAGTATTTCTAAAATTCCTGATGGAATTCAAAGAGAAGTGTATGTGCAAGAATGTGCGCGCATTATGGATATTTCTGAGCGTGTTTTGTTTAGTGAATTGGCTCAAATGCTAAATAAAGAAACCAAACCCCAAAAGAGTCAAAGAAATATAAGTGTAGATCCTAATGAGCCACCACCAGAATATTTTCTAGAACAAGATCAACAGGCCTCAATGTCGCTTGTTAAAGGAGGTGAAGTTTCTTTTGAGAAAGTTGACCAATTAGATATTTTAGAGAAAGAGATTATTAGAATCCTATTATTGTATGGCAATGAGCAAGTAGATTTTGTCCAGTATGTCGAAGTTGAAAATGAAGAAGGAAAAGTGTCTTTAGAAAAGGAAGAATATACAAATCAAGTGTCTCAAGAATTGTATGTGAATTTACAGGATGATGAAATTGAGTTTACAAATGAGGTGTTTAAGATGGTGTATTATGAGTTAATTCATCAAATTAATCAAGAAGAAAAAATTGAAGTTGAACATTTAGTAAATCATGAAAACACTGTAGTTGCTAGTGAAGTAACAAATATTTTGATGGATGAGGAAAAATATGAGCTAAGTAATTGGGAAAGTAAAGATATTTATGTGACTGATATAAAGAAAATACTACCAAAATTGGTCTCAGATGCTATTCTAAATCTTCGAAGAGTGCTTATAGAAAAGAAGATTAATGAAATTATGCAAGAAGCAATAAGTCAAAACTCTACTAGGGTAGATTTAGAATTAATCACCAATTATACGGGGCTTAAAAAGCGTCTTTTTGAAAAGTTGAATAGAGTTGTTTAATTGAAGAATATTTAGGGTGTTTATACCCCCTATAGGAGTTTTATTTTTTTCGTATATTAGTACCCGCTAAAAAGAAAGAAATGAAACGAATACTTCAAGTTTTAAAAATCATTCAATTACTCATTGTACTCCCCTTTTCAATTGTAAATGGTTCTAAAAAGAAAGCATATCATCGTATTAAGAGAATGATGATTGCAGCTAATTTACTTTAATCTTTAGCGATTACACAAATAGGAATGGGTTTCATTTTATGCTGGTTAATCGTATTTAATCTAGTGTAAATTTTGAATACCTCTAGTTCTCTATTTTTAAAATCAGCTTCAGTTTTATGATTTTTCTGCATTTTCATGGCCCATTCAAGCTCGTCGTAAGAAGCGCCAATCTGGTCTTCATCAGTTCTGCTGTCGCCAAATAAACCATCAGTTGGTGCTGCGTTTTGAATTGAATTGGAAACATTTAAATGTGCTGCTAATTGATATACTTCAGATTTCATTAAGTCTGCAATGGGGCTTAAATCTACTCCACCATCCCCATATTTTGTGTAAAATCCAACGCCAAAGTCTTCAACTTTATTTCCGGTTCCCGCAACTAAAAGTCCTTCGATTCCAGCAAAATAATACAACGTAGTCATTCGTAATCTTGCTCTTGTATTTGCCAAGGCAAGATCTGTTTTCGGAGATGCTTCAGATTGAGGTGTAATTGTTGTGAACTCTTCAAAGGTCTTTGTTAAATCAGTTCTTACAGAACTGACATTGCTAAAGTTTTGTTTTAAAGATTTTATGTGCTCGTTTGCACGTGAAACTTGACTTTCTTCTTGGTGAATGGGCATTTCTATACATAAAGTTGAAAGTCCTGTTTTTGCGCATAATGTAGATGTGACTGCAGAATCAATTCCGCCAGAAACACCAACAACAAAACCATTTACATTAGCTTTTTTAGCATAATCTAATAACCAATTTACAATTTGATCTGTTACTTTTTCTGCATTCATGTATAAACTATTTTAGTACTTTTGTCGTTGTTAAATTACGTGTCTAATATACAAAGATAATGGCTAAACATATTTCTATAATTTTACTTTTATTAATGATGGCTTCTTGTAGTTCCAAGCAAGAAAATTTTATAGATGTTGGTAAGATTGATGTTGATTTTTCTATTGATAGATTTGATATCGATTTTTATGAAAGTACAGAAAGCTCACTTGATGAAACGAAAAATAAATATCCATTCTTTTTTTCTAATAATCAACCTGACTCTATATGGATCAACAAGATTAATAATAAAGATGAAAAAGAGTTGTTTATTGAAACACAAAAACTATACAACGATATTTCGTTTTTAAGAGTTGATTTAGAGTCGCTTTTTAAACATGTGAAGTATTATAACCCGAAATTCAAATCACCAAAAGTAGTAACACTTTTGAGTAATGTTGATCATCAAAATAGGGTGGTTTATACAAGCGATTACTTATTAATATCACTAGATGTTTATTTAGGAAAAGACCATCGATTTTATGCAGATTACCCCAATTATGTGAAAATTAACAATCATAAAAACCATATAATTGTTGATGTGGCTAAGAAAATTATTGATTCACAAATGCTTGCTTCTACGAGTAGAGATTTCATTTCTAAAATTATTAGGGAAGGAAAGAAGATGTATTTGTTAGATAGGTATTTACCAAGCGTTTTAGACTCCGAAAAAATTGGTTATCAAAAGGATAAGTTTATTTGGGCAGAAAATAATGAAGAGCAGGTTTGGAAATATTTTATAGAAAATAAACTATTATTTAGTTCAGATACAAAATTGAATAAACGATTCTTAGATAATGGTCCATTTTCTAAATTTTATAGAGCGGAAGATAATTTTTCTCCAGGTAAAATTGGTGTTTGGATTGGTTGGCAAATTGTACGTTCATATATGAAACATAATGATGTACCTTTGCAAAAAATGTTGAGTACTAATTCGGAAGAAATTTTTAAAAAATCAAAATATAAACCAAAAAAATAATGGCAATAAAACATACTTCAGAGATAAAATTTAAAGTTGAATTAGATGAAAATAAAGTTCCAGAAGCTATTTCTTGGACGGCAAAAGATGGTGGTATAGATAAAGCTGAGTCTAAAGCTCTAATGATTTCTGTTTGGGATCATAAAAAGAAAGACACTTTAAGAATGGATCTTTGGACAAAAGATATGCCTGTTGACGATATGAAACAATTCTTTCATCAAACTTTGGTGTCAATGGCCTCAACGTTTCACAGAGCAACTGACGATCAAAAAATGACAGATACGATGCGTGATTTTTGTGATTATTTTGCTGAAAAATTAGAATTAAAAAAAAAATAAGCAATATACTTAGGGGGGGTGTTCTTTTTTATTCTTAACTTTAAAGTTCATTATAACCATCTAATCCCCCCGAAAGATGAAAAAAATAAAATTATTTGGCTTATTAGCCTTGCTGTCGTTTTTATGTAGCTCTTGTAGTGATCAAGCTGACGAAAATGTCGTTTTTTATTCAAAAGACGAACTTACAAACAATATTGTGGTTCATGTTAATAATATTGAACCTAGATCGATGTCTGTAAATTCAAATACTACTTTGAGTTTATTATCGTCTAACTTTTTTAATGAAAACAGATCTTTCTTAAGGCAAATTACTATTTCTAAGATAAGCTATAAGCTTAAGAACTTTGACTCTTCAGTTTTGGTCTCAAATATGGAGTTGTTTGTAGATGATATTAATATTACTGATTATATTAATGTTTCATTATTAACCTCAATAAATAATAACAAAGAGTTTCTGATAGAAAACGAAGCATTATATTCTTTAATAGCTACAAAACTGTTAAACAATAATGAAGTGCATATATCTTACAAAGGAAATGTAGATTCAACTGGTGATTTAAATTTTGATTTAGAATTCTCCATTACTGCTAAAGGAACTTTTGTCGATTAATAAAGATTTCTAAAAAACAAAAAACACTCGTTGACAAAACTAGATCTACGAGTGTTTTTGTTTTTTATGAGAAAATGAATGCGTTATTTATTTTCTTTTTTTATTACTTGTGTTTTGTTTTCGTAATGTCCAACAGACTTAATTTCTACACGTCTGTTTAATTGTCTTGACTGCTCAGTATCGTTTCCGTATTTAGGATTTACCTCACCAAAACCTTTCGCAGTAATTCGGTCAGTTTCTACACCTCTTTCAATTAGGTAATTTCTGGCTTCATTAGCTCTTCTTGACGATAGTTTTAGGTTGTACTGTTCTGGTCCAACATTATCTGTGTATCCAGAAATACTAAAGGTTACATCTGTGTTTTTAAGCATTATTTCGGCAACATCATCTAACATTGTATAATAAAATCCACTTTTGATAGAGTTGCTTGCGGTGTCAAAGTAGATGTTTTTAGAATAGCTCATAACAGTTACGAGTTCAGTAACTCTTAATGAATTTGCATCTGGACATCCTTGATATCTCTCAAGGCCTTTAACTTCCGGACATTTGTCTTCTCTATCAGGAATGCCATCTCTATCTTTATCGCCAATAAAAGGACAGCCATTGTTGTCTGCTCTGCCTTTTTCAAATCTACATTTATCTAGATAATCCGGAACACCATCCTCATCACTATCAATAGGGGTACCGTTACCATACACTAATACACCTGCGGGAGTGTTAGGGTCTTTGTCTAATTCGTCAATAACACCATCATCATCAGAATCTGTAATTTTAAATTTGTCTTCTGGCTTTTTTTGATCTCCCCAAATAGTAAATACTTTTTTCTTTCCAAGTTTTATGGCGACTCCAACATGTGTAACGAAAAATGTTTCCCAATCTTGTTTGTTAGAAATGGTAGCATCTAGGTGGTCTTCGTAATTAAAATACCACGAAGGTCTAAACTCTAAATCGACTCTTTTATTGATTCTGTATTTTAAACCTAATTGCGCAGAAACGTAAATTGAACTAGCCTGATTGACGCTATTTCTCGTGGGGTTTTTTCCGAAGTCTACTAGTAAATTATTGGCTCCATTTGGTAATTTTTCATAAAGAGCAGAATCGTATTGGTGATAACCGGCTCCGAGGTAACCTGTAACATGCCATTTCTCTGCGTTGGCAACGTATAGGTTTGAAAAACTGAAAATCAAATTCATTTCAGCGCCATATGCTGTACCTTTAAAAAATAAATTGTTTGTTATTTTGGTTTGATTTAGATATAAGATTTCGTAAACATCCGAAAAATATTGTGCTCCTCCAGAAATTTTAGAATAATTTACTTTAAACTCAAGACCTAATAATGGGTTAAACATTTTATCTACATAGGCATATGCCCCAAAATTATAGAAATTTCCAAGATTTCCAGTTCCAATTGAGCGTAGGTCACCATGCATGATGAAATTACTAAATCCACCACCAATAGCCCAGCTATTACTGTTTTCTAATTCAATATTTCTATTTAATTTAAGATTGTCTAGGCTGTTTTGACACACTAATGAGTTTAGTGTGAGTAAAGTAATAATTCCGAAAAAGATACTTCTCATAAGAAGTTATAGGTTTTTAATAATAAAATTTGGGGAACTACTTTAGCGCAAAAATAAGAAAAATTATTAATGGTTGTTAATTTTATCAATTATAAATTGATAGTCTTCAGTATTGTTTACAAAATCCAATTCAGAAACATCTATTATAAGAGTGTTTAAATTCTGTTGAGTCTTAATGAAATTACTATACCCATTATGGATTTTATCTAGGTAATTCGAACTAATATTTTGTTCATATTCACGACCTCTTTTCTGAATATTTTTAATCAAACGACCCGTATTTTGATATAAGTATACATATAAATCGGGTTTGCTAATTTCTTTGTACATCAAATCAAACATTTTTCTGTACAATAAATACTCTTCTTTTTGTAAAGTTACCTGTGCAAAAATTAATGATTTAAAGATATAATAATCTGATACAATTAAGTTTTTGAATAAGTCAAATTGTGCTAAGTCATCGCTCAGTTGCTGGTATCTATCGGCCAGGAAACTCATTTCTAATGGGAATGCATAGCGTTCTTCGTCTTCATAGAATTTTGGAAGGAAAGGGTTGTCTGCAAAACGTTCTAACACAACCTTCGCATTAAACTCATCAGACATCATTTTTGATAAACTAGTTTTACCAGCCCCAATGTTACCTTCAATAGCAATGTAATTGTATTTTTCTGTTAAAGGAATAGGTCTATTCAATTTGTCTGAAATAATAGAAATTTCTGAAGTATCAGAGCATTTTTCTAAACATTTATAAATGTGAATTTTTTCTACTGGATGTATTGTGTTTTTTGCAATCTCGACAAGAGGTTCTAATACAAATTTACGCTCTAGCATTCTTGGATGTGGTACCGTTAAATCTTTAGAAAAAATGATCTCATCATCAAATAGTAAAATATCAATGTCAATTATTCTGTTAGAGTAGTTTTGGGTTGAGTTTTCTCTTTTTCGACCTAATGTAGCTTCTATCAGAAGTAAGCTTTTGATCAAGCTGTCAGGTGGTAAATATGTAGATACTTTAATGCAGGTGTTTAAAAAATCTAATCCATCAAAACCCAAAGCAGGGGTTTTGTAAATTGAGGCAATTTTTTGAATAGCTCCAATTTTAACGGCGATTAAGTTGACAGCTCTTTGAAGGTTTTCAAGTTTATCTCCTTGATTACTGCCCAACGATAAGTAAATGATTCTTTGAATTTTCATAAATGGATCACAAAGAAAATAAAACTAAAAAGAATAAATGGGATATGTTTCATTCATTTATTAACATTTGGTATAAAATTTATTCCGAATTTGACTGAAGAAAAAAAAGCACCTAATAAAATATTAGGTGCTTTTAGTTTTATAAAGAAATCTAAATTAGATTAATCTCTTTTTTCTCTAGGTTTTCTATCGTCTCTACGGTTGTCGCGATTACGATTGTCTCTACCTCTGTTGTTGTTATCTCTTGGCGGTCTTGCTACATAACCTTCTGGTTTTTCTAGCAATGCTTTACGAGATACTTTTTCTTTACGAGTTCTTGGATCTAAACCAAAGTATTTTACATCAAATACATCTCCCATCTTTACAACATCAGATACATTTTCTGTACGTTCCCAAGCCAATTCGCTTACGTGTAATAAAACTTCGTTTCCTGGAGCTTCTACGTATTCTACAACAGCACCAAAATCTAACATTTTAATTACTTTTACTTCGTATGCGCTACCAACTGCTGGTTTAAATAGCATAGATTCGATACGAGCAGTAACTTTTTCAATTCCTTCAGGATCTGTTCCTAAGATTTCAATAATTCCTTCTTCAGTTTCAGCGTCTTCAGTAATAACAATTGTTGTTCCTGTTTCTTTCTGTAACTCTTGAATATGTTTACCTCCTGGTCCTATAAATGCACCGATTAGTTCATTAGGAATTCTTCTGTTGATCATTTTAGGAGCATGTTCTTTAACTTCTTCATTTGCAGAAGAGATTGTCTCAGTTATTTTACCTAAAATATGTAAACGACCTTCACGAGCTTGTTTTAGTGCATTTACTAAAATTTCGTATGGTAATCCTTTAATTTTAATGTCCATTTGACAAGCAGTAATTCCTTCAGAAGTTCCTGTTACTTTAAAGTCCATGTCTCCTAAGTGATCTTCATCACCTAAAATATCAGACAATACAGCGTAACGATCTCCATCAGAAATTAATCCCATGGCAATTCCAGAAACGGGTCTTGAAAGTTGAACACCTGCATCCATTAACGCCATTGTACCAGCACAAACTGTTGCCATAGAAGAAGAACCGTTAGATTCTAATACCTCAGAAACAACTCTTACTGTATAAGGACAATCGTCTGGAATCATTCCTTTTAATCCACGTTGAGCCAAGTTACCATGACCAACTTCTCTACGAGAAGTTCCTCTTAAAGGTCTTGCTTCTCCAGTACAAAAAGGAGGGAAGTTATAATGTAAATAGAAAGACTCTTCACCTTCATAAGATGGCATGTCTATTTTATTTGCGTCTCTAGAAGTCCCTAAAGTAACTGTAGCTAAAGCTTGAGTTTCTCCACGAGTAAAGATTGCAGAACCATGTACTGATGGTAAATAATCTACTTCTGACCAGATAGGTCTAATCTCGTCAGTCTTACGACCATCTAAACGAATACCTTCTGCTAAAGTTAATTCTCTAACAGCTTCTTTTTCAGCTTTTCTGTAATAACCACCTACAAGGTGACCAAATTTGGCTGTCTCTTCTTCAGTAAAAGATGCTTTTACTTCTTCTTTAACTTCAGCAAATGCAGCTGTTCTTTCTGCTTTAGAAGTTCCCTTCTTAGCAATAGCGTAACATTTATCGTATGCTATATCGTGTATTCTTTTTTCTAATTCTTCATTTACTTCTGCAGTTTCGTATTCACGAGTTTCTTTTTTTCCGAAAGCTTCTGCTAAACGAACCTGAGCTGCAATCTGTATTTTAATAGCTTCATGTGCAAATTTAATAGCATCTGCCATTTCTTCTTCGCTACATTCATCCATTTCTCCTTCTACCATCATTACTGAATCGGCAGAAGCACCAATCATCATTTCCATATCGGAATCAGCTAATTGAGCTCTACTTGGATTGATTACAAATTCTCCATTTACTCTTGCAACACGTGCTTCAGAAATAGGACATTCAAAAGGAAAGTCACTCAGTTGTATTGCTGCAGATGCTGCTAAACCTGCAAGGGCATCTGGCATTACATTTTCGTCATGAGACATTAACTGAATCATAACTTGTACTTCTGAATGGTAATCTTTTGGGAATAATGGACGTAAAACACGGTCGACAAGACGCATTGTTAATACTTCCCCATCACTTGGTCTTGCTTCTCTTTTAAAGAAACCACCTGGATATCTTCCTGCAGCAGCAAATTTCTCTCTATAGTCTACCGTTAATGGTAAAAAATCTACAGGGCTTTGTTTGTAGTTTGATACTACGGTACACAATAACATTGCGTCTCCCATTCTTACAACAACTGAACCGTGCGCTTGTTTCGCTAATTTACCGGTTTCTAATGAGATGGTTCTTCCATCTCC
>Ga0209395_1007673_pt1 | contig 11256 bp, 9 predicted proteins | sample GOMGulsemesocosm_3_FD_184635 | JGI IMG/M metagenome (GOLD analysis project Ga0209395, IMG submission 184635) | Methane-oxidizing microbial communities from mesocosms in the Gulf of Mexico - GOM9D Gulf of Mexico (SPAdes) (version 2) | ecosystem: Environmental > Aquatic > Marine > Cold seeps... | reverse complement strand
CCGCCAGTATGCAGATCAATTCGCAAACACTAAGACGGCGTTTAAAAGAGGAAGGCATTAGCTTCCACACCCTCAAAGCACAGGTAAGACGAGACATCGCGATTCATCATCTGGGCAACCCGGAAGCCAGTATGGAACAGATAGCCGCCTATACCGGCTATACCGAAGCCAGTGCGTTTATTCGCGCCTTTAAAGCCTGGACCGGCTTTACGCCGTTAAATTTCCGTAAAGGCATGGAGGTTGATGAAGAGTAAAAAAAAAGCCGGGCTCCACAGAGAGAACCCGGCAAAGAGAGAGACTGCCCCCCCACAGCACTTGTTAATTCACGAAACCGTGAGCAATAGTAAAGCAAAGGGAAATTCATCTTTTACGAAGGCCTGTATTCACTGGGAAATTATAATTTAATCCCCGCTCTCACCGCCATGACAGTAGAGATCAGTAGAAACAAACAAAAAAGGCCTGACCCTAAAACCGCTTATGCCATGTTGTTACGGTTGCGTCGCACCTACAGCCCTGATTGGCGTACAATTGGTCGTTTGATGTTTGGATGCAACCCGCTGGCCCTGAGCCGAGAATAATAAGAGGAAAGTGCTTTAATGTCGTCATGCAGTCTGCCTCTTAATAAAATTAACTATCAGATAATTGTTTAGTAATATTTTGCCGCATCAGCTCGTAGCCATCTACCTGCATCATAACGGCTCCCATCTGCTGAGCCTGCTCAGTGGTAATATCCACTCCCAAACCATCGACAAAGCGATTCATATAATTTGCCAGAGAGCATACACTAATGATATCCATAACGGCTGTTTCGCTATAACCTGCGCCAGTTAATCGCTCAACATCAGCCTCGACAATTTTTGAGGGTGAGTTGGAAAGTTTCTGCACAAACATCAAAACAGTTTTTAATTTCTTGTCGATATCAGCGCCTTCAATATCTTCGACAATCCGGGAAAACTGTTCTTGATCCATACCATAAGCCTGAGCCACAGCTTTATGCGATTCAAAACAAAAATGGCAGGCATTTTGGTAAGAGGTAAAAGTAAAAATTAATTCTTTATCCAGCTTGGATAATTCATCGGTCTCTAACATTACATCAACCATGAGGCTCATCATCAATGATGCACGCTTGGGGAATTTTTCAAAAATACTGGGCAGACTATTACTGCCAAATTGTGGGTAATCAAAACTCATGCTCTTACCTTAAAAAATTATTAACCAGTCAACTCAGAAAAAACCAAACAATCTTAGCCAGGTACCGACTCAAACTTTCTGTTGGGCGGGTTGCTGCTCATGTCGTGATCGTGATGGGTGAGTTCATGCACAAGTGTTTTCAGTTCCTTGAGCCTGTCTTCATAAAGATTTCGCGGGGTCGCCCCGTGCTGTTTGCACAGATAAGCGGCGGCCGCTACGGCGACGCCGTGTTGCGCCCCGTTACCCATAAGTTTGGTGGCCGAGCCCGCCACATGAGTGACACTAATATGCTTGCCCGCCATCATCAGGTTATCGATATTGGCGGAATAGAGGCAGCGAAACGGAATACCGTAGGATGAGCCATCACGGGCATCCCAGATCCAGTCCTTGAGCCGAAAATCGTAGGGGCTTTCCCCAGGCTCGAAGGCACAGTGAATGCAAAAGTTGCCGTCATTGGCGATGAGCATGTCCTCGAACTGTGTGTGGTTACGGATATCATTTTCGGTCAGGACATGGTCGCCCTTGTAGCGTCGAAACTCCCCTTGGGCCGCCACGAATGCCATCCACTCGAATTCGAGATTGGCGAATTTTTCCGGGTCGGATCGCTTCACATTTGAGAGGGAGCCATAAAGTGCCCGCATCAGGTGATCGCGCACCAGCTCCCCTGAGGTGTAGGGGTCCAGCCACTGGCCGTACTCCCAAAAGTGAGTAGCCGGAAATTTCTGCATGTAAGATTTTGATGGATCGCTGAACTGAAACTCAGGCGTGTCGGGATTAGCCGCTGGACCGGGGCCGTTCTCCAGGCCCGTCTCCATCAACTGGCCGCTGAGATTGGCGTAGTCTTTCGAGACTTCGGTTGCCCAGGGCACCTCGGGAAAGGACACAGGTTCTGGCGCCATGTGCGTGCGGAAAAACAGGGTGTTGCCGTGATGCATATCATCGGCCTCTTCAGGGGCATAGGCCTCGTCGTACTCCGAGCGGGCCTCTCGGCCAAACAGAGTTTCAGCCCCGGTTAACATGCCCAGTAATGCAACCCCCGTGCTATCGATAAACATATCCGCGTTAAAGCGCAGCTCCTGACCTCCGCGGGCACTGACGGCATCCACGGAAACGATACGGCTGCCATCAGTGCGAGCGTCGAATATGCGGTGTTCCAGATAAACCCTGGCCTTGGGCTCCGCCTCCAGCAATGCTAACGCCGCCAGGTCACCGTCTTTTGTGCGTACGGACAACTCCTTCAACAGGGCCCCCTGGGCACCGCGTGGCATCAGGCCGATTTCCTTACTGGCATTACCCCCCAACACGGGACGATCATGGATTAGCGCCACGGTCATACCCTGGCGAGCCACCGCCAGGGCGGCGGCACAACCGGAGATCCCGCCACCAGCAACCACCACATCATATTCACCGGCATCGACAGGCTGATCCGGCAAACCACGTAGGGCCCTGCGCCAGGCGCGACTGGCATCGTCCACCTCGCTCGGCGGCTCGTCATTATCTGTGGTCAGGTAGATAGCGTCACAGCGCCCCTCGAAGCCGGTGAGATCGTGCAGCGCCAGGTCTATATCACCCTCTGGTAGCGAGACCTGACCGGCGGATTGCCAGGACCAGTCCTGGTCGTTGGCCCCGAACACGGTATCCAGTTGGGCACCGTTTATGCTGAGCTTAAATTGACCGGGATGGAATGAAGGTACCCAATCCTTGGCCCGCACCCAAACGGTGTAATCTCCCGCCTCGGGAATAGCGACGGTAGTGGTGGCATCAGCCACTGGGCGACCCAGTCCGTGAGCAAGAAGGTAGGGGGAACCCATTTGTGTTTCGAACTGCGAATCGACTACCCAGCCGCCGTAGTCGTCGAAGTCTTCAGCCTCGATCAATATTCGAGTTGCAGCACTGACCTTGTTATTTCCGTTACTCATAGCTTCTCACCGATTTCATTGCTGTTGTGACCGCAGCCAATACAGTTCCTTTTGGGAACTATTCATGCAGAGTAAGTTCTTTTTGGGAACTAATCAAGCTACAATTGCATGATAAATATCAACAACATCCCGGAGATCCCCATGAAATGGGCAGAACACGCTGAAAAACCCTGCACTATCGCCAAAACCCTAGGGGTGATTGGCGAGAGCTGGACCCTGCTGATTCTGCGCAACAGTTTTCTGGGTAGCCGCCGATTCGAGGAATTCCAACAACAGCTGGGCATGACCCGGCACGTGCTTACCGACAGGCTCAAGCATCTGGTGGAACACGATATTTTGAAGAAAGTGCCCTACGGCGAAAGTGCGCGCCGCTTTGAATACCGGCTCACGGTACGGGGCAAAGCCCTCTACCCGGTGATCATGTCATTGGCCGATTGGGGTAATGAATGGCTGGTTGAAGATGGTGAAGAACCCATCCTGCATGTGCATCAACGCTGCGGCCAGCGAACCCGGCCGGTGCTGAGCTGCTCGGCTTGTGGTGAAGCACTGAACCCCAAAGAGGTTACTGCCCTGCCCGGAAAACCGCTGCAGGCTTTGGGGGAATCATTAAAAGACGAGGCGTTAACGGCGGAGATTGGTTATCGGGCGCCAGCGCCTTAACCATCTACCACCACAGCCAATGACGCAAAGCTATACTCGACCTTGGCATTGGTATAATTAGCCACATCATCATTCACATCAGCACCTGCTGTGGCCAGGGCGGTTTTCATACTCTCGATACTATCAAACACCAAGTCGACGGAGGCAAAGAATTTATTACCGGCACCGGGCTTGCTGCCTATGTCTTTTCTCAAGATAATTTTTTTCAGCCCCAGTGGTCCGAACTTGTCTTGCACCAACACCAGGTGAGAGTTTTCGTAATAATCAAAATCAAAAGTGGCTTCGTCAGACTTAAGGTAACTCACGGTCATACAATACATAGCAACTACTCCAAAAATTTAATAGTGCATAAAAAAACCGCGAGCAAGCTCGCGGTAAATCCATGCAGATTCAGGAACTTTATCCTAAAAATAAACGGCACACGAAAAGCAAAGGATTAATCTTCCTGACGCTCTACCAACGTCATAATGCTGTAGACAGCAACCGGTTCATCACGCTGGTTTCTCACTTCAATATCCCACTCGACAACGCCGGTTGCTTTATCTTCATCCGGGCGTTTGTCTTTTTTGATCTTCTGCTTACAGGTCAGGCGAGCCTGGATGGTGTCGCCAATGGCAACCGGCTCAACAAAGCGCAGATTCTCCAAACCGTAGTTGGCAATAACCGGACCAGGCGCTGGGTCGACAAACATACCCGCCGCCGCTGAAATCACCAGGTAGCCGTGCGCTACCCGCTTGCCGAAGAAGGAATCCTTGGCCGCCATCTCATCAAAGTGAGCGTAGAAGTGATCACCGGAGACACAGCCAAAGTTAACAATATCCGCCTCTGTGAGTGTGCGACGGTGGGTAATCAAAGTTTCACCTATCTGCAGCTCCTCGAAGTAACGGCGGAAGGGGTGCACATTGCTGGTGATCTGCTCGGCACCCGGATTAAATTCCTTGGTAATCGCCGTCAATGTATTGGGGCTGCCCTGGATAGCCGTGCGCTGCATGTAGTGTTTAACCGCACGCGCGCCGCCCAGCTCTTCGCCACCACCGGCGCGACCCGGGCCACCGTGCACCAGCTGCGCCAGAGGTGAACCGTGACCGGTGGACTCCTTGGCACACTCCTGATTGAGCACCAGCATACGGCCGTGGTAAGCCGCCGTGCCCATGATCACCTTCGAGGCCTCTGCGTTATCGGCCGTCACCAGGGAGGCCGCCAGGCTACCGCGACCCATCTTGGCCAGCGTCATGGCATCTTCGATGGAATCGTAAGGCATCAGGGTTGAAACCGGGCCAAAGGCTTCCACCGCGTGTGGTGTTTCGGTGGTTAAGGGTTTGTCACAGTACATCAGGGTCGCCGGGAAGAAGGCACCCTTGTCGCGATCGCCGCCGACAACTTCAAAGTCCTGTGAACCGCCATAAACCACTTCTGAAGACTGCTTGAGTTGTTCAACCTTCTCCCAGACATCGTCCATCTGCGAACGGCCGACCAAAGGCCCCATGCGCACACCTTCGACCGCAGGATCACCGAGGGTGGCCTTGCTCAGTCGAGCCTTTAAAGCTTCGGCCACGGCATCGACACGCTGTTGCGGCACTATGGCGCGGCGAATCGACGTACACTTCTGCCCGGCCTTGACGGTCATCTCGGTGGCCACACCCTTCACGAACAAATCGAACTCAGGGGAACCCGGCTCAACCTGGCTGCCGAGAATACTGCAGTTAAGGGAGTCGGCTTCCATGGTGAAAGGAATGGAGTTGGCGACGATATTCGGGTGGGTCTTGAGCATCTGTCCGGTGGTGGCCGAACCGGTAAAGGTCACCACGTCCTGCTCGTTGAGGTGGTCGAGCAGATCACCGGTGCTGCCACAGATAAGCTGAATGGCGCCATCGGGCAGTATGCCTGAGTCAACTATCTCTTTTACCATCACTTCGGTCAGGTAGCTGGAGGCCGTGGCCGGTTTGACGATAACCGGTACACCGGCAATCAGGCTGGGGGCAATCTTTTCCAGCATGCCCCAGCAGGGGAAGTTAAAGGCGTTGATGTGAACGGAAACCCCCTCTTTCGGCACCAGGATATGGCGCCCGATAAAGGTCCCGTTTTTGGACAGTGGCTCTGCAGGCCCTTCCACCAGAAAGGTCTCGTTGGCAAACTCGCGGCGGGCCAGGCTGGCGTAGGTAAAGACGGTACCGATCCCACCTTCAATATCTACCCAACCGTCAGCTCGGGTGGCACCGGTCCAGGCTGAAACGCGATAAAAATCTTCCTTTTTTGCCATCAGATGCTGAGCCATGGCTTTGAGCATATTGGCTCGCTCATGAAAGGTCATAGCACGTAACGCAGCGCCACCCTTCTCACGGCCATATTCCACAGCAGCCTTGAAATCGATGCCGGCACTGGTGACTTCACCCACCGCTTCACCATTAACAGCGTTAAACACTTCAACGCCCTGACCTTGCCCCTCGACCCACTGGCCAGACATATAGCTCTGCATTTTCATTTGGGAATAACCTCACTCAACGCTTCTTAATGGATAATGTGGGCAAAGTATATGATACAAAATTATTACTTAAAAGTATTTTCTTGTGTTATGTTTGGCGCGACTAGACAGAACCTATATTGATATAGCAATTGATTCACATCAATTATTCTTTATATATCAGAAAGTTACCGATAACTTCAGGGTAAAAGCATAGCCTCTTAACGCCATAAACCAATAAGTAATAGAGATTCACAATATTATGAGCTATCGGTAATAAGAGAATCACTACAGTGGTAAGAGGCCGCATTCTTGACCCGTATGCTTAATCAGATAAACCCTGCCTAATAGGGGTGTTCTGGCATAGGATTAACGACAGAGAGACAACGTTATGAGCCCCCAAGCAATGACAAACAGCGGCATTAAGGATTACAACCAGCTCGAACCCATCGAGAAAGCCAGTGTCGATGAGCTGCGCCGCCTGCAGCTACAGAGGATGCGCAACACCCTGGAACACGCTTATAACAACTCCCCCTTCTATAAGGCTCAATTCGATGAGGCCGGCGTCCACCCCACGGACCTTGAAACCCTGAGTGACCTGGCAAAATTCCCCTTTACCACCAAGAGGGATCTGCGCGATAACTACCCCTTTGGTATGTTTGCTACCCCCATGGAAGAGGTCGTCAGGATTCACGCCTCCAGTGGTACCACCGGCAAACCTACCGTGGTTGGCTACACCCAAAACGATATTGATATCTGGGCTGATGTGGTGGCCCGCTCCATTCGCGCCGCCGGTGGAGGCAGCAAAGACATACTCCACAACGCCTACGGCTACGGCCTGTTTACCGGCGGCTTGGGCGCCCACTACGGGGCTGAGCGTTTAGGCTGCACAGTGATTCCTATCTCTGGCGGTCAAACCGAAAAACAGGTTCAACTGATCAAGGACTTCAACCCCGATATCATCATGGTCACCCCCTCCTATATGCTTAATGTGGCTGATGAAATGGATCGTCAGGGCATTGACCCCAAGCAACTGAATTTGCGTGTCGGCATCTTCGGTGCCGAGCCCTGGACCGACTCCATGCGCAAGGAACTGGAGCAACGATTAGGTATCGACGCTATCGATATTTACGGATTATCTGAAGTGATGGGCCCCGGTGTCGCTATGGAATGCCTGGAAACCAAAGACGGCCCAACGATCTGGGAAGATCATTTTTACCCGGAAATTATTGATCCGGAAACCGGTGAAGTACTGCCCGATGGCGAAGAGGGTGAACTGGTTTTCACCAGCCTGACGAAAGAAGCCCTGCCGATTATTCGCTACCGCACCCGCGACCTGACCCGCCTGCTACCGGGAACCGCGCGCACCATGCGTCGCATGGACAAGATCACCGGTCGTAGTGACGACATGTTAATTATCCGCGGAGTAAATGTTTTTCCAACACAAATAGAAGAGCAGATTCTTACTATCGATGCCCTCACGCCTCACTACCAAATCGAGATCAGCCGTGAAGGCAACCTCGACAAGATGCAGGTCGATGTGGAATCTCACACAATTTTAAATGAACGGGAAATCGAAGCGGCCTGCAAAGAACTGCAACACAAGATCAAAACCATGGTCGGTGTTTCCACCCAGATTAAAGTCTTCCCCCCGGAGACTATGCCCCGCTCAGAAGGCAAGGCCAAGCGTGTCATCGACAACCGCCTAACACCGGTATTCAACAAAAGCTTTGAACGCTGTCTGGCAAAAGAAGGCTTTTTCGAAAAATTCTATCAGCGCTTTATCAACAGCAGCGACGATGCCAAAGCAATGTTTGCCAATACGGATATGCACAACCAGAAAAAGATGTTGCAGAATTCACTCTATATGATGGTGGCCGCCCCCAGTGGAATTGAGAAAGCCAGCACTCATATCGAGCATATCGCCAAGAGCCACAGCCGCCGAGGTTATGGGGTTAAGCCTGAACTCTATGACCTGTGGCTGAGCTGCCTGCTGGAAACCGTCAAGGAATATGACGATGAACATGAAGCGGTGATTGAATCAGCCTGGAAGCAAACACTGGAATACGGCATCACGCTGATGAAGTCACAGTATTAATTTCTCTGCGAACCTCATTAAAAGCCTGATTTTTAATGAGGTTCGCACCAACGAAGTTAACTCTCCATCAACCCACCAAAGCGCTCATAAAACCCTTCATCGGCTTTCGGCAAGCGACCATCGGCGGTTTCCATTTGGCCGAGCAGATACTCTTGCGCCGCGCTGTAGGTCAACTTATAGATATTGGCGGTTAAATTTAACGCGGACTTACCGGCCCAATCAGAAGGCAGAAGCTCATCAGGCAAGTCGGTATCTTTCAGCAGGATTCGGCGGTAATCGTGAATTAACAGGGTTCGCAACTGAAAGCACTGCTCCGGATCCAGCGACTTCGCTCGACTGATTGCCGCCAACACCGGACGATAACGATTCAGAAAATCGCTGTATTTTTCTTCTAACTCTTCCAGGTTCCAGCAATTCTGCGACAGCTGCTTGAGCACTTCCTGAGAAGACAACTCTTCCGTGCGGGCATTCATAACCACCACCTTATCGGCGACACCCAGCTCCTGCAGGGTTTCATCGAGAGAGCGGCGGTCCGCGCCCGGCCGCGCCAACATGTCTGACGCCAGTGCGCCGTACCCCAACCAACGTAATTCCTTGCGCAGCTCATCTCGCTCTTCGCCAACATAAGCGGGCATTACCAGAGTCCATTGTCCATCCCATTGAGGGCGGCTGGCAGAGTAGATACGGCGGGCGGTTTTCAGGTACTGACGTAAGCCGAACTCGGTAAAGCTGTAATAGCTGCGACGGCCAATTTGAGTGGATACAAGCCAGTCTTCCTGAATCAGGCGATAAACAGAGGTGCGAACCAAACGTTGATTGAGTCCGAAGGGCTCCAGGGCTTCGATCAAGCTACCGAGCCAGACAGAGCCGCCGTGCTGAGAAATAGCATCGCCAAAGACCGTAATGATCAATGAGCCGCCCCGCATAGGACGCTGCTGCTGAAACTCGCTCAGCAGATCTTCAAAGCACTTCAGCTTGGACATTTTTCAGGCAACCCCTGTATCATTTTATTAAGCAGGGGATTCTACTGGCAGAGAAAGGCTAGGACAACATACCCACGCTATAACATCACTTATAAAAACCGCACCCAAACCAATCCTGACTGCGGCTAGGTGCAAATTATTAATGGTGAAACCTTAGGCAGCAGCCCGATTAACGCTGATCAAAGTCGACAATCACTTCATCGGATATGGGGTGTGCCTGGCAGCTCAAAATATATCCAGCTTCTATCTCATGGGGCTCCAGGCCGTGAGAGACATCCATATCCACCTGGCCTTCAACCAGCTTGCACTTACAGGTCGAGCAAACACCGGCCTTACAGGCATAAGGCAGCTCAAGGCCGTTGTGCATACCGGCATCGAGGATATTCTCACCCACCGTTGCCAGGTCAAACTGAATCGCACGGCCGTCGGCCTTCACCGTGACCTTGCTGGTTTTCTCTTCACCGTATTCGTGTACACGCTGCTGGGCTTTTTCCAAACGAGCCTTTGAATCTTCCGAGGAGCTGGCAAACAGTTCATAGTGAATTTGTGAGCCCTGCAGCCCTTCTATACGGAAACCCCGCGAGACTTCCGACATCATGGATTCAGGTCCACAGATAAACGCTTCATCGGTGTTATTAATATCAATCAGCTTATGCTTTTGCAGCATATAACCTTTCTTGTTATCAATGCGTCCGTTGAGCAGATCCGAGCCCTGATCTTCCTGACTCATGATATTGATCCACTGAAAGCGATCCATATAGGCATTCTTAATAAAGCTCAACTCTTCCTTGAACATCACCATGTTACTGCGACGGTTACCATAAATTAGGGTTACCTGACTTTCAGGCTCCACAGCTAATACCGATTTGATAATAGACAGCATGGGCGTAATGCCACTACCCACAGCCAAACACATATAACTTTTCTGATTATCAGGATTTAATGCTGTGCCAAAATTTCCCTGTGGCGGCATCACCTCAACCACATCGCCGGCCTTGAAATTATCGTTGGCATAATTGGAAAACTGACCATCTTTAACCCGCTTGATACCAACGCGCATATGGCCATCATTAACCCCGGAACAGATTGAGTAGGAGCGACGCACCTCCTCACCATCAATCGTGGCTTTCAGGGTCAGGAATTGTCCCTGCACAAAGGTAAACTTTTCCTGAAGCTCTTCCGGTACGGTAAATGAGACCCGCATCGCGGTATCGGTTTCCGGCTGAACATCGGCAATGGTTAATGGGTAGAAATTAGTATCTGACATGTTGCTACCTGTCTTGTCTAAGCCAGCTCTCAATAAGAGCTAAATATTTTTGAAATAATCGAAGGGTTCGCTGCAGTCATTACATTGAAATAATGCCTTGCAAGCGGTCGAACCGAACTCACTGACTCTTTGCGTATGAACTGAACCACAATGCGGACAGCGCACCTTCGATTCAGGCGTTTCTCGACCCTGGTGATCAACGGCATCATCTGGTGGCGCAATGCCATAACCCCGCAACTGCGCCCTGCCCTTATCGGTCATCCAATCGGTCGTCCAGGCCGGCGCCAGCACGGTTTTTACCGCGTAATCTTCAATGCCGTTGGCTCGCAACGCTATTTCAATATCTTCGCGCATGACATCCATTGCCGGACAACCGGAATAGGTTGGAGTAATGGTTACCTGAACCTGATTACCCTCGCGCTGCACATCGCGCAGAATCCCCATGTCCCAGAGAGACAGGACGGGGATTTCCGGATCCTTAACCTCGTCTAACAAATTCCATAGCTCGACGTGATTCGAATTTCTTCGCAATAGCTCGCGCTCGTATTGCTCCTGGGACATTGTGGGAATTCGTTGCATCAGATCACCACTTACTATTCGGGTAGGCGCGGTGCAAAAACTGCATTTCTGTCAGCAGGTGACCGAGGTTTTCAGTATGGTAGCCCTCACGGCCTCCA
>Ga0209395_1007665_pt1 | contig 11262 bp, 10 predicted proteins | sample GOMGulsemesocosm_3_FD_184635 | JGI IMG/M metagenome (GOLD analysis project Ga0209395, IMG submission 184635) | Methane-oxidizing microbial communities from mesocosms in the Gulf of Mexico - GOM9D Gulf of Mexico (SPAdes) (version 2) | ecosystem: Environmental > Aquatic > Marine > Cold seeps... | reverse complement strand
CAAAGCCACCGATGGCGACAATATTCAGAAACTACTGACCGAATTAGAGGGTGTTGAATCGCAGCATCGCAGTGCACGTTTCCAGTGCGTACTGGTATTTATGCGCCACGCCGAAGACCCTTCGCCCGTCATCGCACAGGGTAGCTGGGAAGGCTTTATTCTCGAAGAACAACGCGGCCACAATGGTTTTGGTTACGACCCTGTTTTTTATATTCCGGAACACCAACGCACATCAGCAGAACTCGACGCCGAGATTAAAAACCAACACAGTCATCGCGCCCGTGCACTAGAAAAACTTGTTGATCTGATGGGGCGCAGCTAACTGCCACCCATGTCTGAGCTAAGCCAGGAACCATCTCTTCACTTCAGCGCGCCACCGCCGCTAAGCCTTTACATTCATATTCCCTGGTGTGTCAAAAAGTGCCCCTACTGCGACTTTAATTCCCACGCCGTCGGCGCGGAATTACCCGAAGACGAGTACATTACCGCACTGCTGGAAGACCTGGAAAATGACCTGCATTTTGTACAGGGTCGCCCGCTACAATCGATTTTTTTTGGCGGCGGCACACCCAGCTTGTTCAGCGCCCACGGCATCGGCCGTATTCTGGATGCTATCGCCAATAAAATCAGCTTCGCAGACAGTATCGAAATCACTCTGGAAGCCAATCCCGGCACCTTTGAGCAGCAGAAATTTGCCGACCTGCGTCTAACCGGCGTTAATCGGCTGTCCATTGGCATCCAAAGTTTCAACGACCGGCACCTGCAAAGGCTAGGGCGCATCCACAGCAGTGCCGAGGCTCACCGCGCTATCGCCATGGCGCAACGGGCGGGTTTTGATAACTTCAATCTGGATTTGATGCACGGCCTACCGGATCAAACGCTCGAAGAAGCATTAGACGATCTGCAAACGGCCATCAGCTTTGCGCCACAGCACCTGTCCTGGTATCAACTCACCATCGAAGCCAATACCGAATTTTACAAACACCCACCGTTATTACCCACGGACGATGCCCGCTGGCATATTTTTGAACAGGGTCAGGTGTTGTTAGCCGATCAAGGTTATCAGCAATACGAAGTTTCCGCCTACAGCCAAGCGGGCAAGGCTTCGTTACATAACCTGAATTACTGGCAGTTTGGCGATTACCTGGGCATCGGTGCTGGTGCTCACGGCAAAATCACACAGCTTATGCCTTCAGGCGAAGCACAACTGATTCGCACCCGTAAAACCCGTACCCCCAAGGATTATTTGAGCAAAGCCAACACTCGCCGCTTATCGGAAACCATCGCCCCCGAAGATATTGCCGGCGAGTTTATAATGAATGCACTGCGGCTTAACCAGGGTTTTAGTCTTCAGGAATTCGAGCAGTTCAGCGGTTTATCCAGCAGGGAAATAACGAAGGGTTTAAAGCTCGCCGTAACACGCGGCCTACTAACCGTGCGTGACGAAACTCAGGTTCAGCCCACCGACAAAGGCAGGCTGTTTCTGGATGACTTGGTGGCGTTGTTTATATAAGCAAAAGACGCATCAAAGATAATGCGTGACATGCCCAGTCGATTCAAAACCGAGAGCAACATATCGACATGCCCCTCAATCATCTGCTCCTGTGCAGGTGATTGATTATAATCAGCCCCCACTCGGCAGCGTAACGCTTCCAGATAGAGATACGTCGCATAGCTGTAATAGAAATGCTCGCGCGTATCAAAGTCAGCACTGCCCGCAGCACAGCAAATACTCAATTTGCGTTCCATTTAACTGATGGTTATGTGCCGCCACGGCCAAATCGTAAAAGGGCTCATTGAGTGCCGCTGATTCCCAACCAATCGCAAGCCGGCTTCGGTTTCAAGCAACTGTGAATTCAGCAAATGGTTATGACAAACAACCCGTGCTTTATATTTACTTTGTGCATAATCCATCATTTTTTGCATACGTAACCGTAGCGCGTGCAACCCCTTAGCTGGCGAACTAAACACCAGCTCCGGACCAATACCCGCCTGCGAAGCATGTTCGATAACCGGGTTTATTGCCCGCCGACGAAAATCTAAGAAGAGCGGCGCACCTTCAGCGATAGCCAACACCAGCTAACGCTCACCAAGCTGCAAGAAATAGGATTGCTTATGTGGTGTTTTCCTCAGTAATTTCAATATCTGAGGTATAAAACCACCACTGACTCCAGACCAATAGGGGCAACTCTGGAAAATATGAAGGAAGCTCAGAAGCGCAGGTAATTCAAAGAATTGAGCCTGACAAGGCTTGGCTTGTGCTGTTTGCATGCGCTAGCCCCTTAGCTTTAATCGTCAATCGAGTATAGGTAACTTTGCCGATCTGGCAGCCATTTGTAAATATTACATTTACCATGCTGTATACATCTGCGTGCTCCCGCAGTTGTGCCTATCGCCACATGCTCTTATACTTGCGGCATTCTTGTCGGAGCGCCACCCCCGTTTTGGGGAACAAGGCTGAGACCGCATTTGCGGAATCCGTTGAACCTGATTCAGGCTAACACCTGCGTAGGGAACAAGGTTTTTACCCCGCCAGCAATCCCTTTGTTGGTCGGCTATTAACCCCCCCCTCCCGACAAGACCCGTATTTTAATCGCAATACGCGCATCATGATGCCGTAAACGAGGGTTTGACCATGTCCGACAACACATCCACCAACAACGAAAAACTTCGCGCGCTAGACGAACTTAGCAAGCAGCCATTCCCCAGTTCCAAAAAAGTCTACGTTGAGGGATCGAACCCAAGCATTCGTGTTGGCATGCGTGAAATCAGTCTAGCCGACACATTGCTAGGCGGCGACGAAAGCAACCCTGAGTTAGAGCCCAACGCGGCTATTCGTGTTTATGACACCTCTGGCCCCTTTACCGATCCGGACGTTGCGATTGATCTGCGTGAAGGTCTTGCTCCTATGCGCAAAGAGTGGATTGAAGCGCGTGACGACACCGAGCAACTTGATTCGCAAAGCTCCGTCTACAGTCAGCAACGTATGGCTGATGAAGGTTTAGATCACCTGCGTTTTCAGGATTTACCCAAGCCTCGCCGCGCTAAAGCCGGTAAAAACGTCTCGCAGATGCATTACGCCAGACAGGGCATTATCACGCCGGAAATGGAGTTCATCGCCATTCGCGAGAACACCAAACGCATAGCCATGGGCGATGCCGTGCTACATGAACAGCACGCCGGCGAAGATTTTGGTGCCAGCATTCCGAAGGAAATTACGCCGGACTTTGTACGTTCCGAAGTCGCCTGTGGTCGCGCCATTATCCCCAACAACATTAACCACCCTGAAAGTGAACCGATGATCATCGGTCGTAACTTTCTGGTCAAGGTTAACGCCAACATTGGTAACTCGGCGCTCGGCTCCTCCATTGAAGAAGAAGTAGAAAAACTGGTCTGGGCCTCCCGCTGGGGCGCCGATACCGTGATGGATTTATCCACCGGCAAAAACATTCATGAAACCCGCGAGTGGATCATCCGTAACTCACCCGTGCCCATCGGCACCGTGCCGATTTATCAGGCGCTGGAAAAGGTCGACGGCGTTGCTGAAAACCTGACCTGGGAAGTATTCCGCGACACCCTCATCGAGCAAGCTGAACAGGGGGTGGATTATTTCACCATTCACGCCGGCGTATTGCTGCGTTATGTGCCGATGACCGCCAAACGTGTCACCGGTATTGTCTCGCGTGGCGGCTCCATCATGGCGAAATGGTGTCTGGCGCATCATGAAGAAAACTTCATCTACACACATTTTGAAGAAATCTGCGAAATCATGAAGGCCTACGATGTGTCCTTCTCGCTGGGTGATGGCCTGCGTCCGGGCTCGATTGCCGACGCCAATGATGAAGCCCAGTTCAGCGAACTGGAAACCCTCGGCGAACTGACTAAAATTGCCTGGAAGCACGACATCCAGACCATCATCGAAGGTCCTGGTCATATCCCCATGCACATGATCAAAGAGAACATGGAAAAGCAGTTACGCGATTGCGGCGAAGCACCCTTCTACACACTCGGCCCACTGACGACTGATATTGCACCCGGCTACGACCACATCACCTCCGGCATCGGTGCCGCGATGATTGGTTGGTACGGTTGCGCCATGCTCTGTTATGTAACGCCTAAAGAACATCTGGGTTTACCTAACAAGGAAGACGTAAAAGAAGGCCTGATAACCTACAAAATTGCTGCTCACGCGGCCGATTTAGCCAAGGGCCACCCGGGTGCACAAATCCGTGATAACGCCTTATCTAAAGCACGTTTTGAATTCCGCTGGCATGATCAGTTCAACCTGTCTCTGGATCCTGATCGCGCCCGTGAATACCACGATGAAACGCTGCCTAAGGAATCCGGCAAAATTGCCCACTTCTGCTCCATGTGCGGACCAAAGTTCTGCTCCATGAAAATCTCTCAGGATGTGCGCGTTTACGCGAAGCAGCAGGAAGCTGACCGCATCGCACTGGCCGAGGACGCGGCGGCGGGCATGCAGGAAAAATCCGAGGAATTCCTCGCCACGGGCAGTGAAATTTATCATCAGCGGTCTGTCTGATCAGAAGGCGCGCTAAAGATGCAGATCGGAATATGTGGCGCCGGCATTATGGGGCGCCTGACAGCCTGGCAGCTATTGCAGGACGGGCACGAGGTCACGCTGTTCGACAAAGACCCAATCGATAGTGGCAGCGCCGCCAGTTACAGCGCTGCAGGCATGCTGAGCCCCTACAGTGAGGCCGAGTCAACTGAACCGCTAGTCTTTAAGCTAGGGGTTGCCTCACTGGATCTTTGGTCGACATTGATCAAGGCGCTGAAGGCCGAGGTCCATTACCATAGCGGCGGTACGCTCGTGGTGGCCCATAGTCAGGATCGGGGCGATTTCACACGCTTTAGCAATATTGCCCGTCAACGCCTTGATGCCGAAGCCGGAGATTTCTCGCTGCTTGATCAGCAACAGATAGCAGCACTTGAGCCTGAGCTGACGCCTCAATTTCAGCAGGCAATTTATATGCCCAATGAAGCCTGGCTGTGTTGCTGCTGTTTGATGCCCGCACTGGCTGATGCGCTACGCACTAAGAAAGTGCGCTGGTTCAGTGGCACCGAAGTACTGGAGGCAAAGCCCGGACAAGTGATCGTCAAAACCCGCAGCAGCGAACGCAGTCACAACTTCGATTATGTCATTGACTGCCGCGGTCTGGGCGCCAAACAACAATTATCGGAACTACGCGGCGTGCGCGGTGAACTGCTCTGGCTACGCGCACCAGATGTTAAAATTAACCGTCTGATTCGACTGATGCACCCCCGTTATCGCCTATATATTGTGCCCCGTCGTGACGACCTTTATCTGATTGGTGCGACCCAGATCGAAAGCGAAGACAGCAGTGAAATTACCGTACGCTCAACGCTAGAATTATTATCAGCGGCCTACAGTGTCCATCCGGGATTTGCTGAAGCACGCATTATAAAAAGTGACGTTAATCTGCGCCCGGCGCTGGCCGACAATCAACCCAGAATTATTCATCAACCAGGTTTATTACAGGTGAACGGTTTATTCCGCCATGGCTATTTAATGTCACCAGCCATTGCCAAAGAAGTCGCCGCGATCATTGCTCAAGGAGACCGCTATCAGTCGCCTTTTCAGGGCCTGTTCGTTAAACAGCCAGAGACCGACAAGGCCATCTTGGAGTCTGCCAGCTAATGATTAACATTTTTTTAAACGGCGAAAGCAGCACACTGAATAAATCAGAATCACTGGATATCGCGCTGACTCAATGGGGCTATCAGGACGGTTGTTATGCCGTCGCCGTCAACGAAACCTTTGTACCGCGTAGCCAACACCATCAACAACTGATTAATGATGGCGACCGAATCGATGTCGTCAGCCCACTGGAGGGCGGTTAACCATGAGCTGGCAAATCGGAGGCAAAACCCTAAACAGCCGTCTGTTTATTGGCAGCGCACTGTATCCCTCGCCAGCCATCATGCAGCAGGCGATACGCAGTTCCGGTGCGGAAGTTGTCACCGTCAGTCTGCGCCGGCAGAACCCTAGCGAGGGCGGAGGTTCGAGTTTTTGGCAGCTGATCAAAGAACTGCAACTGAATATCCTGCCCAATACGGCTGGCTGCCACTCTGCCAAAGAGGCGATCACCACCGCACAGATGGCCCGCGAAATTTTTGATACCAACTGGATCAAGCTGGAGGTCATTGGCGATGACTACAACCTGCAGCCCGAACCCTTTCAGTTGCTTGAAGCAGCCGAGCAATTGGTCAAAGAGGGTTTCGAAGTATTTCCCTACTGCACCGACGATCTGGTGCTGTGCCAGCGTTTGCGTGATGTCGGCTGCAACGTACTGATGCCCTGGGCAGCCCCCATTGGCACAGGCAAAGGCATCATCAACCCCTATGCCCTCACCACATTACGTGAGCGCCTGCCCGGTATGCCTTTGATTGTCGATGCCGGTATCGGCCTGCCCTCCCATGCCTGCCAGGCCATGGAACTGGGCTTTGACGGCATTCTACTCAACTCCGCCGTGGCACAGGCCGGTGACCCGGTTACTATGGCCAGCGCTTTTGCCGGTGCGATTGAGGCCGGTCGGCAAGCTTATCTGGCCAGCCCCATGCCGGAAAAGAATACCGCTGCGCCCTCCACACCAACACTGGGCACACCCTTCTGGCATCAGGAATAACCATGAGCAAGAAACCTATTGTCTGGAGCATTGCCGGTTCCGATAGCGGCGGCGGTGCTGGCTTGCAGGCCGATCTACAAACTATTAACGGCCTCGGCGCTTATGCCTGCACAGTAGTAACCGCTGTCACCAGTCAGAATTCCATTGCTGTGCAAGCCGTTGAAGCGGTGAATATTGAGCCGCAACTAGCCGCACTAGCCGAGGATATGCCGGCCCGTGTGATTAAAATTGGCATGCTGGCAAGCACCGTACAAGTTGAAACACTGGCCGAACAACTGCGTTTTTATAAGCAAACTTGGCCGCAGCCGCCCTTCGTGGTTTACGATCCGGTAATGAGCGCCTCTACTGGCGACAACCTCAGCCAGGAAGATTTGTGCGAAAGCATCCGCACGCGGCTGTTGCCCTATGTTGATCTGCTGACCCCCAACAAATCCGAAGCCGAAAAGCTCACCGATCTCATGTTGAGCGATCAGTCTTCTCGCGAAGCGGCGGCGAAAGCGTTGCTTGATAGCGGCTGTGACGCCGTGGTGATTACCGGCGGCCACTTCGACACAGATCAAGCCTGCGATCTTTATACGGACAAACAGCGTACTCTGAGCCTCACCAGCCCATTACAACCAACAGCCCACCATCACGGCAGCGGTTGTGTGTTTGCCTCCGCCATCGCCGCCCTGGTGGCTTTGGATTACCCCATCGAAGACGCACTGGTGCTGGCGAAAGCCTATATCAATCGCGGCATCCACGAAGCGCAGGCTGTTGGCCAAGGGGCCGGCCCAGTTGCCCATACCGGTTGGCCAAAAAATCTGGCGGATTTCCCGGCTATCGACAGTGCTTGCTCAGGCGCAGATTTTGCCAGCTGTGATGTACAACAGCTGGGGCTGTATCCGGTGGTGGATTCCGTCCAATGGATCGAAAAGTTACTGAAGTGTGGCGTTAAAACCCTGCAATTGCGCATCAAGGATGCTGATACAAAAAATCTGGAACAGCAGATTATCCGCGCTATTTCACTAGGCCGGGACTATCAGGCGCGCGTATTTATCAACGATCACTGGCAGCTGGCGATAAAACATCAGGCCTATGGCGTGCATTTAGGACAGGAAGACCTGGAGGTTGCCGATCTGGACGCCATCCGCAACGCTGGCCTGCGGCTCGGCCTCAGCACCCACGGTTATTACGAAATGTTACGTGCCCATGCTTACCGACCCAGTTATATCGCCATGGGGGCTATTTACGCCACCACCACTAAAGACATGCCCAGTAAACCTCAAGGTTTAAAAAAGCTAAAAGACTACGTGGCCGTCATGGGCAAACACTATCCGCTAGTGGCCATCGGCGGTATTTCAACGGCTCGCGCCCGTGATGTCTGGCAGCAAGGTCCGGGCTGCATTGCGCTGGTGACAGCCATCACCAAGGCCGATCATTACCAACAGGCCGTCAAAGAATTAATGCAGATTACAGGCGAACGTTATGTCGAACACTGAAGCTGGCTCCAGCACCGAAACTAATAGCGAAACTAGCCCGTCAACGCTGAGCGACGAGGAGCTACTACGCTACAGTCGCCAGCTATTATTAGAACCCTTTGGTTTCGAGGCGCAAACGCGTTTTAAACAGGCCACAGTATTAATTGTTGGCCTCGGCGGGCTCGGCAGCCCAGCGGCGCTGTATTTAGCAGCGGCAGGCATTGGCAAACTAATCCTGGTCGATCACGATCAGCTGGATCTGACCAACCTACAGCGCCAAATTATGTATCGGACCTCACAGGTTGATGAAGATAAGAGCCAGGCGGCTGGCGCAAACCTGTCGTCACTCAATCCCCACGTTGACATTCAGGCGCTGTCTCAGAAACTGGATTCAGACAGTCTTGATCCACTGGTGGCTGCCGCTGATGTCGTACTCGATTGCACCGATAATCTGGATATTCGTTACGCCATCAATGCTGCCTGCGTTAAACACAAAACGCCGTTGGCCGAAGCGGCGGCTATTGGCATGGAAGGACACTTCACCTTTTTTGATGCCTCGGAAGAAAACGCGCCCTGCTACCAATGTATGGTGCCCGACACCGGTAAACGGCCGGATGCCAACTGTGCGAACAACGGCGTATTAGGCCCGGTACTGGGTATGATGGGCAGCCTACAGGCGCTGTCAACGCTCAAGCACCTGGCGGGACTGGATACCCAAAAGCACACGCTGATTCGCTTCGATGCCCTGCACCTCAGCTGGCAGGAGTTTAAACTGGTGCAAGACCCGCAATGCCCGATATGCCAAAGCAAGCAATAACCCACACATAAAAAAACGCCGGTTGCGTCTCATCAGACACAACCGGCGTTTTTTTGTTTGAGATTTAAACGAACGCTACAGCTTAAACTGTCCCACCAAATCGCTCAGTTCTGAAGACTTGTTGCTCACCTGTTGGCCCAGCTGCGAAACCGCTTCAGCCGACCTGTATACCGACTTGGACAAGTCATTAATCGAACTCACCGAGTTATTAATATTGTTACTCACCGAACTCTGCTGATCCGCAGCACCGGCAATCTGAGCATTCATATCATTAATCTGACTCACTGAATCCAGAATTCGATCAAGCACTTCAGTGGTTTTACTGGCTTTACTAACACAGGCTTCGGCATTCGATGTGCTGCTGCTCATCACCTGCACGGCCTTGCTAGTATTGCTTTTTAGCTCGCCAATCATGTTTTGAATTTCATCTGCCGCTTCGCGTGAACGCTGCGACAGGTTTCTCACCTCATCAGCAACTACCGCAAAACCTTTACCGTGCTCACCTGCACGCGCGGCTTCCACCGTCGCGTTCAATGCCAACAAGTTAGTTTGACGAGCAATCTCTTTGATCACCGTCAGGATATCACTGATATTTTCACTCGATTCCTCAAGACCCTGAATCACTTCAACGGCCTCATGTAAATCTCCAGCCATGGTGTTGATAGCTTCAACCGTATGCTCTACCACCTGTGATCCTTCTTTTACTGCCACATTGGCGTCGGTGGCCGATTTCGCTGCACGGGTTGCACTTTGCGCCACGTCCACAGAGGATTCATTCATTTTATTCACGGCTAACACAATAGATTCAATTTCAGCCTGCTGGTCGCTCATTCGCGAGGTATTTTTGGTGGTCTCAGAATGGCTGGCCTCAGCATCCTGTGTGATGGTAAGGGTCTGCGAAGAAATCCGTCCGACTAATTGATGAATGGTATCAATGAAGGCGTTTACATAGCCCGCCATAATGCCAATTTCATCATCCGTTTTAATATCCACACGACGTGACAGATCACCTTCTCCCTGTGCAATTTCGCGAATGATCGAGCTCATTTCATTGATGGAGGAAACAATACGACCGGCAACAAAGGTAATAACACCTACGGCGATCAAAATACAAAGCAACGCCAATACCGTTGAATAAATCCAGGCATCCGTTTTCTTGTCTGCCAAGGTGTTATTCAGAGTGACCAACGCCGCAGTGGCTTTTGCCGTTGGCACCGAAATTGAAATCGTCCAGGATTTGTTAATGTTACCAATATTAAAGGGCACCACAGCCACTAAACGATCACCTGCCTTAATGAAGGCTTGACGATGTTGCTGCATAGCGTCCAGCATTTCACTGCCGTCGCTACGCAGTACATTATCAATACGCTTACCGAGCGCGCCCGGTTGAGCGCTGTGCCCGGCAACGATGCCGCCGTAGCTGGCAACCACTACCGTGCTATCACCGCCATATAAGCTATTGCTTACTTCTTCAGCAATGCCCTGAATAAACGAAACTGAAAGATCGACACCTGCCATGCCTAGGAATTTCTCACCCTTAATAATCGGCGTCACCAGGCTTGTCAGCAGTACATCTTCACCATCGATGGGATAGATATACGGATCAACCAGGCAATCCGTTCGGGTTTCTTTGGGACACAGGTAGTACTCACCAGCACGAACACCATTAGCGTCACGTTCCTGATTCTCCAGACCAATCAATATATCCAGATTTGCAGCTGACTCTGCGGTGCGATAAACATAGGGCGCAAAACGGCCATTCTCGTCACTACCCTGCTGACCAACCTGTAAATTGTCGGCATTATCGAGCGCATTGGGTTCAAACGCCGTATAGGTACCCAGGAAATCGGATTCCTTTTCCAGTACGCCTCCTAATGTGCCAATAATTCGTGCCCGCAAGGCACGTCGAGACAGGTTCTTTTCTTCGGCTTCTTCGCGCAGTGAATCAATCGCCGCACCAAAACTACGTGCGCTCTGCATAGCACGGTTAATTTGCCCGGAAACACGTCGCCCCTCATTCTGACCAATACTTAATAATCGCCCACTCAGTTCTTTATAGAGCAGTTCTTCCGTAGCCTGCTGAACCTGGCTCTGAGTGCTGCTAAACAGGTTCATACTAACGGCCTGTGTTACCGCAATAGCAGCAATCAAACTCAGACTGGAGACAAGAACGATTTTCCAACGTATTTTCATAATAGCTTCTTATATTTCTAGGCATATTGTCAGATCGTCGCTAACACGTTCGATCTGAGGCAGGTCATCTTAATCTTTGTTGTCGGCAGAACAGCGACAAACCTTGAGCAGGTTTTTCAGT
>Ga0209395_1007664_pt1 | contig 11262 bp, 4 predicted proteins | sample GOMGulsemesocosm_3_FD_184635 | JGI IMG/M metagenome (GOLD analysis project Ga0209395, IMG submission 184635) | Methane-oxidizing microbial communities from mesocosms in the Gulf of Mexico - GOM9D Gulf of Mexico (SPAdes) (version 2) | ecosystem: Environmental > Aquatic > Marine > Cold seeps... | reverse complement strand
TGACATACCCGCATCCGCTGGGGTATCCATAGAATACAACATTCCCCTAACCAATCGCCGTGTGGACTTCATCCTCACCGGTAAAGACGCCAACCGCCAAGACACCGCCGTTATCGTCGAATTAAAACAATGGCAAGAAGCCAAAGGCACCAGCAAAGACGCCATCGTAAAAACCCGCTTCCAGCACGGCGTAAAAGAAACCAATCATCCATCTTATCAAGCTTGGTCTTATGCGGCCTTGATAGAAGACTACAACCAAACCGTGCGTGACGAAGCCATTAAACTGCAACCTTGTGCCTATCTGCACAATATGAAGTCAGCCGATGTTATCTGCGATGACTTCTACGCCGAGCACATAAAAAAAGCCCCGGTATTCATCTCACCCGATGCACTCAAGCTGGCCGAGTTTTTAAAACAAGCGGTGAAATACGGCGACAGCGATAACATCATGTATCGCATCGAACACGGCAAAATCAAACCGAGTAAAAACCTAGCCGATGCCTTGGTCTCCATGCTCGATGGCAACCCAGAATTCCTGATGATAGACGAGCAAAAGCTAGTTTTCGAGACCGCCCTCGACCTTGCCCACAAAGCCCAGCTAGGGCATAAGCAAACCCTCATCGTAAAAGGCGGCCCAGGCACAGGTAAATCCGTAGTGGCCATTAACCTACTGGCCGAACTCACCAAGCGTGAACTATTAACCCAATACGTTTCTAAAAATGCCGCCCCCCGTGAAGTGTTTAAAAAAATACTCACCGGCAGCCGCAAGAAAACTCACATCGACAACATGTTCAAAGGCTCAGGCAGCTACATAGACACCACCGAGAATACCTTTGGCGCATTGCTGGTGGATGAAGCCCATCGCCTAAACGAAAAGTCAGGCCTGTATAACAACTTGGGCGTAAACCAAATAAAGGAACTTATCAACGCCAGCCACTTTAATGTGTTCTTTATCGACGAAGCACAACGGGTCACCTTAAAAGACATAGGCAGTGTAGAAACCATTAACTACTGGGCCGATAAACTTCAATCCACCGTTACCGAACTCGACCTATCATCACAGTTTCGCTGCAATGGCTCAGATGGCTACCTAGCGTGGATTGATAACACCCTACAAATTCGAGAAACTGCCAACACCACATTAGAAGACATAGACTACGACGTAAAAATCTTCGACGACCCTAACGAATTACGCAAAGCCATATTCGAGAAAAACCGCGTTAATAACAAAGCCCGCATGGTGGCAGGGTATTGCTGGGACTGGGTCAGTAAAAAAGACAAAGACGCCATGGACATCATCATTCCAGAGTTTAACTTTGAAGCGCAATGGAATTTAACCGATGACGGCAGCCTGTGGTTAATCGCAGAAAAATCCGTAGAACAAATTGGCTGCATACACACCTGTCAAGGCCTAGAGCTTGACTACATCGGCGTGATAATTGGCAACGACTTCATCATCCGAGACGGAGACGTTGTAATACAACCTTTAGAGCATCCATCAAGAGATAGGGCGCTGATGGGCATTCGTGGTCGATTAAAGAAAGAACCTGAGGCTGCACTAGCGGCGGCGACAGAAGTAATAAAGAACACCTATCGCACGCTAATGACTCGCGGGCAAAAAGGCTGCTTCATCTACTGCACTGATCAAGAAACCCGAGAACACTTCCAGAAAATAACCAGTAGGCAGCTAGAAAAAGAAGAGCCTGCCGCATTAGGTTCGACCAGCGCCTATAAAGGCCTAGACCTGCCAGTGGTCAGTTTCGAACAAGCAAAACCCTACCAAGGCTATGTACCCATTTTTGATTTAGAAGTTGCCGCAGGCGGTTTCAGTGATCAGCAGGGTTTAGAAAATGCAGGTAACCCAGAAGAAAACGAATGGGTTCAGCTACCTGAACACATCAATACCACCGAAGGTATGTTCGTTACCCGCGTAGTGGGTGAATCGATGAACCGTCGCATTATTAATGGTTCCTGGTGTTTGTTTAAAGCCAATACTGGTGGTAGCCGTAACGGCAAGATTGTATTGGTACAGCACCGTGATATTGAAGATCCAGATCATGGTGGCACCTACACAGTTAAAACGTATCACAGTGAAAAAATTGAAGAGGATGGTGTGTTAGTGAATCAGCGCATTGTGCTTAAGCCAGAAACCAATGCTTATGGTTATTCGCCGATTGTTGTTGAAAATGGTGGTGAGGGGGTGGTTGTAGTGGGTGAATTTTTGAGTGTTATGTAATGGATTGGTGAAATAAATTTGATAGAAATACAATTTTTAACTGATTCGTATGCCTTTATAGGAAAGCGTACTAATCAATTTCATCAAATTGTAATTGCAGTATTTCAATTGTATGCATCTAAGGTAGCAGGTTTAGTTTTCGATCTTTTTTAGAGTTTGTAGTTTACGCTGAAAAGGGATAGTTTATCTATAGAATAAAGAAAATTTTAATGGACGTAAAATCTTTTGTGAAGCACATATTTAACAATAATAGTATTGAGGAAGAATTGTTTAACCTAGGCTTAAACTGGGAAGAAAAAAATATCCCCCAGACAGTACTAATTAATACTCCCTCCCAAAAAAACGCTGCTGCGCTTATTTTATTTGGGTTAGTGTGCAGAGATTTGTGTGACACTGGAAAAAATAATAAAGCAGAACACTTTAATGAACTCATCTTAAATGCTGAAGCATATTTGAATCAATGTCGAAATTGTAAATTTTCATGTAAACCTGAAGTGGCTGAGTGTGGAAGAGCAAACAAAGCTACGAACGAACTAAAAAATATTCAAGACTCTCGGGTTTATAGGGTTGAATCTATTACGTCAAAAGAATGTAAAAAAAGCATATGTGTAAGTTATTCTAAAAAAGCCACTAAGCAGACACCATTTAAAACGAATGTTAATCGATATATTCAGCAAGACTACTCCGAAGAATGGCACTGTAAGGGGCAGTCGCAATTATTTTGCAATGGTGAAGGTTCATTGGATTCAGAATTGTATAGTAAATTTACTAGCGATGAAATTTGTACAGATAACTTGGCTTTTAGTTATTCAGGTTTAGTCTATATTGGCTCTCATAAAAAAAACTCTGAGCGTAATGCTAACACCTTAACTTTAAAGGTGAATGATAAGACCTACCCACTTTCAGATCTATTAACTTTAAAAAACTCTGTTGTCTCTAGGTTACTATATATATCGGCACTAACTCCAAAAGGATTGGATAAACACATTAAGGCTAGGACTGTAGTATTTGAAGATATATATTCTTTCAAATTAATTGACCATAGCATTTTCCACAATGCGTCAAAATTTATAATCGTAAACTCTGAAGAGTCAGACCTGAAGCTTGAAAGCCTTTATGAATATTACTCTACCAATAGGCAATGGTTTTCAATCAATGAAGAGCTAACAGAAGAAAAAAATACTCACCTATCAATAAAAGGACTTTCAGTTTTAGTTCTGGATGAAGCGTAGCTTATGGAAGTTATAACGAACGAAGGAGTAGGTTTTCAAAGTCATTTTATTATTCAATTGAAGTCTAATTATGTAGATCAGATCCGATTATCTGTGTATAAAATTATATCTTTGTTGTTAGAATCTGAAAATAATGAGATTGCTTACCTATTAAAAAACAATCTTTTTTATCATTTATCTTCTCCTTCAACGTCTTGGAAAGGTTTGTTCTTGGGGACTCCTTTTGGAAATAGTAATTTAGAAATTGAAGATGTTTACGGTAAAGATATTAATAATGAAGTTCTGAATATCAAAGATAATGTGAATCTAACAATAGAATTCGGCAATCCATTATTTTTAGCATTACAAGATTATTTATGTAAAGTAAGTGGTGTTCAAGAAACAAGAATATATTGCAAAACACGACATTACCCTGATTTTATGAATCTCTTGCATGCTCTTCCAGAAATAAATGCGACATGTATCATGAATGTTACAGAATATAAGAGAACTAACGACTTCGCGAATTTAGTTGTTGTTGGCCCTATTAGAATGGATTCCTTGAGCTCAGTCCCAAGTTATTTACTAAGAAATATGAAATGGAAAAATTTGGTTCAATTCATCTGGCAGGGCGGACAAAATGATTTTTCTGCTTTCAATAATCCATTAGCGAATATTCGGACTATTTTACAACCTCATTTAGATAATGAAATTAAAACAGGGCTTGCAATACAAAAAGAAGTATTCACTAGTAATCACTTTCAGAACAGTGAGGAAGAAGAGCAGTCAGGTAGCTCGATTTTTGATGAATTTGAAAAGTTAAAAATACTCTCTATTGATAAAATGCCTGCAATTGCCCTAATCCTAAATAATAGAGAGGCAATATTCATTAAACCCAATAGTAAAATATTTGTTCTAGATTGCCTTGGTAACGATGATTCTTCTTTAAGGTATGACTTAGCTGTAAGTTATCTAAATGATGACTTAAGCAAAAGCTACTTCTTAAATATTGATTATGCCGCTTTGGAAACTGAGAGTCACCGTAGCTTTGAAGCTAATTATGAAAATATCTGGAAAGATGTTTTAGGAGAACAGGAATTTGATGAATTATCAGTAAAATTATTAAGCAACGGAATTAAAATAAAAAATTTGGAAGATAGGGTCTTTAGTTGGATTGAATTCTCTCAAGATATAATTCATGCTCCGGGAGAAAAGGAGAACTTTGTAATACTTCTAAAAGCTATAAAAGGTGACATCATTCAGAGATTTAATATTGAAAGTGAGAATTTTAATATATGGATCGAGGAAGCATGGAACGAAATATTAATATCGAGGGGAGAAGCTATAACAGAAGGGAAGTCTAAATATGATCAATATCATCAGTTGATTAATGACATGTTACCTGAATCTTTAGATGAAATTAGAAGGCTGCTAACAAGTACTAGTACTTTTACTTATGAACTTAAGCTAGCGAGTTTGAATATCCCTATTACATTTCTTCCAATTAAAAAAATGCAGTTGGGATATGAAGCGCCTAACTCTCTAATAAATAAAATTTTACCTATTAGTGAAATTGAAATATATAAATAAGCTGGAGTAGTAGTATGAGGATGATCCCCCAATGTTTTGATGATGAAACACCTCCTGGAGAAAAGGATGTGTTTAATCTATTATCACAGGCAACATCTGATTGGGTTGCATTTCATTCTGTTGATATATCCCCTTTGATAAAACAGAATTATCGCTCCCGTAGAAGAGAAATTGATTTTATTATCATAATTCCTGAAGCAGGAATTATGTGTATAGAAGTAAAGTCCCATCAAAGTATTACGTTTGATGGGGTGAAATGGGCACCTCACAGTATCAAGAAATCACCATTTTCTCAGTCGTCCAGTGCTGCTGCTACATTTTATAAAGCTCTTATTCAACTGTGGCCTGAAGCAAAAAAAATTCCAGTTCTTCATTGTTGTATTTTTCCTAACTCAAATTTTTTTATGGGTCTGAACCTTCATGTACAGGAACACGAGTTAATTGACAAGGGTGTTTATAGAAGTTTTAAAACTTCAAATGACTTCACAAATTATTTAAAGCAAATGACTATGAAAGGGGTTGAAGCTAATAGCCCTATACGACCTCTTAAAAAAGAGTTATCTAAAAGGGAAGTTCTCAACTTAATTAAAATTTGTCAGCCTCTAAGTAAAGTGCGACAAACCAAGAGAGAGGAAATTGATTATTTAGAACAGGAGAGTTGTCAGCTTCTAAAAAATCAGCAGAAAGTAGTGTGGGAACTTGTTCAGTTGAATCCTAGGGTTGTTGTCAATGGTGGTGCGGGTACTGGAAAAACTCTTATTGCTATATTGTTAGCAAGGCATATGGCCTTGTCAGGGATGAAAGTTGGTTTTTTTTGCCATAATAAATTGGTAGGTGACTGGATGCTATCTCAAGTTGAAGTTAGTTCAACTAGTGGTGGTAAGGTTGTTGCGGGGGCAATAAATAGTACATTAGCACGTCATGCCGGTATCAAAATTCCAAGTAATCCAGAGCATAACTTTTGGGAAGGGCTGCCTACCAAAATTGTAAATAGATTTAAAGAAGATGAAATAGAGCTTTTTGACATTATTATTTTGGATGAAGCCCAAGATATTTTAGCTAATGACCATTGGGTTGAGGCACTAAATACATTTTTGGTAGGGGGCTTTCAAAATGGAAATTATGTATTTTTTGGGGATTATGAGAATCAAACTCTATTTAATAAGAATAACCTAGAGCAAAACCTAGAACTCATTGAGTTAGAGTACATACCAACAAAGTGGATCTTGACTGAAAACTGTAGAAATTACAAGGAGGTTGGGGATGCTGCTGTTGCTTTATCCGGAATGCAGGATAGCCCTTATTCAAACTATATGAAGACAAAACTTCCAACTATCCCCCTCTATGAAATATTTGAATACAATGATACGAAATCACAGGTTGACCAAATAGAAAAAGCAATTAAAGGCGTTTTAAAAAGTGGTTATAAGCCGAGTGAAATAACATTGTTGTCTTTTTCCCCAATAGGGAACGCTTCAATAAAAGTTGGAGATAAGCTTGCAGGCTCTACTATTAAACGTTTTTCTACCGGCCAGGAGCACATTTCACTCGAGTCTATCTACACCTTTAAGGGGATGGAAAACAGAATAATAATTTTTTTTGATATTACACTTTCCAATAATATTCAGAAAAGAAATTTAATGTATACAGGAATATCAAGAGCCACTGATGCGATTAGACTATTTGTCCATCAAGATAGTAAAGAAGTGCTTCTATCATGGTTAATTGATAGCTATTAAAAATAAAGGAATAGGGCATGATTGAAAGTAGAGCAAAGTTAGTTGAGTTTGTAAGAGGGGAGTTAGTTGGTCCTTTTCGTACAATTGAACCGTCAAAATTAGTAACCCTTGTAGAAAATAAGTTTCACAGAGAACTTGATGAACAAGGCTTGATTCACTGGAATGATGGCCAATACAAACAAGAAATTGTTTACTTCAAAGGAGAGTCACCTACACAAAATTATGCCATAGGGCTCTTGCATCCCATTGGGAAAGTGCAAAGTGTGGAGGTAAGCGCAGCGCTAGAGGTAGATGAAAAGTCAGAAATAGAAATAGAAGAGTTAGTGAATAAAAAATCTGACGAAGAACTTAATAATTTACAGAAACGATGGGAAAAAAACTCTAAATCGGTTGGTGCAGAGGAAGGTGATTCTGATGATCTGGATCTAAGTAATACAGATGCCAGAGCTCCTTCGAATATGGCTATTTCCATTTTTGCTTCGTTTGAAGAAAATGGGACACTTTCGATTAATCTACCTAGGTTTGTGAAATTTGATTGGCAAGAAAGTGACGAGGAATTTGAGGTAAATGGCCGCTACTTAAAGTGTACTCAAGTTTATAAAGATGCCCATGGGGCTGAAAGAGAAAGAGGAGCATGGAAAAGGAGCTCTGCTTTTTTGGATAACTGTTCAGTTTCGATAGACAACAAAGAGTTTATCCATGGAAAAAAAATTACTGTACCTAAAGAAAAAATATTAGCAGTGGGGTGTGCATTAGATCTCATTTTAGAAATTTATCCAAGAAAAGTTGGTGATAACTGGCTTCTGACTGTAGTTATTCGAAATGAAACTGAATCTAAAGGGACCAAAGTAGAGGAAACTTTATTCCAGACCTATTTAGATTTAAGTATTTCAAATGGCGAATTTTCTCCTTACCCTGAAAGTAATTCATCTCAAGAATATGAAGATAAAGATGATGCTTCCCTTAAGTTACTGTATCGCGACTCTGCTATTTGGGCTATCGGCCATGGGTGTGCGGCGGGTTGGAATAATTCGAAAGTGCGTCCTACAACAATATTTTTGGATGTGTTTCCTGTTGCCGAACTACCAAGTATGACTCCTGATATTACTGATAGGGATGCCAATCCAATTACACTAAGTATGAGGGATTGCGCAAATATTAGTGATGATCAAAATGATGTAACATGGTCAGGTTTGAAAATGTTAATATCTGAGTTTGAACACTGGATCGACTGTGAAAAATCTAAGATACAAAAGCTAGATGATAGTCATAAAATAGTTGCAATAGAGCACATCAAGAAATGTTCACTCTGTTTGGATAGAATTAAGGCTGGACTATCCTTATTAGCCTCCGATAAAAATGTACGGGATTCGTTTAAACTAGCAAACATATCAATGCTTCTTCAGCAAATAGCTTCAAAACAAGTACGTCATAGGCCGTTAGTATGGAATGGCCTTGATGATGTTACCCCTACAGGTGATAGAGTTTCCCCTTGGGATATCTATACTGGCCGTAAGGAAAGTGGGTATATTGGTAAATGGAGAGCCTTCCAAATTGCGTTTTTATTAATGTCTTTAAGGGGAGTTACTGAAGAGGATTTAACATCAAATAATATTGATGACAGAGAATTAGTAGATCTCATTTGGTTTCCTACAGGGGGAGGTAAAACAGAAGCTTATTTAGCTGCAGCATCCTATTACATGTTTCACCAGAGAATGCTTATTAGCAGTAATGATACACTGAAGCGTGATGGCGTTAATGTCTTTATGCGATATACACTGCGTATGCTAACAACACAACAATTTCAACGTGCAGCAAGTTTAATTTGTTCTATGGAGCTTTTAAGAAGAAAGTCTTTAAGCGAGCCGCTAATGAATGGGCTGACTATTAAAGGTAAGCGTTTTTCATTGGGATTATGGCTTGGTTCTGCTGCATGCCCAAATAATATGAAAGATGCCAAAGAGAAATTTAAGGAATTTAAGAGGTCGGATGATTCCAATAGTTTAGGAAATCCATTTGTCTTAACCGAATGTCCTTGGTGCAAAAGTCAAATTGGAAAAGCTTCTAAAAGTGAAAGACCTAAATCTATTAGAAAAGATGCTGATTGGAATAATTTAAAAGTAAAAGGCGTTGGGGTTTTTAATAATGGTATTTCCGATGATTTGTTATTGAAATGTTCTGATGTTTTTTGTGAGTTTGGTGGGAGAAGAGGTGAAAACTGGCTGCCAGTTGAGGTTGTAGATGAGCGCATCTATAAATATCCGCCTTCTATGTATATTGCTACAGCAGATAAATTCGCAATGTTAGCCTATAGGCCTGCTGCGGGCTCTTTATTTGGTAGGAAGATATCAGGTGAGGAAGTTGTTCAACAATATAAGCCTCCAGGGTTAATCATCCAAGATGAATTACACTTGATTTCTGGTCCATTAGGTACTTTATACGGTATTTATGAATCGGTATTTGAAGAGCTTTGTACTTACAAATCTAGTTCTGGTAAATATATCAAGCCGAAGATAATTGCTAGTACGGCAACAATAAAAGGGGCGGAACAGCAGATACATAACCTTTACAATAGAGATCAGTTGCAATTGTTTCCGAGCCCTGCATTAGATATGGGGGACTCTTTCTTTGGGCGATATGCTAAAGAGAAAAATGGTAAATTAAAGAAAGGCCGGATGTATTTGGGGTTATTAGCTGAATTTGGCTCGGTTCAAACTACTCAGGTTCGTTGTTTCTCTTCTCTTATATTTCACGCAGCTTGTCTTAGTGAAGACAAAAGGGATCCTTGGTGGACGCTACTTTGTTTTTATAACAGTATTCGTGAACTTTCAGGTGGCCGAACCCTTTTCGACTCTGATATACCTGCGAGGTTAAAATACCTATATTCAAAGGTTAATGCCCCCGCTAGTAGTAGGCGGTATGCAAATAAAGTTTATGAGTTAACCAGTCGTCTTTCTCAATCTAAACTTGTTGAATTAATGGATACATTAAACAAAAAACATACTTCATCAGGTAAAAGTGAGGCTGCCGATGTTTGTTTAGCGTCCAATATAATTGAAGTTGGAGTTGATATAGATCGTCTTTCCTTAATGTCAGTAGTCGGACAACCTAAAAATACAGCACAATATATACAGGTTACAGGGCGTGTAGGACGTAAATGGGAAGAAAGACCTGGCTTAATATCCACGATATATAATCCATCTAAAAGCCGAGATAGATCTCACTATGAACAGTTTAATAGTTACCATGCTCGATTATATGAACAAGTTGAAGCCACATCCGTGACTCCATTTTCCGAATCTGCAATTAAAAGGGCTTTACCGGGCGTCGTATTAGCATGGGTCAGGCAAAATACAAGTACAGATATTAGAAATAAATCAGAATATAAAGAAGTAATTAGGAAATGTGAACAGCTAATATTATCTAGATGCAAATCTGTCCTAAGAGACGATATCCCATCTATGGAAAGAGCAATTGATGTAATTAATATCATAGTCGATGACTTGATTTTAAAGTGGGATAAAAATCCTCAAGAATGGGAAAAATTTCCGCCAAGTACTGATGATGAATACCTAATGCTCTGGCCGGGTCAGTTTTATAGCGAACCTCAAAAGAAAAAAGGGGTTTTTGTTCCGTCAAGTATGCGTCAAGTAGACTCAAGTTCATTATTAGAAATTTGTGAAGACTATTAAAAGGAGTTAATGATGTCAGGTAAAGAAATTCGAGCAGGCCAACTATTAGCTCCATTTGGTCCCGGTAGTATTTATATCGATAGTTACGGTACTCCATTAATTGTCGGTGGTTTAGACCATTGGATGCAAGAGTACGTTGATGGGGTTTGGGAAGATTGTGAAGAAAAAAATGAATTTTTAATTTCAGAGGGGAGGCTGTCAGAATTATTGCAAATGCCAAGGTTCTATACTCCCCCGCAATATAAGGCAGTAAGAAGAAATACTAAGCCACCAGTTAATGCTAGATTGAAAGTTCCCGTTTTAAGGTTTCCTACATGGTATACAAATCAGAGTGGTAATTTAGTAAGGTTTACTCTTAATACAAAAGTATTATCTAAAGGAGAGTTTTGGAAGCCTGTTCGGTTTATTGCATTCTGCAAAAATGGACATATTACCGATTTTCCTTGGAAAGAGTGGATTAAGTGTAATTGTGATGACGATACCCATTTGAAAATAAATGACTTTGGTGGGGCAGATCTGAACTCTATCAGAGTAACTTGTTCAGGTTGCCATAAAACTAAAACTATGAGAGGAGCAACATCAAGAAGTTTTGGTAATAACCCATCAACGATGGCTAAGATGGGAATAGAGTGTCCGGGATGTAAACCGTGGCTAGGTACACTTGAAAAAATGGAGGATTGTAATGAAGAGTTAATAGGTGGCTTGATAAATCAAACCAACTTATTCTACTCAAAATTAATTTCATCAATTTTTATTCCGCCATTAGAAACCGATGTTGAAACCAATGAACTACA